>CEGF01000135.1_pt1 | contig 11255 bp, 7 predicted proteins | sample 306341 | NCBI WGS metagenome assembly CEGF01 (sample SAMEA2755655, study PRJEB7226) | microbial mat metagenome | biome: microbial mat; feature: hypersaline; material: grass silage | place: USA | collected 2014-02-19 | depth 0 m
CACCACTCGGGTAACTGGGGCGGCGTGCTCAAAAACCCTGCCGTGCGGTTAACCAATGCAATTGCCACCTTGGTAGATGCCAATGGGGTGATCCAGATTGAAGGGTTACGCCCAGCGCCGATACCCGACGCCGTGCGCCAAGCGCTTGCCTTACTCGAGGTAGGGGTTGGTGACAATGCCCCCGCCATCGACACCGACTGGGGGGAGCCAGGGCTATCCCCCGCTGAACGCCTGTTTGGCTGGAACACGCTAGAAGTACTCGCCATGAAGGCAGGCAACCCGGATGCCCCGGCCAATGCGATTCCACCCCACGCCTACGCCCACTGCCAGCTGCGTTATGTGGTGGGCAGCGACCAGGATAACTTTTTAGCCCATTTGCGCCACCACCTGGATCAACACGGCTATCGCGATATTGAAGTGAGCGCGGCGCGCATGTCACAGATGAATGCGACGCGGCTTGATCCTGAAGACCCCTGGGTGAGCTGGGCGTTAACCTCAATGCAGCTATCGACCCATAAAACGCCCACGCTGCTACCTAACCTGGGCGGCTCGTTACCCAACGATGTATTTGCCGAGACGCTGGGCTTACCCACACTATGGGTTCCCCACTCCTACCCCTCCTGTTCGCAACACGCCCCCGATGAACACCTGTTGGGAAGCATTGCCTCAGAAGCGCTTATATTAATGGCAGGGCTATTCTGGGATTTGAGTGCCCAAGGTGCAGAGATTCATAAGGAGCGAGCGTCATGCAAGAGCCACTAATACAACAAGCCTGCGATTGGCTGGAGGGACAGCAGCAGGCAATGGTTGACTGCTTAGCGGCCCTGGTCAATATCGACTCCAATAGCTACGACAAAGGGGGTAACGATGAGGTGGCTGACCTGATTACCCAGTGGCTCGAACAGGATGGCATCACGGTGATACGCCACCAACGCCCCGACTCAGGCGATATTTTAGAGGCGCAACTGGGTGAGGCTGGTCAAGGCCATGCGCTACTTATGGGCCACCGGGATACGGTTTTTCCTACCGGCACGGTGGCGGGCCGAGGCTATACCCAAAAAGAGAACCTTGGCTTTGGCCCTGGCGTGGCCGATATGAAAAGCGGCCTGGTGATGAACTGCTTTGTACTACGCGCGCTAAGCCGCCTGCCCAACTGCCCCCTACCCGTTCGCGCCCTGTTTACCGCCGATGAGGAGATTGGCTCGCCGGATGGGCGGGCGTTTATTGAGGCTGCGGCAGAGGGGGCACGCGTCGTCTTAAACGTCGAGCCAGGGCGCGTCAGCGGCAATGTGGTGACGGGCCGAAAAGGGGGCGCTGGTTTTTTAATCAACGTCACCGGCAAAGCCGCCCACTCCGGCGTGAGCCATGCCGATGGTGCCAGCGCCATCGAAACACTCGCCCGCAAGATCATCAAACTGCATGCGCTGACCGATTACGAGGCAGGCATAACCACCAATGTGGGCACTGTCACTGGCGGCGTATCTCGCAACACCGTCGCGCCTTCGGCTTCTGCTCAGTTGGATGTCCGTTTTGTCACCACAGCGCAACGTGACCAGCTTTATCTAGCCATTGAGGCGATAATCGCCGAGCCTGAGATCCCCGGCACGCTAGCCACCATTGAGCAGACGTCGGAGTTCTTCCCGCTTGAAGAGCGTATGAGCAGCGCGCTGTTTGCGCTTTATCAATCGCAAGCTAAAGCGATCGGTTTTGCTGTCGATGGCGAATTTACCGGCGGCTGTTCCGATGCGGGCTGGACGGCCAGCTTGGGCATTCCCACGCTGTGTGGCCTCGGCCCGGTCGGTGCGAAAATGCATACTGATGAGGAGTACTGCTTACTCGATACGCTGGTGCCGCGGACGCAAGCACTAACGGCTACTTTACTGAATTTACAACATATCTCAGCAGATCCTCGCTAGGCGGGTGGCAAAGTAACGGCTTGCCAGCTACCTTGAATAAGCAACGCTGCCACAGCGTTTCCATGGATTCGGAAGGAGATCAACATGCGCTATTCAACTATACGTTTCTCAACACCGCTTACCGCTATTGCCGCCTCGCTGCTGCTCGCTACCTCAGCGGCACAAGCCAATGAAACGCTTGATGTCGAGATGCATAAAGTCAGCACCGAGGGTAATGAAGAGTCAATCGGTACCGTATCCCTTGAGCATACGGATCACGGCTTACTGCTGACACCTTCGTTGACGGGTCTTGAGCCTGGGGTCTACGGTTTTCACGTTCACCAGAACGCCAGCTGCGATCCTGCCGAGAATGACAGCGGCGAAATGACCGCTGCACTCTCAGCAGGTGGTCACTATGACCCCGAAGAAACCGGCACCCACCAGGGCCCCTATGGCGAAGGCCATTTAGGCGACCTACCTGTGCTAACCGTTAATGAAGAGGGCGAAGCCAATCTACCGGTTTTGGCGCCACGCTTGAGCATGGAAGATATGCCAGGTCGCAGCCTCATGATTCATGAAGGTGGCGACACCTACAAAGATGAGCCCCATCTTGGCGGCGGTGGCACCCGGATGGCCTGCGGCGTCGTGGAATCTTAATGGGTGAAACTTTAAAAAAAGCTCATTGGTAAAAGCGGGGTCGTAAAACATCAGACGCCGCTGATAAGGGAAAACGGGCAGCTATGGCTGTCCGTTTTTTGCTTACGGCCCACTAAAGTCTAACTGTGATTTTATAGTGCTTATCTGTACATTCAGCCCTGCTAAAGAAGTGCCTGCTTGTGTGCTCATTGGCATGCTCGCCCATCCCCTTACTGCTCTAGGTACCTTAGATGATCACCTTTATTGTATCGATCCTGCTGCTCATAGCGGGCTACTTTACCTATGGGAAGTTCGTTGAGCGCGTGTTTGTGACTAACCGTAAACGCCAGACGCCCGCCTTCAGCATGCGCGACAACATCGACTATGTGCCGATGAACACTACGCGCAACTCGCTTATCCAGTTATTAAACATTGCCGGTGTTGGCCCTATTTTTGGCCCGATCCTCGGCGCGCTGTATGGACCGGTGGCCTTTGTGTGGATTGTGATTGGCTGCATCTTTGCTGGTGCCGTGCATGATTACCTGACCGGCATGATCTCGATCCGTAACCACGGCGCCCATTTACCGCAACTGGCCGGCAAGTTCCTGGGTAAAGCGATGAAGCACGTCGTCAATGGCTTCGCGATTCTGCTGCTTCTGCTGGTCGGTACGGTCTTTGTGACCTCCCCCGCGGCGCTGCTGGCCAATATGACCTCGCTGTCGCTGACACTGATCGTTGTCGCCATCTTTATTTACTACCTGATCGCCACGCTGCTGCCGATTGATAAGGTCATTGGCCGTATCTACCCCTACTTTGGCGCCCTGCTGCTGTTCAGCGCTGCAGGTATCGGTATTGGCTTGGTGGTCACCGGCGCTCCGATCCCCGAGCTCTCGTTCCAGAACATGCACCCTGATGCCGCACCAATCTTCCCGCTGCTGTTTTTAACCATCTCCTGCGGCGCGCTTTCCGGTTTTCACGCCACCCAAACGCCGATTATTTCCCGCACCACGCAAAACGAAACCAATGGCCGCAAAATCTTCTACGGCATGATGATCACCGAAGGCATTATCGCGATGATCTGGGCGGCCGCTGCCATGAGCCTGTTCTACGGCGACCAGTCACTCTCTGATGTACTGGCTGCTGGTGGCCCTGCAGCAGTGGTGAGTGAAGTGTCTACCACCATGCTCGGTGCGGTAGGTGGCACCCTGGCCGTACTCGGCGTTATTGTGCTGCCGATCACCTCGGGCGATACCGCTTTCCGCAGCGCGCGGATGATTATCGCTGACTATATTAAGGTCGATCAAAAGCCGATCGTTAAGCGCATCATGGTCGCCCTGCCGCTGTTTGTGGTCTCCTACGCGCTAACGCATATGGACTTCACACTGCTGTGGCGCTACTTCTCCTGGGCCAACCAAACCACCGCCGTGATCGCGCTATGGGTGGGCACTATGTACCTGGTGCTGTCGCGTAAGCCTCACTGGATTACCTCGATCCCCGCCACCTTTATGACCATGGCAACGTTCACCTACTTAGCCTACGCGCCGATCGGTTTTGGTCTGCCGCTGCAGCTAAGCTATGTGGTGGCGGCACTGGGTACACTAATATGCATTGCGCTGTTTATGAAGCGTGTACGCCGCTTGAGCCGGGCGACCTTTGCGGTAGACGAGCCAGCCGACAACTTCGGCACGCAAGAACCTCTCGCTGCCAACGCCGCAAAATAACCCGTTGCAAACCGGCCGCAGGTGCCGCTTGGCTACTAAAAAGCGCTGATTTTTCAGCGCTTTTTTTATATCTGTTGATTACCTCTCAAGCTGTCGTTTGTCCTGCCACTAAACGCCTTAGGGCTATCCGTATTGCCGCCCAACAATCAAACGTTATATCATAACGATCATTTATAATTTACCGACCCCGCCAGAGATGTTGTCAATGTGCAGTGACTCCACGCTATCCGTACCTGAACCTGTCTTATCCGTGCGTGGCCTGGGCATTCAAATTGGCCGACAGCAGATCGTCGATGGGCTCTCCTTCGATGTGATGCCCGGCGAGCGTGTCTGCCTGCTAGGCGCGTCTGGGTCGGGTAAATCGTTCACTGCAAAAGCGGTATTAGGGCTCTTACCGCCTCATGCCCAAGTCGAAGGTAGCATTCGCATTCAAGGCCAAGAGGCGATTGCCCTTCCCGCCGCACGGCGCCGGGCAGAAACCCGCGTTTCGATGGTATTTCAAGACTCACTCTCAGCCCTTAATCCTCTGGTTTCCATTGGTTCCCAGTTACGCGAACCGTTTATCCGCCATCACGGCCTATCGCGCAAGGCTGCCACACAAGCGGCCATGGCGCTGCTGGCATCAATGGATCTTCCTGACCCCAAACGGTTAATCCAGCGGACACCCGCCGAGCTTTCCGGCGGCCAGCGCCAGAGGGTCTGCATTGCTCTGGCCATGGCGTGCAAAACCTCACTGATGGTGGCCGATGAGCCCACCACGGCACTGGATGTGGTCACTCAAGCCCAAGTGCTGAGCGCATTACGTGAGCATACCGGTCACTCGGGTACCGCCATGCTATTTATTACCCACGATCTGCACGCCGCCTCACAGCTATGCCAGCGAGCGGTGATTATTGAGCGCGGCGTGATGATCGAAAGCGGCGAGTTAGACACTTTGATTACCAACCCGCAGCACGCCTTTACCCAGGAACTGGTCGCCGCAGCGCATAACGTTCAACCGTCAACGCTAAGCCCTCAGGCAGCCACCGATGTTTTAACTCCAAACGATCTTTTGAAGAGCGCCTAGATGCCAAGCCCGTTGCTACCTATTGAAAGAGCCGCGTTTAATAGCAGCGAAGCGTTTCTCTGCACACACGGGCTCAATAAAAGCGTGTCCCTTCCCCGCGAGGTGTTTTGGCGAGCGGGCGAGCGCAAACGGATTATGCACGACATCGATCTGAGCCTTTATCCAGGCGAGCGGGTGGGGCTCGTGGGCGTTTCCGGTTCGGGCAAAACCACCCTGCTGCGCTCGCTGCTGGCGCTTGAAGCGCCCGATAGCGGATCGATTACTTGTCAGCATCGGCCCGTGCGCCCCGCCTCCACTGCCCAACTACGCTGGTACCGTCGGGCGGTTCAGTACATTCCCCAAGACCCGGCCTCGTCGCTCGATCCACGCATGAGCGTTCGCGCCCTGGTAAGTGAGCCGTTGATTCGGCTGCACGTCGATTGTGACCCTGACGAACGCGCGCGCGAAGCCCTGGCGCAGGTCGGCCTGGACGCGCCGTTTTTGGATCGCCAGCCCCATCAACTTTCCGGCGGCCAAGCGCAACGTGTGGCCATTGCCCGGGCAATTGCCACCCGCCCGCGCTTTTTGTTGGCCGATGAGCCACTTAGCGGTCTGGATCTACCGGTGCGCGCCCAGGTCATCAAGGTGCTGAAAAATCTCTGCGATGAGAATGGTACCGGGCTACTGATGGTGTCTCACGATTTATCGGTGGTCGCCCAACTGTGCCAGCGCACGCTGGTAATGCATGACGGCAATATCGTCGAAGACCGACCAACCGCGGGGCTATGGCGCACCCCCCGCCACCCGGCTACCTGGGCGCTAATCAATGCAGTCTCGCAGTTGCCCAAGTGCGCGCTCCCCGACTGCAATGCCGCGGAGGTTGAAGCGTTGGTGTAAATCCTCCACGCCGTTTTGATGCACCCCTTGAGCTGCATTGGGTGCGCTTGATGCAGTGCTTAACCATTTGCACACCGCAAGGCTGTGCCGTTGTTCATTTTCCCAGGTATTACTAGCCGCTTATTTTTAGGAGTCGTTACGATGTTACGCCGCTCGCTTCGCCTGTCTCTGCCCGTTGCCCTTGCCACGCCGCTACTGCTTGCCGGTTGTTTTGATGAACAGCGCGAGAGCACCTCTTCCGAAGCCGGTGAGCGTATTAGCGTGGCAATGCTACAACCACCGCGCTCTGGCTTAACGCCACTTTCCGACGATGCCTTTAAGCTATCCCGCTGGAGCACGGCGGAAACGCTGATTCGTCTGGATGCCAGCAGCGACCCCCAGCCGTTTCTGGCCACCGAGTGGGAACAGCTGGAGGCCAACACCTGGCGATTTGTGATTCGTGATGACGTTGCGTTTCATGATGGCACGCCACTAACCGCCAGCGATGTGGTGAACTCACTCACCGCCGCCACCCAGGCCGCCCCGAAACCGCGGATTCTAGACGGCGTGAACATGACCATCGAAGCCGATGGCGATAACGCGGTGATTGTGCGCACGGAAAAAGCTGACCCGCTAATCCCTAATCGCCTTTCAAGCCCGCAGTTGGCGATTCTAGCGGCCAGCGCCTACGGCGAAGATGGCCGGGTTAACCCCACCGAAGCGGGCACCGGCCCCTTCGTGTTAAAAGAGATCAACGGCACCACCAGCGCCCGGTTAGACCGCTTTGACGGCTACTGGGGCGAACCTGCCGCGGTGGCTGGCATTGACGCCGACTATGTGCCCGATGGCACCGCTCGGGCGGCCTCCCTGAGAACCGGCGCGGCCGATGTGGTGGAAGCCATCCCGGTCTCCCAGGTAGCGCTACTCGACCCTGAGTTGGTCTTTGAGGTGCCCATGCCGCGCACCAATACGCTTTACCTGAATACCGAATCAGGCCCCATGAGCGACCCCGGCCTGCGCGCCGCCGCCCGTGAAGCAATTGACCGCCCCGCTATCGTCAACACTGTTTACGAAGGCCGCGCCGATATCGCCGAAGGGCTACTCGGCCCCGCACTGGCCTGGGCAAGCGACTACCGCTCTCCGATTGAGGATCGCACTGCGCCCACCGATCCCAACGGTACCGAGATCACCCTGGCAACGTTTACCGACCGCGCCGAGCTACCCGAAGTCGCCGTACTGCTTGAGCAACAGCTGACCCAAGCAGGCTTTAGCGTTAACCAGGAAGTGCGTGAGTACGCCCATATCGAAGCGGACGCCCTTGCCGGTGAGTTTGATGCCTTTATTCTCTCCCGAGCCACCGTCCTCGACTCCGGCGACCCGGTGGCTTATATGTTTAGCGACTTCGCCTGCGCAGGCTCCTTCAATATCGCCCAACTGTGCGACCCGGCGGTGGATGAAGCGCTGGCCAAGGCGGCGGTACTGCCCACCGGCGACGAACGCCGCCAAGCAATCATCGATGCTGAAGCCGCTATTTTGCGCACCGATGCAGCGATACCCATGCTGCATGAGCGCGTTATTCAGGGGGAATCTGCCCGAGTTACCAACGCAGAGCGTGACCCCCGCGAGCGTATGCTGATCACTGAGAAGACGTCCATTGACGCCGACAGTGACTCCTGAGGGTACGCCGCGCATGACAACCGCAACACCGCTGCGCCTATGGCGCAGCTTGCGCATCGAACCCTTTATTCCGCTGCTGTCACGCCTGATAACATTAGCCTGCGTAGTGGTGCTGGTCGGGCTACTGCCGTGGTTATCCGGCCGGGATCCAGCGCTGAGCATTTTGCGGGCGCGCTCTGCCGAGCAGGAAGCGACGCCCGAGGCGCTAGCCGCTATTCGCGCCCAGCTGGGTTTGGATCTAGGCCCCTTCGAAAAGCTGCAGAGCTGGCTGATGGGGCTGCTGCAGGGCGATGCGGGTAACTCCTGGATTTCCGGCGCCCCTGTACTGCCGGGCATGCTAAAAAGCGCCCAGGTATCCCTCACCCTAATGGCGTTTGGCATGCTGGTGGCCGTCGTCACCGCTACGCTGATTTGTGTGCCCGTGGTGCGTCGTGGTTTAAATGGCCAGGTTAGCCGTTCATCCGGCGCGATTGGCGCCGCGCTCACGGCGCTGCCCGAGTTTCTGCTGGCCTCCATTCTGCTGGTCGTATTCGCCGCTTGGTTGAACTGGCTGCCGCCTTACGGTTGGCGAGGTTTCAGCTACGCGGTACTGCCTGCCTTTGCGCTAGGCCTTCCCGCGGGTGGCCTGCTGGGGCGACTGTTTAGCGACGGTCTTGCGGCCACCTTCACCGAGCGCTGGGTTGCCACCTGGAACGTGGCGGGCTTTTCCCCCAGCCGGATCACCTTGGCAGCACTGCGCAGAACCCTGCCCAGCCTAATGCCCCAAGTCGGCATGGTGATGGTCGCCCTGACCGGCGGGGCCATCGCCGTCGAGCAGGTGTTTTCGATTCCCGGCCTTGGCCGAGCCACCCTGGGCGCCGCATCAGCCCAGGATATGCCAGCCCTGCAAACCGGCATTCTGATCCTGCTGATTATCGCTATTGTATTGGGCAGCTTGGCCAACATCGGCCGCGCACTGCTACTAGGCCGGGCTTTTCGAGTCGGGGCGCTGCCAGTGGCACAGCACGAGCAAAGCGTTCAGCGCTGGGCATGGGTGGTGCCCGCCATCGCTATTATGCTGCTGGTGCTGCTGGTGGCAGCGGGGATTGGCCGCGACCCGTTTAGCTCAGCCTTTATGCGTTTACAGCCGCCCAGCCTGGCGTTGCCGCTGGGCGCCGACGGCACCGGCCGGGATATTCTGGCGCGGGTAGCCCATGGAGCGCTATCCACCATGGGGATGGCGACGGTCGTGGTGTTCTTTTCTTTGCTGCTAGGGTTACTGGTTGGCTTAGCCCCCCGGCTAGCCACCGGCCCGATTGAAATCACTAAAGCCACACCGCCTGCCATTGCAGGGCTTATCGTCGCGGGTGTGATGGGGCCAAGCGCCAGTGGGGCGATTATTGCGGTGACTGCCGTGGCCTGGGCGCCGCTGGCGGCCCACACCGCCGCCCTGGTCGCGGAAACCAAAGCCCAGCCCCATGTGCGCATCACACCGATCCTGGGCGTGGGTCACTTCCGCTTAATGAGCCGCTACATTTTGCCCGCCGTGCTTGGCCCGGTATTTCGCCACGCCATGCTGCGTTTGCCTGGGGTAGCACTGGCCTTGGCAGCCCTGGGCTTTCTTGGCCTTGGACCGCGCCCGCCTTCTCCCGAGTGGGGGCTGATACTGGCCGAAGGCATGCCCTACATCGAGCGCGCCCCCTGGGCGGTGCTGATCCCAGCGCTAGCGCTGATTTTGCTGTCGGTACTCGCGGTGTCGCTCTCCAGTCTTGCAGGCTCCCGCCGACCAGCGCGTTAGGCGAACAGAGCTCCCGCCCAGTTCTGTTTTCTACTTACCATTTTCTACCTACCATTTTCTACCTACCATGCAAAACGGGCAGCCACTGGGCTGCCCGTTGCAACTGAACCACTACGCTATTACTCCAGTGGTATTGACCAGAAGTAGGTCTCGCCACTGCTGTCGTCGACACCGTCGTTGTCGCTGACCAGCCAGGCATGGCCCTGCTCATTGATGGCCATGCCTTCGATCTTGTCCACTACAAAACCATTGTAGCTGGCCAGATCGGGAATCAGGTCGCGCACGAGGTGTTTCTCAACCACCGGTAGCTCACCGCCTAGTGGCGCTGGTGCCAAGCCTTCCAAAGCGACCCGGGTCACCTGCTTGACCTGGGCATCTGCGCCGATGCGGTTGTCGCGCTCGATCAGATAGAGGTCGCCTTGGTAAGCGGTAATCTCAGACAGGCCGACCCACCCTTCATCGACACGATCCAGCGGGTAGTGAACAGCGCCCCACTCGCCACTGTCGAGATCGTAGCGCAGTAGCTTGGCCATGCCTTCGGGGTCATCCTTCCAGGGCCGCTGCACCGTCAGCCAGAGCTGATTATCGATCCGGGTAACGCCCTCCAACCCCCACTTGAGTGCCTGCTGGGCAAGCACCTCGGGTAGCGCAATACCCTGATCAATCTCGCCGTCAGCGCCAACATGATAGAGGGTGTTGGCAAGCCCTTTGTCATTGCCTTCGGAAGCGACCCAGAAGCCCCCTTCGCCATCGGTGGTGATGCCTTCCATATCAAGCCCCAGCGCAGGCTCACCATCACGGGTCACATCCAACGCAGCGGTAATCCGCGCAGGTGACGTGGAAAGATCAATGGTGAAAATGCGCGGCTGAGCGCTGTAGAAGCTGTCGTTGACCGCATAGAGCACGCCCTCAGCGGCAACCATGCCAGACAGCGCCCCCCAGCCGATCAGCTCATCACTGCCCGCCGAGGTGAGGGTGGGGTAGACCGCGGGCGAGTCCTGATACTGGTAGATCATGACATGGGAGCGCGGGCCGCCCTCTTCACCCAGATCAGTCTCGTTGGCGGTAGCCAGCAGACCGCGGCTAGGAATCGCCACCGCGCCTTCCGGGGAAAGACCCGAGGGGAGTAGTTGGCTGAGCTGAGGCTCGGCAGGGTTACTAACGTCGTAAACAGCCACCAAAGAACCCCGCTCGGAGAGCAGGAATACATAGGGTGTGTCGTCAAAAACAGCAAACTCCATCCCTTCCGGCTCGCTGCCCTTGGCATCCGAGCGCTTATCGGGGTAGTGGCCAACCTCAATCACGGCGTGCTCGAAATCCGCCCCAGACTCATACACTAAGCGGCCGCTTTTATGAAAGATACTCCAGCCTCGGGAGCCGCCATCCATATCGCCCTCGTTAGCAATGGCAAAGTGATCGCTGTCAATCCACTGCAGCGCATCCGGCTCACGCAGGCGCTGAGCCTGCTGCTCGTTAAAGAGCAGCGCACCATCATCACTGGTATCAATCCCGTCCAGATCCACCGCCCCGGCGCTGAAGTGCGACACCACTTTGCCAGCATGGTCGATCACCGCCAAGTGGTTATTCTCTTGCAGGGTGACCGCAATCTCACCTAAAGCATTGATATC
>CEGF01005047.1_pt1 | contig 11250 bp, 10 predicted proteins | sample 306341 | NCBI WGS metagenome assembly CEGF01 (sample SAMEA2755655, study PRJEB7226) | microbial mat metagenome | biome: microbial mat; feature: hypersaline; material: grass silage | place: USA | collected 2014-02-19 | depth 0 m
CATCGAAAGTGGTGGGCCGCACTATTCGTGAGATCGACCTGCCCGATGGCACCACGATTGGTGCGATTGTACGCGGCAAAGAGGTCATCATCGCTCACGGCGATGTGATGGTAGAGAGTGGCGACCACGTGATTCTGTTTGTGATCGACAAGCGCCGCATTCGCGATGTGGAGCGTCTGTTCCAAGTCGGTTTAACGTTCTTTTGATAACCCTCGAATCACTGCCACTGGCGGCTAATAACAGGAGCATGCGACAACCATGAGTCTGCGGGTTATTTTGCGCATTTTGGGGCTGCTGCTCATGCTGTTCAGCCTAACCATGCTCCCCCCTACCCTGATCTCACTGTGGTTTCGCGACGGCGTGTGGAGTGCCTTTATTAGCGGCATTGCGATTTCTGTCTCCACCGGGCTGCTGCTCTACCTGCCTAATCGACGCTCACAAAAAGAGCTGCGTATCCGCGACGGCTTTATCATCGCCGCGATGTTCTGGACGGTGCTGGCACTGTTCGGCTCGCTTCCGCTAATGCTATTTGGTGAAGGGTCACTGGGTATCACCGATGCGGTGTTCGAGTCATTTTCCGGTTTAACCACCACCGGCGCCACGGTGGTCACCGGTATCGATTTTTTACCCGAATCGATTCTCTACTACCGCCAGCAGCTCCAGTGGTTGGGTGGCATGGGTATCGTCGTTCTGGCCGTTGCCATTTTGCCGACCCTGGGGGTGGGTGGAATGGCGCTTTATCGCACCGAGATTCCTGGGCCGCTGAAAGACTCCAAACTCACCCCCCGTATCACCGAAACCGCCAAAGCGCTGTGGTACATCTACGCCACGCTGACATTAGCTTGCATGATTGCCTATATGCTAGCAGGCATGAGCTGGTTCGATGCCTTGAGTCATAGCTTTTCGACGGTTGCTATCGGTGGTTTTTCCACCTACGACGCCAGCATCGGCTACTTCGATAGCGCCGCCATCGAAATGATATGCGTGGGCTTTATGTTGATTTCGGCGTTCAGCTTTAGCCTGCACTTTATCGCCTGGCGTGAAAAAAGCCTGATGCACTACTTTCACGACCCCGAAGCGCGTTTTTTGATGCTCTTTTTGCTCGCGCTGTCAGTGATCACCGTGCTCTCTCTTTGGTTAACCGACACCTATGACACGCTACGCGGCCTGCGCCACGGGGTTTTCCAAGTCGTGTCGGTGGCCACCACCGCAGGCTTTAGTGTCGCCGACTTCTCCATGTGGCCCGGCGCCCTGCCCTTTCTGCTGTTTGTGGCAGCCTTCGTAGGTGGCTGCTCCGGCTCTACCGGCGGCGGCATGAAAGTGATCCGAATTATTTTGATCATCAAACAGGGCATGCGCGAAATCATGCGGCTGATCCACCCCAACGCGGTGATTGCGGTCAAAGTGGGCAAGGTCAGCGTTCCCGACAGCATTGCTCAAGCGGTCTGGGGGTTCTTTTCGGTTTACGTCATGCTGTTCTTTTTAATGCTGGTGGGTGTGATGGCGACCGGGGTTGATCAGGTAACCGCCTGGTCGACGGTGGGTTCTGCGCTCAACAACCTTGGCCCCGCCCTAGGCGAAGCCAGCACTCACTATGGCGACATGCCCAGCTTGGCCAAATGGATACTGGTCATGGCCATGCTGCTTGGGCGCCTGGAAATTTTTACGGTACTGGTGCTGTTTACGCCCGCTTTCTGGCGGCGTTGAACCTCCACCAGACCCACTTATTTGATCGAATTGAGAGCTGTTAATGAACCACGATGATCCATCTCACCAAGAAACGCCCAACGCAGAGGCGAGGTCGCTGGCTGAAACAGCGATCCCGCTTCCCCCTACCAGTGGGCCATTAAAAACGTTCACCATTGGCGAATCCCGCTACACCCTGCTAGGCACTGCTCACGTGTCGGCGGAAAGCGCCGACGATGTTCGCGCCCTGTTGGATAGCGGTGCGTTTGACGCCGTCGCCATTGAGCTCTGCGATGCCCGTCACCACAGCATGGCCAACCCGGATGCCATGGGCGAGCAGGATCTGTTTCAAGTCTTTAAACAGGGTAAAGCGGGCATGGTGGCCGCGAGCCTGGCGCTGGGCGCCTTTCAGCAGCGGATTGCCGATCAATCCGGCATTCAGCCGGGTGCCGAAATGCGCGCCGCCGTTGAGGAAGCCAGCCGCCGTCAGCTGCCGCTGCTGCTGGTCGATCGCGATGTCGGCATAACGCTGAAACGCATTTACAGCAATGTGCCCTGGTGGCAGCGCTTCTCGCTCTTTTCAGGCCTGCTGGGCAGCGTGTTATCCCGCCAGGATATCTCCAAAGAGGATATCGAAAAGCTCAAAGAGGGCGATATGCTGGAGGCCACCTTCAGCGAGTTTGCCGCCGAATCCGAAGCGCTCTATACACCGCTGATTCGTGAACGCGACCGCTATATGGCGCTTCGTTTGGCCGAGGACGCGCCGCCAGGGCGCTACCAACACGTGTTAGTGGTGCTTGGCGCAGGCCACCTCAAAGGCACCGGCGAGCATCTTGAAGCGCCACTGCCCGCCGAGCCAAAGGTCGAGCGCGAAGCGCTGGAAGCCACCCCGCCACCGTCCAAGATTTGGAAAGCGCTACCGTGGTTGATTACCGCACTGGTGCTGACCGGCTTTGCGATTGGTTTTTCCCGCAACACCGATCTGGGCTGGCAGTTGGTGGTTGAGTGGTTCCTGATTAACGGGATTCTCTCCGGCGGCGCAACCATTATCGCCATGGCGCATCCGGTCACGGTCATTGCCACTTTCTTTGCCGCCCCGCTTACCTCGTTGAACCCCACCATCGGTGCAGGCTTTGTGGCAGCGGGGGTTGAGCTCTATATGCGCAAACCCAAAGTGCGTGATTTCTCATCGCTACGCCACGATGTCACGCAGTTGAAAGGGTGGTGGCAAAACCGGGTATCGCGCACCCTGCTGGTGTTTATTCTCGCTACACTAGGCTCCGCGGTGGGCACCTGGGTGGCCGGGTTCAGAATCGCTGGCGCTCTGTTTGGCGGCTAGGCGCCGCATCGCCGCAGTCGGCGGGTCGATTTTATGATGCAATCGGCTCGCCGCATAGCTATCGTTAAACACCTCAAAGTAGTCATCTAGCACGTCCGCAGCAACCGTATCCCCACCCTGGCGCAGCAGCTCGATAGCCACTTCCGCAGTGCAAAGGTGCGCTTTTGACGCCGGTTTGCGCAGCCGGTAGCGCGTCTCACGCTCGGTTCTCAATGGCAGCACAGGCAAAGCATCCAGATAGGCGCTTTTACGGAACATACGCCGCGCCTGACGCCAGGTGCCATCCAGAATGATAAACACCGGAATGCGCGCCAGCTCTTTCGCCGAGTGAACCGCGTCGATACCCACCACCCGATCCGCGTAATCGGGCTGATCATCGGGAAAGATCACAAAGGGCGCGTAACGCGGGTCTTTTAGCAACTCCGCTAACTGAGCATCCGGCGCCGTGCGGTACCAAGTAAACACCTGGGTCGTCGTGATCACATCGCGAATCAAGCGCCCGGTATTGGTCGGCTTAAAGTGCTCAAGCGGGTGCGTCAATAGCCAGACCTGAGCATGGCTCTCCGCCTTCACCTGATAGGGGCACAGGCAATTCAGTATGGGTAGCTGGCAGTGATCGCAGCGGGTGACAAAACTGCCCCGCGCCTTGAACTCGCGCCGCGGCGGACGCGGATGTTCGGCGGCTGAATCATGATTTACAGAGCTCTCGTCAACAGAGCTATCAACATCAGACATCCGCGCTCCAGAATGTGGGAAAGGGCGCAGAGTATAAATGAGCGCGTCGTCTTTTGACGAATGTTTCCACCACCACCGTAAACCTAAAAAACCTCCAACGTTGACACCCAAAGCGCAACGCCGCTAAAGTCTCGTCAACTATTAAAGGTAAAAAGGTTTACACCATGACCGTGCATCAAGAACAGCTTCTTCATGAACATTGCCTTCATGAACAACGCCACGACTGGACGCTGGATGAGATCAACGCGCTGTTTGCGCTACCGTTCAACGACCTGCTGTTTCAAGCCCAACAGGTGCACCGTGCCCACTTCGATGCCAACGCGGTGCAGGTCTCTACCCTGCTGTCGATCAAAACCGGCGCCTGCCCAGAGGACTGCAAATACTGCCCACAATCCGGCCACTACAATACTCAGCTAGAGAAAGAGAAACTGCTGGAAATCGAAAAAGTCGTCGAACAAGCCAAGGCAGCGAAAGAAGCCGGTGCCAGCCGTTTTTGTATGGGCGCGGCATGGCGCAGCCCCCGGGATAAAGACTTACTGCTGGTGGAAGAGATGGTTCGTCAGGTGAAAGCCGTGGGCCTGGAAACCTGTATGACGCTGGGTATGGTGGACGGTGAACAGGCCAGCCGACTGGCCACCGCCGGGCTCGATTACTACAACCACAACCTGGATACCTCGCCGGAGTTCTACGGCGAAATCATCACCACCCGCACCTACAGCGACCGGCTGGAAACGCTCTCCAACGTGCGCGATGCGGGCATGAAGGTCTGCTCCGGCGGCATTCTCGGCATGGGTGAAGATGCCCAGGATCGTAGCGCCCTGCTGCAACAGCTGGCCAAGCTCTCCCCGCACCCGGAATCCGTGCCGATCAATATGCTGGTGAAAGTCCCCGGCACACCGCTGGAAAATGTCGAAGATCTAGACCCCATTGAGTTTATCCGCGCCATTGCGGTCGCCCGCATCATGATGCCGCAAAGCCATGTGCGCCTCTCCGCTGGCCGCGAGCAGATGAACGAATCGACCCAGGCGCTGGCGTTTTTGGCCGGCGCCAACTCGATCTTCTACGGCGACAAACTGCTGACCACTGGCAACCCCCAAGTGGATCGCGACCGTGCGCTGTTTGCCAAGCTGGGGCTGCACCCTGAAAAGATCGAAACCTGTGAAAGCGAGGATACTCAAGCAGCACGCCTTGCCCGACAGACACAGCAGCAGGTGCACGCCGAACGCGTTGCCGAGCTGGCGGTAGACGCCAGTGTCTAAAGCGTGGCAACAGCGTCTGGCCGACGCCCGCGCTCATCGTCAACAGACGGATCGCTGGCGCACTCGACAAGTAGCCAAAAGCAATACCCTCGACTTTGCCGGTAACGACTATCTGGATCTTGCCAAAGACCCTCGCGTTTTTGAGGCCCAGGCGGAAGGCGCGCGCCGTTTTGGCGCGGGTGCAGGCGCTTCGCATTTGGTTAGCGGCCATCTGGAGGTTCACGACGCCCTGGAAGAAGCATTAGCACGCTGGACAGGCCGCGAACGTGCGCTGCTGTTTTCTACCGGCTATATGGCCAATCTCGGCGTGTTGCAAGCGCTGGCAGATCGCCATACCGCTATTTTCCAGGATCGCCTCAACCACGCATCGCTAATTGATGGTGCGGCGTTAAGCGGTGCCCGCTCGCGGCGCTTTCATCACCGAGATGCTATTGATCTGGAAAGCCTGCTAGCGCGCAGTGAATGCGCGCACAAGCTCGTGGTCAGCGATGGCGTTTTCAGTATGGATGGCGATGTCGCCGACATTGCCACGCTTGTCGAAGTCAGCCAGCAGCACAGCGCTTGGCTAATGATCGATGATGCCCATGGCGTAGGCGTGCTAGGCGACAATGGCAGCGGCTGCGTGGGTAGCTCTTGGAACAGTGCCGAGGTGCCGATTCTGGTCGGCACCCTGGGTAAAGCACTGGGCACCGCAGGGGCCTTTGTGGCCGGCGATGCTGCGCTTATCGACCACCTGATTCAGTTTTCGCGCAGCTATATTTACACCACCGCCCAGCCCCCGGCCATTGCTACCGCCACGCTTACAGCACTGGAAATTGTTCAGAGTGAGCCAGAGCACCGTACTAACCTCAACACCAACATCGCTTACTTTCGCCGCGAGGCGCTGCGCGTGGGACTACCGCTAACCACTTCAGTAACGCCCATTCAACCACTGATATTGGGTGATGAAGCACGTACACTCCACTGGGCGGTACAGCTCCGGCAAAAAGGGGTACAGGTTGGAGCGATTCGACCACCCACAGTGGCGAAAGGTGAGGCCCGGCTGCGCATAACCCTAAGTGCTCGTCACCAGGAGGGCGATATTGACCGTTTACTGGAGGCGCTAGCTGCGTGTCAACGCGAGGAGGTTGCGTGCCACGCCAACGCTTAGTGCTGCTGTCAGGCTGGGGCATTGACCAGCGTATTTGGCAGTTACTTGACGGGTACTGGCCAAGCAAACTCACCCCCCAGGCAGTGGAGTGGCCAGGGTATGGTGACGCTCCTGCCCTGTCCGCTGATGCGACCTTGGCGCAGTTGGCAGAGTCTATGGCTGACTCCTTACCCAGCGATGCTATCTGGGTAGGCTGGTCGTTGGGAGGCTTACTTGCCACTGCACTGCTCGACTATCTTCCCGCCCCTAAGGGGCTGATCTTATTAGGCGCAGGCCCAACCTTCTGCGCCGATGATGGCGTCACCACTGCCGAGCTCAAGGCCTTTCAGCGCGCCTTTCTGCGCGACCCTATTGCCACTTGGCAGCACTTTTTGCGCTGGCAGACACAAGGGGAACCCAGCCCTCGGTTGGCCTACCGGCAACTGCGTGACTTGCTGGGCGATACGCCGCCCGCCGATAACAGCACCTTATCTACCGGTTTGCACTGGCTGGCAACGCTTGATAACCGCCCGCGCCTAGCAGCGCCCCCTTGCCCGGTTGTACGGCTCAGCGGCGAACATGACCCCTTATTCGGCCCGGCCCAGCGTTGCTTAGGTGAAACCTTAAGCGGCGTCGGCCACTCCCCTATGCTCTCCCAGCCCCAGGCTCTGGCTGCTGCGATTACCCACCATGCCACCCTGATGGCTAACGCCAATATGGCGGTTTTATGAGCGTTTTAACGGTGAACAGCGATGCCCGCTGGCAGGCGCAGATCGCTCACGCTTTCTCCCGGGCCGCCCCATGCTACGATGCGCTAGCCACTGCTCAGCGCCAAATCGGTCAACGGCTATGGGATTCGCTACCCCACAACGCCTATAAAGTCCTCGATGTGGGCTGCGGCACCGGTTACTGGACGCAGCAACTGGCTGAACGTTACCCCCACGCTCAGATAACCGGGTTAGATTTAGCCCCCGGCATGCTCGCCCAGGCCCGCCAGCGCTATGGTGGCGCTGTCCACTGGCAGCAAGGCGACGCGGCGGCACTGCCGCTTAGTGACCACAGTGTTGATCTGGCATTTTCCAACTTGGCACTCCAGTGGTGTCGCGATATCGGCGCGGTGATGGCGGAACTTTATCGCGTGCTTCGCCCCGGTGGGCAGGCGCATATCACCACGCTGCTACCCGGCACCCTGGAAGAGATCGCCTTTGCCTGGCAGCGCCCCGAGGCGCTGCTGCAACCCCCTAACCTCGCCAGCGTCGAATGGGCCATTGGTGAAAGTGACTTAACCATTGCCCGGCAAGCGGCCACCGTTGAGCGCTTCTACTATGCCGACCTGCAAGCCGTTATGGCCTCCATTAAAGGCGTCGGTGCGCAGCTCCCCCGGGCGCATGCCAACCTTACCCGGGCTGACATCGCCGCTGCAAAAGCACGCTATGAGCAACTGCGCCAGCCGGAGGGCCTGCCGGTGAGCTATCGCTGTTTAACGCTGCAACTGGAAAAATCGCCATGAACGTCTGGTTTGTGACCGGCACCGATACCGATGCGGGTAAAACATTAGTGACCAGCGGCTTACTGCACGCCGCCCACCAACAGCAGTTGAGCACGCTGGGCCTTAAACCAGTGGCGTCAGGCAGCGAGCCGACTAGCGAAGGTCTGCGCAATGGTGATGCACTGGCGTTACAGCAGCAGAGTGTGCCGCCGGTCGACTATGCCACGGTAAACCCTATCGCCTTTGCCCCCGCCATAGCGCCTCATCTCGCCGCGAAGGAGTCGGGCCAGCCACTTGAGGTTAGCGCCATCGTAAGCTCACTACGCGAAACGCTTAGCCAAACACCCAGGGACTTCACCCTGATTGAAGGCGCCGGTGGCTGGCGCGTGCCGTTAAACGACCAGGAGGATTTTGCCGACCTAGCGATGGCCCTAGAGCTACCGGTGATTCTGGTCGTCGGCTTAAAGCTGGGCTGCTTAAACCATGCCCGTTTGACCGCAGAAGCCATCCACGCAGACGGCTTGGTATTAGCAGGCTGGGCGGGCAGCGTGGTAGACCCCACCTTTACCGCCGACTCTGATCGTTTTGAGGCCAATATCGCCCATTTGAACGCCAAGCTGGCGGCCCCCTGTTTAGGCATTATTCCTCCTCTTGATGCACCCAGTGCCGCGGCTGCCGCCCCCTATCTCTCCCTGGAGCCGTTATGACAACACCTGTTTGGCATCCTTATGCCCACCTAAAAACCCAAACGCCCACGCCCAAGGTGGTGGGCGGTGACGGCGCTCACTTTGTGCTTGAGAGCGGCGAGCGGCTGCTGGATGCCACCTGCTCCTGGTGGTGCATGATCCACGGCTACGGCCACCCACGCCTGGTAGCGGCCATTCGCGAACAGGCCGGCGAGCTGTGCCATGTGATGCTCGGCGGCTTAACCCATGAGCCCGCCGACCAGTTGGCCCGTGAACTGGTGCGCATTACCCCCGCCGGGCTGAATCACGTCTTCTATTCAGACAGCGGCTCGGTGGGCATGGAAGTGGCGATGAAAATGGCGCTGCAGTACCAGGTACTCACCGGCCACCCGGGAAAGAGAAAGATGCTCTCATTGATGAAGGCCTACCACGGCGACACCACCGGCTGCATGGCGGTGTGCGACCCTGAAGAAGGCATGCATAGCCTGTTCGCCAGTCTGCTGCCCCAGCACCACTTCGCCCCGGCGCCCACAGCCCCTTTTGATGCCACCGCTGAGCAGGTCGAGCACGATCTTAGCGCTCTGCGTAGCGTATTGGAGCGCCACCATCATGAGATTGCCGCACTGCTGATGGAGCCGCTTTTACAAGCGGCTGGCGGCCTCAATATGACCTCCCCCGCCTATGTTGCTGGCGCCAGGGCACTGTGCGATGAGTTTAATGTGCTGCTGATCTTTGACGAAGTCGCCACCGGCTTTGGCCGCACCGGCAAACTGTTTGCCGCTGACCACGCGGGCGTTACGCCAGATATCATGGTGCTCTCCAAAGGCTTGACCGGCGGTTATTTAGGCCACGCCGCCACCTTGGCCACGGATCGCGTCCATAACGCCTTTATCGGCGACACTCCCCACCACGCCTTTATGCACGGGCCGACCTTTATGGGCAACCCGCTGGCCTGCCGCGTGGCGCTGGAGAGCCTGCGCGTCTTCGAGGATGAGAACTATCTGGGCAAGATTACGACGCTTAACCGCTTACTGCGCCGCGAACTGCTGGAAGACTGTGGCGCTGAACGCCCACCCGGCCGTTGCCGACGTGCGGGTGCTTGGCGCCACTGCGGTGATTGAAGCCCACTCCGCCGAGGCGCTCAAAGGCGTAGGCGGCTTCGCCCGGGAGCAGGACGTCTGGCTGCGACCCATTGGCCGCTGGCTCTATACCATGCCCGCCTATATCACCTCTGAAGCGGAGATGGTAAAGATTACCGAGGTGATGAAGGCGTGGTTTAGCCACAGCTAAAAGACAAAGCCATTAGGCTACGAGCCAGGATGGTCGCGAGCTAAAGCTGCCTCCCACGGGTGCCATTTGCAGTGCCCGAAGAGCACTAAGACAACAGTAGATTACCCTGCTGCTTCCAGCGATTTACCAGCGCTGGCACACCCTCGCCGGCGGTGGTGTTAATTGCCAGCACTCCCGGCGGGCTAAGGCTATCCGCCTCTGGGTCGACCAGTGCGCAGGGGGTGTCGTAGTCAATGTACGAAAGAAGCGAAGCGGCGGGCATGACCGCCAGCGACGTGCCGACGACCAGCAAAAAGTCAGCCTGGCTAACCAGGTCGCAGGCTTCGGCAAATAGCGGCACTGATTCACCAAACCAAACCACATCGGGGCGCAGCTGGCTGCCCTTGTCGCAAACATTCCCCAGTTCGATGCCGCCTTTAAGCAGCGGATAGCGCATACGTTCATCTACCGATGAGCGAGCCTTTAAAATCTCACCATGTAAATGCAGTACATTGTGCGAACCTGCCCGCTCATGCAGGTCATCAATATTCTGAGTAATGATGCTGACGCTAAAACCGTCTTGCTCAAGACCAGCCAACGCTCTATGGGCGGCGTTGGGCTTGGCGCGGCGAATCTGCTCCCGGCGCTGATTGTAGAAATCCAACACCTGCTGCGGGTTACGCTGCCACGCCTCGGGAGTGGCGACATCCTCGACCGGGTGGTTCTCCCATAGGCCGTCGCTGGCACGGAAGGTCTTGATACCACTCTCAGCACTAATCCCCGAGCCGGTAAACACCACCAAATGCGGGCTTGCTGCCATGATGACCTCGTTATTAATGCTCCAATCCTGCTTAATATACTAGCTGACCGACACTGCCCGCAAAGCGCTGCTTATTGCGGTAAGGGTAAACATCAATGACGCGCCCATCGATAATGGCCTGCTGCAGTTCCAGCCAGTAATCCGGGTCGAAGAGTTCAGGATGCTGGTGCATGAACATATCGCGCAGCGCTTTATTGGCAAACATAAAGGGCCCAAACTCCTCTGGAAAGATGTCGTTGGGGCCGATAGAGAGCGTGTCGCCTCCCTGAAAGTCATTGCCGTAGGATTTAGGGATATGCCGAAAACGGCACTCGGTGAGGTAGCAGACTTCATCGTAGTCGTAGAAGATCACCCTTCCATGGCGTGTCACGCCAAAATTTTTCAGCAGCATATCGCCAGGGAAGATATTCGCTGCCGCCATCTGCTTAATGGCATTGCCGTAATCCTTGAGCACCATCTCCTTCTCTTGGTCGCTGCACTTCTCCAAATAGATATTGAGCGGCGTCATCATCCGCTCGGTATAGCAGTGCTTGATGATGACCTTATCGTCTTTCAACACAACGGTTGAGGGCGCCACTTCCAGCAGATGCTCCAGGCACTCCGGCGCAAAATGATCCTGACGGACAATAAAATTGGAAAACTCCTGGGTATCGGCCATGCGCCCTACCCGGTCATGGCGCTTTACCAGCCGATACTTTTCACGCACCACGGCGTGGGTCACGTCTTTGGCCGGGTCGAATTTATCTTTGATGATCTTAAACACGGTGCGAAAACTGGGCAGTACAAACACCGCCATGACCATGCCGCGCACGCCTGGGGCGATAATAAACTGATCTTC
>CEGF01000536.1_pt1 | contig 11185 bp, 11 predicted proteins | sample 306341 | NCBI WGS metagenome assembly CEGF01 (sample SAMEA2755655, study PRJEB7226) | microbial mat metagenome | biome: microbial mat; feature: hypersaline; material: grass silage | place: USA | collected 2014-02-19 | depth 0 m
TCTGGGACGCCACCACACGGCCCCAGGCAGAAGCTGCCCTGGAAGAGTGGATCGCCACCATCCCGAAGGGCCAGAAAGCAGTCTGGAGTGATCTGATTAGGGCCGTGAGCAACTGGCGCGAAGAGATCATGGCCTACTTCGAGACGGACATGCCCGTCACCACAACGCTTACACAGAATCCATCAACCGACTGGCCAAGGACAAGAACCGTGAAGGGCGTGGTTACTCCTTCGAGGTGATGCGGGCACGAATGCTCTACACTACGAAGCACAATAAGAAGGCCTCGGCTTCGAAGGTTTCTCCGTTCTATAAGAAAACCATCGGTTACGGACTTCCGGATTTCGCAGAGGAGCTCAGCTACGGGTTCGATCTATCGACCATCTGAGGGTGGTATCAGGTTGGTGGGGTTGGAGTGTCCCATCAACCATTAAATCCGTATACCTCACGGATTGACCGGCTTGCCAAAGGACATTGGGGTGATGTAGATCCAGTCGGGGAAGGCGTTAAGGAGTTACGCATTTTCTACGGCAAGGGCTACCGTGTTTATGTCAAGAAGCGGGGCCAGGAATTGGTCGTTTTGCTGTATGGCGGCCACAAGGGCACTCAGAAGAAAGACATTGATCACTCTATCAAGTTAGCGAAGGAACTGGAGGAATAATCATGGCTAAAGTCGAATTAGTCCCGTTTGACCCGGCGGAAGAGCTGGATACCCCGAAGGTATTGCCGAGCATCTTGCTGCTGCCTTTGAGACTGGTGATAGTGCCTATATTGTCCACGCCATCGGTGTTGCAGCAAAAGCCAAAGGTATGACGGATATCGCAGAGAAAACCGGTCTGAACCGGCAGAGTCAATACTGTGCTTTCAGCGAAAAAGGGGAACCCTCAGCTGGATACGGTAATCAAGGTTCTGGGCGCTTTTGGTGTGGATCTGTCGGCCAAGCTCCATCAGCCTGAAAATCACCACGACTCCCATTCCGCTTAACTGGCAGGGCCGTCCCTCTTTACTGATTAACCTGATTTTGAGTGTTGAAGGAAAGGCGCCTTAATCGTTGCTCTCCTTTTCACCATTTAGATTCCGAGTCCATTGGGATGGCAAGGTATTTTTGGCGTTCAGCTCGGCTTCCAATGCCTGCATCTGATGCCTGAGCTGGGTGATCTGTGCTTCTTGCTTCTGGGTTGCCATAGTCTCTTTTCTCAAGGTGTTCACTTCCTGTGTTAACTGCGCCCGCTCATCGGACGTGTCGCGATGATCACACTGCTCCAGCTGTTTGCGCACCTCGGTGAGCGCCGCAAACAAACGCGTGACCTCCTGGCTGGCACCGGTCAATTCTTCCTGTTTGATGGCCAGGGTCTCACGAAGTTGCCGTTGTCCCGCCTGGACCTGCTGAAGCTGCTGAAGCTGCTGCTCGTGGCGGCGCTGATCGAGATCCTGCTGCTCCCTAACCGAGGCCCGATAGTGTTCCAGGGCGTCACGGGCATGCTGGTGCTTGTCCTCCATGGAGGCAACCTGTGCCTGCTTATCCTGCACCTGATCTTCCAGGTCGCTGATGCGCTGCTGCTGTGCCCCGCCCTCGGCCTGTTGAGTGGCCACCGTTTCCTGTAGTGCGGTGATCTGTGATCGCAGCTGGTCGCGCTCTTCGGCCAGGGTGGCGGCCTGTGCCTGGCTCTGGCTAAGTTCGTCGGTAGGTTCGTCCAACGCTTCTTTCAGAGTTGCCATGGCTCCCTGGTGGTCTTGGAGCCGGTATGGCCCAATTCCGCCAGAATGGCGTCAATCGAAGGGTGTGCGCCACGGGAAAGCAGCCGGTTGCGGGCGTCTTCTACCAAGGTCGGGCAATGCCACCTCGCACGAATTACAGTGGGCGCAACGTGCCAAGCAACCCCAACAGCGCTTCTTTCCGCTCTTGCATTTGAAGGCCTACCAAAAGCTGGGCTTTTTCATGCCATCCGAGGCATTACCAACCGACCTGGTCCAGCATGTCGCCCAGCAACTGCGTCTGCGTAAACCGCCCACAAAAGCCCTGCGCAAACAATATGACCAGTCTGGGTCCAGAAACCGCCACGCCAAATGGATTCGCGAATACCTGGGCAGCCGGGTGATGAGCGGACCAGATCGCCTCTGGCTGGCCAAGCAGGCCTTGTCGGCAGCAGAATCCCGGCAAATTCTCGGCGATATAATTAACATCCTGCTGGAAGAACTGGTGCGTCATCGTTTTGACCTACCCGGATTTTCCGTACTCCTGCGGACAGCCAAAGGGGCTCGCAGTGAAGTCAATCTTCGATGCTATCGGACTATCGTCAGTGAACTTGATCCCAGCGGCAAGCGAATGAACAATGCGTTGCTGGAAGTTCCTCGGGGGGACGGATTCAGTGGCTGGCAACGCTTGAAGCGAGGGCCACAAAAACCGACAAAAAGGAGTTCCGTTCCTATCTTCAACACTTGAGATGGCTGAAAGGCATGGCGGCCCAGCTACCCGACATCAAGCCATTACTGGTAGCAAAGCGGGAGCAGTTTGCCAATGAGGCTCGTGCACTCGATGCCGCTAAAATGGCACGCTTGGAAGCTCGCAAGCACTATGCACTGGCTGTAACACTGATCCACCATCAGTATGCACAATCTCTGGATGATACCGCCGAACTTCTGGTCAAAATGGTGCAGCAGTTGGCGTCCACGGCGGAGCAGCACCTGCAAACCTATCAACTCGAACAGCGTCAAGCTCCAGACGGACCCCAAAGAGCTATGCCGGAATCTCAAGGAACAACTGGCCAAAGCCAGCAGGGGGGTGGATGCGGCCTTTCCTGCTAATACGCATGCCGAGATCCAGAATGGGCGCATTGTTATCAAGCGCAATCAGGCATCCGGGCTACCAGCGAATTGGCAGGCCCTGGATAACGAAATAAAACGTCGCATTGGCTCCCGAAGCATTGTCGATGTTCTGGTGGACGCGGAACAAAGGTTGGGCCTACACCGGAACTTCGGGCCTTTATCCGGGTATCAAGGAAGGGTCGAAGACCCCAGGCTACGCTTCATCGCTACCTTGTTGTGCTACGGCTGCAATCTGGGGCCATAACAGACGGCAGACTCGATCAAACAGCTAAACAGACGCCAGGCTGCCTAGTTGAACCTGAATCACATTACGGAAGAGTGGCTGGACAAGGCCATCACCCAGGTAATCAACGCGTACAAGAAATACGAACCTCCCCGGATTTTGGGGCACCGGTCGCCATGCCGCCGCACATGGCACGAAGTGGAACCTTTACGAGCAGAATCTGCTCAGTGAATACCATATCCGCTATGGAGGGTACGGCAGGATCGGTTACGACCATGTTTCCGATACCTACATCGCGCTGTTTAGCCACTTAATCCCGTGTGGGGTACATGAAGCCGTCTAGATTCTCGATGGCCTACTGAGAAACCGGAGCGTTATCCAGCCAGATACCTTGCATGGAGATACCCAGGCCCAGAGCTATCCCGTCTTCGGCTTATCATATCTCTTGGGGATCAAATTGATGCCCGTATCCGCAACATCAAGGACTTAAATTTCTTCCGGCCAGATCGGCGATTTCGTTACAAGCATATTGGAACGCTATTTAAAGGTCATATTGATTGGAAAAGGATCGAAACGCATTTGCCGGACATGCTAAGCGTGGCGGTATCGATCAAGCTGAGAAGAGTCAGTGCATCAACCATCCTGCGCAGAATCGGCACTTACAGCCGCAAGAACAAGATGTATTTTGCCTTCAAGGAACTGGGCAAAGTGGTCAGAAACCTGTTCCTGCTGAACTATATTGACGATCTGGAATTACGACAGACCATTCATGCAGACACCAATAAAAATGAGCAGTTCAATGGCTTTGCCAAATAGTGCTTTTTCGGTAGTGACGCCACTATCACTGCCAATCTTCGTCATGAGCAGAAGAAGGTAGTCAAGTACAACCACCTGGTGGCAAACATGCTGGTTCTACACAATGTAGAGGCCTTAACTCGGGTGCTACGGGAGATGCCCGCTGGCGGGATTCTTTTGTCAGAAGAGGTGCTAAAGGCCCTTTGCCCCTACCGAACCAGCCATATCAACCGGTTCGGCTATTATTCGCTGGATTTGAAGCGTCGAGTTGATCATCAACTTTATGAGCTTGGCATTCCAGAGGGCCATTGACTGAACCCCGATACTACTCAAAGCTCGGTTTGTCGGTCCCGTTGAGAAGAACACAAGTAGAAAGTGAAGGTGGTTTGGCCTAGGCAGGAGGTTGCCTCAACCCGTCCGCCATGGGCTTCGGCAATGGACTTGACGATCGCCAGCCCCAGCCCCGCACCTTCATACTCGCGTGCTCGGGACGGATCTACGCGATAAAAGCGATCAAAGATGTTCAGAAGATGTTCGTCAGGAATCGTCGAGCCCGGGTTGTTGACACTGAAATACACCTCTCCGACTTCAGTTTGACCAAGTCGAACCAGTACCGTTCCACCTTCCGATGTGTGTCGAATCGCATTGGACAACAGGTTGGACAGCCCTCGGCGAAACATGGCGCGGTCTCCATGTATCAATGGGGATACCCCTTCCAATTCCAGATCGATACCTTTTTCCTCTGCCAATGCTGCAAAGAAGTCGAAGGATTCCTGTACTTCTACGGCCAGGTCCAGCGGCACGATTGCCGGCTTGATCAGACCGTGATCACTCTTGGCCAACCACAACATATCGTTGACCATTCGCGCCAGCCGCTCCTGCTCTTCAAGATTGGAATACAGCAGTTCACGGTACTCCTCCAGCGTGCGGGTCTGGCCCAGGCCCACCTGGGTTTGAGTGATCAGGTTCGTCAGGGGGGTGCGCAGTTCATGCGCGATATCAGCGGAAAAATGGGAAAGGCGGGTAAAGTTGTCTTCCAATCGTTCGATCATCTGGTTAAATGCTGTCACCAAAACCTGCAATTCCTTCGGTACAGTCGCCGGGTCAAGGCGCACATGCAGCCGATCAGCCTGGATGGCCCTAATAGTATCACTCAGGCTGCGCAAGGGGGCATGTCCCTGGTGAACGCCAAACCAGGCGGCGAGCAGAGTTATGGTGCCGACAAGCAGCATGATGAGCCAAAGACTGTATTGAAAGCTTTCCAGAAATTGAAGGTGGAAACCCATATCGATGGCAGCGGTAATGCGGTAGCTACGATCGCCGACACTGGTCTGTGTCGCTACGCCGCGAAATACGATGTCACCGACCTGCCAGGTGTCAAGCGTATTGGTACGGATTACGTCTACTGGTGAGGCAGTTTCCGCCGTGTGCGACAGGTCTGTGCCAGGGGTTTGGTAGATGAGTGACCCGCTTTGATCCTGCACCCGGAAATAGACGCCATGATGACCCGACACGGCACGGGCAAGCGCACCAGGCAACACAGCGCGATTCTCGCCAACTTGATTCAGGGTATCTTTTACGGCATGAATAATGACCACCAGTTCGTCGGCATCCTGCTCGGAAAAGTGGCGTTCGATGGCGTCTTGCACCAGTTTTCCGGTCAACAGCAGGCTGAGACTGATAGCCAGGGCGACAAAGATCATGACGCGGCCAGTGAGTGATGGCGGTTGTTGCCTAATGCGTCTCATCGCCAGCATCCGCGTCCAGCTTGTAGCCCATGCCGCGTACTGTGTGGATCAGCCTCGGGTCGAAATGGTCATCGATCTTGGCTCGCAGACGGCGAATTGCCACATCAATCACATTGGTGTCAGAGTCGAAATTCATGTCCCATACCTGCGACGCAATCAGCGAGCGCGGCAGAACTTCACCTTGTCGACGCGCTAACAGTTCCAGAAGGGAAAATTCCTTGGGGCTCAGGTTGATTTTTCGACCAGCACGGATAACGCGCCGGCGAGGGAGATCCAGTGTCAGGTCAGCGATCCTTATCAGATCGGACTGGGCCGGTTGTACTCCCCGGCGCAGCAATGTGCGCACTCGCGCCAGCAGTTCGGCAAAGGCGAAGGGCTTGACCAGATAATCGTCGGCGCCCAACTCCAGCCCCTTGACGCGGTCATCGACACTGTCGCGGGCGGTAAGAAACAACACCGGCGTCTGACACTGCGCCTCGCGAAGTGACTGAAGAATGCGCCAACCATCTATATCCGGGAGCATCACGTCCAGAATGATCAGGTCGAACGATTCCGTCATCGCCAGGTGATGACCATCCAGACCATTACGTGCAAGGGCGACCAGGAAGCCTGCCTCGGTCAGTCCCTGCTGGAGATAGTCACCTGTCTTGGCTTCATCCTCCACGACCAGCAGTCGCATGCGCATCCTCTCCTTATTCCGTTAAGGCCCATTCTAGTGAGACGCCACCAACAGAAAGATTACCGGCAGATTACCGAATCGTAATGTTGGAGTCATCTGGAGGAAAGGCGCTGCTCGCTAGCCTGCGAGTGTAGTCAAGCGCATGAGAATGAATAGGGTAACAAAATCCATGAAGCGACCAACAAACAGTGAGGCCTTCGGCTTCAATCCGGGTCGGAGACATTTTGTTCAGGGGCTGGCACTGGGTGGGGTTCTCGCAGCGATACCGTCCTTGTCTCTGGCAAAACGTGACGGCTCTTTCATGACTGGTTCCGGCACAGCGCCGGTTCTGTCAGGACGTCAGGTCGATCTGGTCGTTGACGAAACGCCGGTCAACTATACCGGCGTGGTTCGCATGGCAACCACCATCAATGGCTCCATTCCGGCGCCAACCTTGCGCTTCCGCCAGGGAGATGAGGTCACGATCCGGGTAACCAACCGTTTGCCAGTGCCGACCTCCATACACTGGCACGGCATCATTCTGCCCTATCAGATGGATGGGGTGCCCGGCATCAGCTTCAAGGGCATCGCTCCGGGAGAAACCTTCACCTACCGTTTCAAACTGCAACAAAGCGGCACTTACTGGTACCACTCTCATAGCGGCTTTCAGGAAATGACCGGCATGTATGGCGCGCTCATTATTGAGCCAAGAGAGACGGACGGTATTCAGGCCGATCGTGACCATGTCGTGCAACTTTCGGATTGGACTGATGATGACCCTATGCGGGTGTTCACTAAACTGAAGGTTCAAAGCGATACATATAACTTCAGTCAGCCTACCATAGGTGACTTCCTTCGAGACGTGTCTGCCCTGGGACTGGCAGGAGCGCTGGACAAGCGTGAGATGTGGAACCAGATGCGCATGAACCCTACCGATCTGGCAGATTTGTCCGATGCCACCCTGACCTACCTGATGAACGGCACAACGCCAGCAAGCAACTGGACCGGGCTGTTTTCTCCCGGAGAACGTGTGCGTTTACGCTTTATCAATGGTTCCAGCAACACCTTCTATGATGTTCGCATCCCGGGGCTGAAGCTGACCGTTGTTCAGGCAGACGGGCAAAACGTCGAGCCGGTGACCGTGGATGAGTTTCGTTTCGGGCCGGGCGAGACCTACGACGTACTGGTCACCCCCAGGGATGATGCCTATACCCTCTTTGCGCAAAGCATGGATCGCACCGGCTATGCCAAGGGCACCCTGGCCGTGCGTGAAGGTCTGACCGCACCGGTGCCAGCGCTTGATCCGGTCGAGTGGTTGACCATGGCGGACATGATGGGCCGTATGGATCACGGCGCCATGGGCCAAGGCGCGAATCATGGCGGTATGCAGCATGGTTCGATGCAAGGGATGAATCATTCCAATATGCAGCACGGTGGCATGATGATGAATCATGGCCAGCACGCCATGCATCGCAATCCCCTGGCGAAGCCTTCGCAAGAGGTGAATCACGCCAGCACCGAATACGGCCCCTCCGTCGATATGCGGGTGGATATGCCGCGAACCAATCTTGACGACCCCGGCATCGGGCTGCGCAACAATGGCCGGCGAGTGTTGACACTGTCTGATCTGCATTCACGCGATGGCGTGCTGAATGATCAGCGCCCACCCGGCAGGGAAATCGGACTTCACCTGACCGGCAACATGGAGCGTTACAGCTGGTCCTTCGATGGACTGGAGTTTGGCGGCAGCACGCCCGTGTCCATGCGTCATGGCGAGCGGTTACGGGTCATCCTGCAAAACGACACCATGATGACCCACCCCATGCATTTACATGGCATGTGGAGTGACCTGGAAACCGACCAGGGCGCGTTGCGGGTTCGCCGCCACACGATTCCGGTTCAGCCGGCACAGAGAATCAGCTTTTTGACTACACCCCATGATCTCGGACGCTGGGCTTGGCATTGTCACCTTCTGTTTCACATGGATGCGGGCATGTTCCGCGAAGTGGTGGTGTCATGAAGCCATTGGAATTTTGGCGCACAGGCTTGCCGGCTGGCGTCTTGCCAGTACTGCTGGCGATCATGTCATCGACGGTGTACGCCGAACAGGGTATGGGTCATGGCGACATGCGTATGCAGGGCGGCAAAGCCCCGGACGATGCGCGTGACCCGCACGCCTATTCCGATGGCTACACCCTGACCGAAGGCCCTTATGCATTACCAGCCCCCCGTGTGCTCAAGCTCGCGGACGAACATCGCTTTCAGGCATTACTCGGCGATCGGCTGGAATATGACGTTGATAATGATGTTGGGCTGTTTGATTTACAGGGGTGGTATGGCACGACGTACAATCGGCTGATCGTCAAACTCGAAGGAGAAACGGAAAAAGACCGGCTGGAAGAAAGCCAGACAGAATTGCTTTGGGGGCATGCCCTCAATGCCTATTTCGACGCGCAACTCGGTGTCCGTCTGGACCACCAATACGACGAAGGGACGTCCAGGGAGTGGTTGGCTATCGGAATACAAGGGCTCGCGCCTTACTGGTTCGAGCTGGATATTACCGGCTATTTCGGCGAAAGCGGCCGCACAGCACTGTCACTGGAAGCCGAGTACGAATTGCTGCTGACACAGAAATGGATATTGCAACCGCGCGCGGAAGCCAGCTTCTACGGTAAGGATGACGAGGCCAATGGTCTGGCTGGCGGCCTGACTGACGGGGGACTGGGATTGCGATTACGCTATGAATTAAGCCGTCAGTTCGCGCCCTATATCGGCGTCGAATGGGAACGAAAATTTGGTGATACCGCAGAGCTTTCCCGCACGGAAGGGAATGATGTTAGTGAAACCCGCTATGTTGCTGGGCTGAGATTCTGGTTCTGAGGCCAAGCTCAGCGCAACTGAATTTATACTCCAGGAGAAACACTATGAAAGCGAAAATGATCTCTTCTCTGCTGGCAACACCGGTAGTGCTGCTCGCTATGACCGCACACGCGCATGACCCCAACGAACACATGACGGAAGCTGAAAAGCCTGACTGTGGAATGATGGAAAAAATGGATAACTCAAAAAAGGACATGAACGACCCGGTCATGCAGGCGATGATGGAGAAATGCAGTGGCATGATGAACAGTCATGAGATGTCAGATGATGAACTGGCAGAAAAGAATGGCGCTCATGATCATGAGAGTACCAGTGATGCCGACCACCATGGCGCGGCCCTGCCTGTGACACCCATGGCAGATGGGCACACGGATCATCAAGATTATTGATAACCGCTTGCACGGACGGTGCCCTCTGGAGGAAGGGGAGGGCGGCGCAAGGGAGGAAATATGACCTTTACTGGCATCAAACCCTGTGTGAAGTGTATTGCGGTACTGGCCATTATGGCTGGTATTGGCGGCACACTATTTCTTTATTCAGGCTGGTACCCCATGGGCGCGGATGATCCCCATAACCGGCTAACTTACTGGGTGCTGGAAACACTACGAGAACGCTCTATCGCACGGGCCTCTGCTGACATCGAAGTGCCGGATGATCTTGCTTCACCGCAACGTTTGCTGGCCGGTGGTGCCGATTACAACGACATGTGCGCGGGTTGCCATCTCAAACCTGGCAGGGAAAGCAGCGACTTTACCTTGGGGCTTTATCCGTCACCGCCGAATCTTACCCAACTGCATCACAAGGAAGACAATGCGGATACCCGAGCCCGGCGGCGTTTCTGGATCATCAAGCACGGCATCAAGGCCTCTGGCATGCCTGCCTGGGCACCGGGGCACGATGATGAACGGATCTGGAACATGGTCGCCTTTCTGGAACAGCTGCCAGAATTATCGTCGGAGCAGTTTCAGATCTTGGCGGCACGAGGCGAAAACGATAGCGGGCATCACTCCCGGTAGTTTGCGGCTCGTTCGTGGGGAAACCGGAAGCCCACAAACATTGGCGAGAATGCCATTTTCGAAGATGAGAAGCAGGAGAAACAGAAACAGGGCCAACAGGATGAAGCCGCTTTGATCGGGGCCATCCGTGAAGGCGCCGTATTACGCGTCCGACCTAAGGCGATGACGGTCGCTGTTATCATTGCTGGTCTCTTACCGATTTTATGGGGAGGTGGTACGGGCATGAAATCATGAGCCGTATCGCTGCGCCTATGGTCGGAGGGATGGTCACAGCACCTCTGCTATCGCTATTCGTGCTTCCAGCAACTTATCTGCTGATGCGGCGACTTGACACAAAGCTAGGTTGACCAAGCCAGTCGGCGTATTTGAGATTACGATTGCGCATAGGTAAATAGAAGCGCTAGAGGCGCTAGCCCCGGATGGAAAGCCGGATTCGCATCGGATCCGGCCTTTCACGCTCAAGTTCTCAGACATACATTAATGTTTTCATTTTTCTCAATGGGTTATGTGATTTTTTGGCGGATTTTTCACGTTTGTCTGCCAACCCTCTAGATAGGCACCTTATGGTGTATCTAATAAGCCAGTGAAAATATAGGTGATCTGGTAATGCTATGAGTCAAGCATGGAAGAATTTGGATCTATCGATACACTAATCCCTATTGAAAAATCAATGCCTGGTATCCGCCACTTTCAAATGGCCCTTTCGGATAGGGCCTTTGCCCTTCGCTCTGCCCCTTCCCGTCAGTCCTTTTTGCCGGTATCGGCCCTTTGCGCCATTTGATGGTCTGTCTGCCCTTTGGTGGAGTTGGGGCAGGGTCGTGATTGGTGACATCAAGATCGTGGGCGCAACGTAAAAAGCCACACCCTTTCGGGGTGTGGCTTGGCGGTGTGCGGGGTTGGGGCAGATTGGGATGCGGGCGGGTGCGGAAAGAGGTGGAATGCAGCACCCGCGTGTTGATGAACAAAACCCTTGCAATAGTCTTTTGGCCTTGCCGTGCAACCATCACCATTGCCTGGTCCAGATCAGGGTGTGGGACCGGAA
>CEGF01000043.1_pt1 | contig 11177 bp, 12 predicted proteins | sample 306341 | NCBI WGS metagenome assembly CEGF01 (sample SAMEA2755655, study PRJEB7226) | microbial mat metagenome | biome: microbial mat; feature: hypersaline; material: grass silage | place: USA | collected 2014-02-19 | depth 0 m
TCGTTTAAGCCATCCCCCACGTAGAGCGCTCGCCGGAAGCCAAAGCGCGGCTGTTGCAAGGGCTGCCATCGCCAGCGCTCTACGTGGGGGATGGCTTAAACGATACCTTGAGTCTGGCTGCGGCAGATGTGGGCATCGCGCCACTGAGTGCCAGCGAGGCCGCCCGGGAGGGGGCTTCTGCCCAGCTTATGACACCAGGAATTGGCGGGGTAGTGAAATTGCTTGGCATTGCCCAACGCACCCGGCGCATCATGGTGCAGAACCTGTTCTTTTCGGCGCTGTATAACACGCTGGCGCTCGGTTTGGTGGTCGTGATGGCAATACCCCCGCTAATCGCGGTGCTCGCCATGGCAGCAAGCTCGCTGACGGTTACCTTCAACGCTGCACGATTAGCCTGGGCTGAGCCGGATTACGAGGGCTCACTAAATGAAGAGAGCTAAATGGCATAGCCAAGTGCCTGTTTAAGGCGCTCTGCATTTGTCGCCACCCAGTGTGGATCTATCGCGCCCCAATTACGTATTTGGTAGCGGCCAATGTTGTGTCGCTCACCGTCATCTTTGCTAAAGACACACTCGATATCCAACTCGGCCAAGGAAGCGATCGTATCCTGGGCGGTGCGCCGGGGCATACCGGTGGCCTCAATTAACGCAGGCACGCTGGCGACACCTTGTTCGATCAAATGGGCGACGTATAAGCGGCGGTAAAAACTCGATTTAGTTTTGCTAAGCGCGGGCATTCGGGTTCCTTTGCAGCTAATGGATGTATGTGACGCTTAGCTTAAATGAATAAATCCTGCTGCGCTCGTGGCGGGCGAAAATCCCGGGTGTTCAAGCCCTGCTCGGTGCGATCCTGCATGTTCCACTGGCGGCTGGCCCGGGCAAAGCGTTGCGCAATTAAATCGGCAAACACCCCTTCACCGCGAAAGCGCTTACCAAACTTGGCATCGTACGTCTTACCGCCACGGCACTGACGCATTAGGCTCATCACTTTCGCCGCGCGCTCCGGGTAGTGGGCTTCTAACCAGGCTTCAAATAGCGGCGCCACTTCATAGGGTAAGCGCAGCAGCATCCAGGCGGCGGTTCGCGCTCCTGCACGGCTGGCGGCTTCTAAAAGTTTTTCGATTTCATGATCAGTTAGCCCTGGAATCACCGGCGAAATCAGTGCGCCCACTGGGATGCCTGCAGTATTCAGTTCACGAATCGCCCGCAAGCGCGCCTGAGGTGATGCCGCCCGTGGCTCTAATGTGCGTTTCAAGTTGGCATCCAGGCTGGTCAAACTGACAAATACGCGCACCAGTCGGTGCTCGGCCATTTCCGCCAGGAGTTCTAAATCGCGCAGAACTAAGGTGCTTTTAGTTACCAGCGTTACCGGATGGCGACACTCCAGCAGCAATTCCAGTAGGCGGCGCGTGGTTTGGTAGGTGGCTTCTAACGGCTGATAGCAGTCGGTGTTGCCGGATAGGTTAATAGGACGGCAGACGTAGTTGGGATTGCAAAGCTCTTCGGTTAACCGCTCCACTAAACCGCTGCGGGCAATTAGCTTGGTTTCAAAATCCAATCCTGGTGATAAGTCCCAGTAGGCGTGGGAGGGGCGGGCATAGCAGTAAACACAGCCGTGCTCGCAGCCGCGATACGGGTTCAGTGAGCGATCAAAGGGTAAATCCGGCGATTTGTTCCAGGAGAGCGCGCTTTTGCTTACTTCCTCACGTACTTCTGTTGCGATAGTCGTAGAGGCCTCTTCCCGCCACCAGCCATCATCTTCCGCCACGCTGTGGCTTGGCGCAAAACGGTTGTGTGGGTCATAGGTTGCCCCGCGACCCTTATAGGAGCTTGGTGTTCCAAGAGATGTCATGTTTCACCTCTTTTTACATGATTTTATATACAGTAGTTGTGGGGAGGCAAGAAATCAATAGCCAGCCAATTAATTGACTTGCCGTAGCTAAAAGGACGCTACCCAAAGAACTATCGTGGGTTTAATCTGCTAGGTGGGTTTGTGACTAAAGAGCTAGCGAGGAAACGTTATGTCGAAAGTGGTCATCGTGACAGGGGGAAGCCGAGGTATCGGAGCGGCCACCGCAAAATTGCTAGGCGCAAAAGACTATGCAGTGTGCGTCAACTATCTTGCGAACAGGGATCGCGCGAATAACGTGGTTGATACCATTGTACGTAACGGTGGCCAAGCGTTTGCTTATCAAGCGGATGTTAGCAGTGAAGCTGACGTTATCCGCCTGTTTGATGCAGCAGAGGAGCGCTTTGGCAAGGTGACGCATTTGGTTAACAATGCAGGCATCCTGTTTAGCCAATCCAAGCTGGTCGATATCGACCTTGAGCGCTTCAGCAAAGTGCTTAATAGTAATGTGGTTAGCTGTTTTCTGTGCTCCAGAGAAGCCATCAGGCGCTTCCCACCAGGTAGCGCCATCGTCAATGTCTCATCGCTTGCCTCGCAAACAGGCTCGCCCTTTGAGTATGTTGACTACGCTGCATCGAAAGGTGCCATGGACACCCTAACCAAGGGGTTGTCTCGCGAAGTTGCTGCCTCGGAGATTCGTGTTAACGCCGTTCGGCCCGGTTTTATCTACACTGATATGCATGCCGATGGTGGCGAGCCAGGGCGGGTTGACCGCTTAGCTCCTCAGATTCCTATGCAGCGTGGCGGTAGCGCTGAAGAAGTGGCTAATACCATCGCTTGGTTGCTCTCGGACGAAGCCTCTTATGTAACGGGGTCATTTATTGACGTAGCAGGCGGGCGGTAACGCTGTTTTTCGCCTGTATTTCAAACGTTCTAAACGGATGCTGCTTTTGACAAGGAAAGGTCTTAACTCATGACACTTCAACAACACTTCGAACAGTTGGCCACTTATAACCAGTGGATGAACGCTAAACTTTATGATGCCGCCGGTAAGCTGAGCGACTCTGAACTGACTGAAGAGCGTGGCGCGTTCTTCGGCTCGATTTTTGGCACACTGAACCACATCGCGGTAGCCGACACGATTTGGCTCAAACGGTTTGCCACACACGCTTCTTCTTCCGCTCGGACGCTTGAGGTAATGGTGGCACTACCTACGCCAGCCAGTCTTGACCAGATTCTTTTTGATGACTTGAAGGGATTGAAAGCGCATCGCCAATGGCTCGATACCGTGATTATTAATTGGGTAGCAGCGCTGACAGACGACGATTTGAGCACCGCACTGAGTTACCACAACACAAAAGGAGTGGCCTCAAAACGGAGCTACTCAAGCCTGATCGTTCACTTCTTTAATCACCAAACCCACCACCGCGGGCAGGTATCTACTTTGTTCTCCCAAGCTGGTGTAGATATTGGTGTCACCGATCTGCTGGCGCTGATTCCGGAGGAGGTGGAAATATGACGATTGTTTTTGTCTCTTTTAAGATACGGTGCTACTCTGCCTTCAGGGTGTAATACAAGAGGTGCTCATGCCAGAGATTGATGCTCTGCTAGGGCTTTCATTTTGTATGTATTTTTTTGATAACAAGCAGCACAAGCTTCCCCACCTGCACGTGAAATATGGTGGCTATGAATTGATAATCGCGATTGAGTCAGGTGAGTGCTTGGAGGGATATTTGCCCAATAAGCAACGTAAGCGGGCTGAAAACCACATTGCTGAGCATCGTGAGCAGCTAATGCATATGTGGCAGAAAGCAGTAAATGGTGAAAACCCAGGCAAGTTAGGTGACGTATGTTAAAGATCATTGATGTGGATTTGGTTGGGCCATATAAGCTTAAACTGGTTTTTAGCGATGGTTTTCATGGCGTTGCTGACCTATCAGACTATTTTAGCAAGGCACCCTTTTCAGCAATTAAAGACTTCCAAAAATTTTCACTAACCGCGGATGGCTCGCTCAACTGGCGTGGTAACGAGCTTTCTGCGAGCACCCTACGTGCCGTGACAAAAGGCGTGCAAAAAACAGCAGCTTTTAGCTTCAATGTGCAGGAAATGGAAGACGTCATTAAGCAAGCGTCTTGGGACTCTATGCAGGAAGGCCGTCCCGACATTTTACAGGCTGCTATTCGTTCCTACGTGGAGCAGTTCGGGCATAGCCAGGTCATTGCCAAAGCAGGTATCAAAAGCCGTACTAGTGCATATCGTTCTTTAAAGCCACAAACCACACCCAATTTCGCCACTTTGGTTCAACTGGGGCATGCGGTCATCGAATTAGCTAAAGAAAATATCAACGGACGTTCTGAAACACAGCTATAGATCCAGGAAATTAAATGACACCTTTCTCCGTCCTACTAATACGTGTATTGGCAATTTACCTTGCGCTTAATCCTCTTCTGTCAGTTTCGCCGATGCTGTTTAGCCCGGGCTCGGATACGTCAATAAACGAATGGCTGCCTGTGTTAATAGCATGGGTGCTGATACCCATGGTAGCGGGCGTTGTACTCTGGTTTTTCGCGCGAGCGTTAGCTAATAAAATCCATGGTGGTTCTGCCGCAGAGCCAAGCGTAAATATTAGTGAGGAAGGCTTAGTGCGAGCAGGTAGCTTTCTGATAGGTGTCTATCTATTCGTTCATCACCTAGGCATAACGATTGGTCAGTGGGCCTGGGGTGACATTATCGCCTATGGTTCGCTGTTTGTTATCGTCATCAGCGTGGGATTGATAGTAGGAGCTAACTCTATGGGTAGGCTTTATAAGAAGATTAAGTACGCAGGTGTTGATTCATAGCCGACGGTAAATTTCCATTGCAGTGGTGCAGCCTTAGCTCTATTGACGGTTTAGCTTGCTACTGCTTTAGCGGCACTGCTGGCAAGCGCCCGAAGTGTAAACAGATTAACGAGTGCTAAATGATCAAACTAGAAAAACTTAATGCAGCGGATATTGCCGAGGTACGCAACATCGCGGTGCACGATGATCAGGTGAAATTTGTGGGCACCGCTAAGGAGTTTCTCGCTGATAGAAATGAGGCTACGCACCTGCATGTGATTAAGCACAATGACCAAGTGATCGGATGCTTTAAAATCGATATAGCCTACGCTGATGATTATGATTTTTGCACTAAAGGCAGCATAGGCTTACGCGCGTTCCTCATTGATGCCAAGCAGCAGGGCAGAGGACTCGGAACATCGGCGGTAAAAGCGCTGTTTCCCTATCTAAAAGAAAACTATGCGAACTACCCCCGCATCTATCTAACCGTAAACTGTAAGAACCCAGCGGCATACACCTGTTACCAAAACGCGGGCTTTCATGAGACAGGTGAGCAATATCTGGGTGGGGCTGCGGGACCTCAACATATTATGTACTGGGACATCCAATGATCAGTACGTCTACCACAAGCGGTAGAAAGTTCGTTCTGACTCTCATGCAAAAAGCAACGCCTTGGTTCTTTCAAACCAAGGCGTTGCTTTTCTATCAATTTAACAATCTATCCGTTCAACGCTTCTTCCGTGCTGGCTTCTTCTCTGCACTGGCGGGCGCGCTTTCCTTTTCGCCGCTGCCCCCATTGGGGAAGTGCGCACGCACCAGTTCCAGCAGGCCTTGAGTGGAAGCGTCGAAGTCAGCGGCGTTGGTGTCGATGCGTTCGCTGATTTCACCGGCGATGCGTTTGCCAAGCTGCACACCCCACTGGTCAAACGAGTTGATGTTCCAGATCACGCCCTGAACAAACACTTTGTGCTCGTAGAGCGCAATCAGCGCGCCCAGGTTTTTCGGCGTTAGCTCATCCAGCAGTAGGGTGCTGGAAGGGCGGTTGCCGGGGCAGCTGTAGGGATCGTGTTGGCTTAGCTCTTTGCTATCCCCTTGGCTGCCTTCCATAAAGGCGTTGGCCTGGGCGAGCATATTGGTGAGCAGTGCGAAGTGGTGGTCTTCAACGCCGGGCTCGGGCTTGAGCGAGGCAATAAAATCAATTGGCACGTAGCGGGTGCCCTGGTGCAGCAACTGGAAGAAGGCGTGCTGGCCGTTGGAGCCGGTTTGGCCCCACACAATCGGGCCGGTTTTGTAGTTCACCGGGTGGCCGAAAATATCCACCGACTTACCGTTAGACTCCATATCCAGCTGCTGCAAAAACGAAGGCAGTTGGTTCAGCGCCTGATCGTAGGGCACGATGGCTTGAGTTTCGGCGCCAATAAAGTTGATGTACCAAATACCAATCAGCGCCATCAGTACCGGCATGTTTTGTGAGAAGGGCGCGTTGATGAAATGGTTATCCATTTCGTGGGCACCTTCCAGCAGCTCGATAAAGCCTTCAAAGCCGATGGAAAGCGCAATCGGCAGCCCGATGGATGACCACATGGAGTAACGGCCGCCCACCCAGGCCCAGAACTCGAACACGTTCTCTTCGCGAATGCCGAACTCCATGGCCGCTTTGCGGTTAGTGGAGGCGGCAATAAAGTGCGCGCCCACGTCGGCGTCTTCGCCAGCATTCTCCAGAAACCAGCGCCGCGCGGTTTTGGCGTTTAGCAGCGTCTCCTGGGTAGAGAAGGTCTTGGTAGAGACGATGAACAGCGTAGTCGCCGGGTCAAGGCGCGAGAGCACCTTCTGAATATGGGTGCCGTCCACGTTGGAAACGAAGTGGAAGTGCAGCTCCGGGTGGCGGTATTTGAGCAGCGCACGCACCGCCATATTGGGCCCAAGGTCAGATCCGCCGATACCGATATTGACCACGTCTTTAATGCGTTTGCCGCTGTAGCCTTTCCACTCGCCGCTGCGCACCGCTTCCGAGAACAGTTTGATCTGCTCGCGAGTACGGGTGATCTCCGGCATGACGTCTTCGCCGTCAACATAGACCGGCTCATCACCTAAGTGGCGCAGCGCCGTATGCAGTACCGGGCGGTTTTCCGTCACGTTGATAATATCGCCGGAGAACATCTGTGCCCGGCGCTGTACCAGAGCGGAGTGGTCGGCTAGCTCAATCAGCTTGGTAAGCACTTCATCGGAGACATGGTGCTTGGAGTAGTCGAGAAACAGACCACCCACCCGTAAGCTCATTTTCTCAAAGCGCTGCGGATCACTGGTGAAGTAATCACGAATGCGGTCGTTGGCGGTTTTGTCGCGCAGGCGGTCAAGCGCCTGCCAGGTAACGCTGCGAGTGAGCTGAAACATAGGGCGATCCGTTTGTTATAAGTGAATTGGGTGATCAAAATCGAAAAATGGGCTATGTAAAAATACTACATAAAAAATGACAAAGAGTAGAGGGTATAAGTGGCATGAAAAGGTATTAAATGCGTAAAGCGACGTATTTAAAAGGGCAGGCATGTTCGCCTGCCCTCACTTTTTGGTAACAGCGGTTAGGTGGCGAGGGCTACCTGGGCCGCATCACGTTTGATAAACGCATAGCCTAACCCCGTTACCAGCGAGCCGACCACAATAGCGCCAAGGTAGAGCAGTACCGGGGTAATGGCGTTGGGGATCAGCAGTACAAAGATGCCGCCGTGAGGCGCCATCAGTTTTGCGCCTACCAACATTGATAGGGCACCGGTGAGTGCGCCGCCGACCATGCAAGCGGGGATAACGCGTAGCGGGTCTTTGGCCGCAAAGGGGATCGCGCCTTCACTGATAAAGCAGAGGCCTAGTACAAAAGAGGCTTTGCCCGCTTCCCGCTCCGGCGCAGAGAACTTATTGCGTGCGACAAAGCTGGCAATGCCCATACCAATCGCAGGCACCATCCCCGCCGCCATAATCGCCGCCATGGGGCCGTAGGTTTCTGAGGCTAGCAGGCCTACGCCAAAGGTGTAAGCGGCTTTGTTGACCGGGCCACCCAGATCGAAGCACATCATCGCGCCCAGCAGAATACCCAGCAGCACCGCGTTGGTGGAGCCCATGGATTCCAGGAAGCTGGTCAGCGCATTAAGCAGCGCCGCGACCGGTTCGCCAATGACGTAAATCATGGTCAGGCCGGTGACCAAACTGGCGACCAGCGGAATGATCAGAATCGGCTTAAGAGACTCGACGCTGGAGGGCAGTTTGACGTAGCGAGTCACTGCCAGCGCCACATAGCCCGCCAGAAAACCTGCCAAAATACCGCCGATAAAGCCGGAGCCGATATTGGCTGCGAGCATGCCGCCAATCATACCCGGCGCGATGCCGGGGCGGTCGGCGATGGAGTAGGCGATATAGCCTGCTAGCACTGGAATCATCAGCGCAAAGGCGGTTCCGCCACCGATCTGCATCAGCGCGGCGGCCAGGGTGCCTTCCTGCTCAAAGGCCTCAATACCAAACACAAAGGAGAGCGCAATTAGCAGGCCGCCTGCTACGACCATCGGCAGCATAAAGGAAACGCCGGTGAGCAGGTGCTTGTAAACGCCTTTCTCTTTGACGCTCTTATTTGCTGTGCCCGCAGTGCTGCTGCCGTTCTCTATGGCGGCCTCGCTGAGCGCTGTTTCAAGGGTGGGGCGCGGCTTTTTCAGCGCGTTGCCGGTAGAAGTGCGGTAGATGCGCTTACCAGCAAACCGCGACGGATCAACGTCGATATCGCAGGCTAGTACGACTATGTCGGCGTCGGCGATCTCTTCTTCGGTCAATTTATCTTGTGCGCCCACCGAGCCTTGGGTTTCCACGCGAATGGCGTGGCCCATGGCTTTGCCCGCCTCTGCGAGTGCTTCGGCGGCCATAAAGGTATGCGCCACGCCGGTGGGGCAGGCGGTGACGGCAACGATTTTCTTGCCACCCGCGCTGCTTGCAGCGGTAGACGCGCTAGTAGTAGAGGCGGCAGGCGCGCTATAAATCGGCGCTTCACGCTTGGCCTGGGCCAGAAAAGCGCTGGGGTCGGGGAGTGCGCTGGCAATCGGCGCTTGGAATAGCCGTTTGCCTTCAAAGCGCTCTGGGGCAGGCACGTGATCGGCGGCGACCACGATCAAATCGGCATTGGCGATCTGCTCGGCAGTAGCGGCCTGGAGAGGCGCGACTTCCCCGTGCATTTCCACGTGCGCCGACCAGCCTTGGCGCTGGGCGGCTTGTTCCAGGCGCTTAGCCGCGAGGAAGGTGGTCGCCATGCCGCTGGGGCAGGCGGTAATCAGAATAATATTCATAGCGTGGCTCCCTCGGTGATGGTGTCGTCAAGACGCCGTATCCGGGTGTGTTGTTGGAGTGAATCGAAATCGGCAGCGTGGGGGTTGCCCACGCCAACATGGCGCACGGCCTCGGCCGAGAGCGCGGTGGCAAAGCGCAGCGTCTGTTCAGCGTCTTGCTGGCCGTTCTGATGAGTCAGCAGGCCGTGGAGCATGCCCGCAACAAAGGTATCGCCAGCGCAAACGGTATTCGTCGCGGTAACCTTAGGCGGTGTGGCGTGCCAGGCACCTTGAGCGTTAACCCACAGCACCCCTTCGGCACCCGCTGAAATCAGCGCATTGGCGATGCCGCTTTTATGCAGCCGCTTGGCCGCATTCAAGCGAGCATTTGATGAGGTCATATCTTCGCCCGCCCACTCTGCCAGTTCGTTTTCATTAGGCTTAACACCGGCGGGGTGAGTCGCGATGGCCGCATTGAGTGCCGGGCCACTGGTATCTACCCAGAGTGGTACGCCGCTGGCGTTTAAGTGGTTTAACAGCGCGCTGAAATCGTCCAGTGACAGCCCGGGGGGCAGGCTGCCCGCCACAACGACCGCCTGGGGTGGCGTCTTGCTGGAAAGCTCGGTATTTAGCGTGTCGATCAGCGCCTGCAAATGCGTGGCGTCAATGGGCATGCCGGGACCGTTAATGTCGGTAACACGGCCGCTCTGTTCCGCAATTTTGGCATTAATGCGGGTGTCCCCCGGCACGCGCACAAAGGCGTCTGTCAGGGAGTACTGGGTAAATGCCAATTGAAAGGGAGCGTCGTTATCGGCACCTAAAAAGCCGCTGACGGTGACATCGTGGCCAAGACCTGACAATACGCGGGCAACGTTAACGCCTTTTCCCGCTGCCTCTAATTGGGCGCTAGTGGGGCGGTTGACGCTGCCCAGCACCAAGGCGTCAAGGTTAAACGCCAAATCCAGTGCCGGGTTCAATGTAATGCATAGCACGCGGGCCATTAGCGCGCCTCCAGTGCATCGCGCACTTCATCGCTAGTCGCCTGATTCAGCGCTAACTGAGCGCTTGCCTGGGCATCAGCGAAGTCAAACTCGCGCAGGCGGGCTTTGACCAGCGGGATCTGCCTCGCGCTGACGGAGAGCTCGTCCACGCCAAGGCCTACCAGCACCGGAATAGCCACGGCGTCTGAAGCCAATTCGCCGCACACGCCGACCCATTTGCCTTGGGTGTGGGCTGCCGCCACGGTCATTTGAATCAAACGCAGCACTGCGGGGTGCAAACCATCGGCTTGGGCAGAGAGTTCCGGGTGGCCACGGTCGATAGCCAGGGTGTACTGGGTCAAGTCATTAGTGCCGACTGAGAAGAAGTCCACCTCGGCGGCGAGACTGGGCGCCAGCAACGCGCTGGAGGGTATTTCAATCATCACGCCAAGCTGCACATCGGTGGCGCGTTGGGAAGTAGGGATCTCTTGGAGTAGGCGGTCATAGATGACTTTGACGGCACGGAACTCGGCGATATCTTTGACCATCGGCAGCATAATCCGTAGCGGTTTTTCGACTGCTGCCATCAATAACGCGCGCAATTGGGTCTCGAGCACTTCGGGTTGTGTCAGCGCTAAGCGAATACCGCGTAGACCTAGGAAGGGGTTGTCTTCTTGGGGTACCGGCCAGTAAGGCAGCGGTTTATCACCGCCGACATCCAGGGTGCGCGCTACCAGCGGGCGGCCATTGAGTGCGTCAATTGCCTGACGATACTCACTAATCTGAGTGGCTAAGTCTGGTGCGCTGGCGTGGGCCATAAACAGGAATTCGGTACGCAGTAGGCCAACCGCCTCAGCGCCGCGCTCCACCGCATCGGCGGCGTGGGCGGTGTTGCCCAGGTTGGCGGCGACTTCCACACGGTGCCCATCGCGGGTTTGGGCGACCTCGAAGCGGCTTTCCCAGGCATCGGCTTCGCGCTGCTGGAGGTCGAGTAGCTGCTGCTCGGCACGCTGTAGGCGCTCTTCGGAAGGCTGCGACGTCACCCGGCCACGCTCGCCATCTAAAATCATCATGCTGGCGTTGTTGAGTGCCATCACCGCTTGCCCGGCGCCAACGACGGCGGGAATACCCAATGCGCGGGCCAGAATAGCGCTGTGCGCCGTGGCGCCACCGCGAACGGTGAGCAGGCCGCGCACACGGGAGGTATCCAGGCGGGCCACATCGGAAGGGC
>CEGF01003769.1_pt1 | contig 11153 bp, 20 predicted proteins | sample 306341 | NCBI WGS metagenome assembly CEGF01 (sample SAMEA2755655, study PRJEB7226) | microbial mat metagenome | biome: microbial mat; feature: hypersaline; material: grass silage | place: USA | collected 2014-02-19 | depth 0 m
GCAACCGCTCCACCTCGGCTTTAAGCTGATCGCACTCTTGCTTCAGTTGATCTATTTCAGCATCGTGATGATTCATTCCGGGGGTGGGCGGCACCTCAGCAGGGGTAGTGGAGGTCTCCAGCTCCGTGATCCGGCGCAGGGCCAGGGCGTAGTCCTTCCGCTGCTGCTCGATGATCTCCTTGAGGCTGGGTATCTGCCAAGTGTACTCCCGCATGGTGTTGCGATAGTTGCGGAACATCTCGGAGACTATCTTGAACTGGTGCTCAGCCTGCAGGAGTTCGGACAGGCGCTCGTCGTAGATGATGTGCAGATGACCATCCGCAATATCCTGCAGGTTGATTGTGATCAGGTCTTCACCCTTGTGGTTGAACTCGACCTCGTTGTACTCATCAGCGTCGAGGTAAGTGCCATCAGGCCATACGTAGATTGTGGCCATGGTCATGGTCATGGTCTGGTCCTTACTCATTGGTGTTGGTCCTTGCCCCGCAGTGCGGAGCCTTTTTAGTTAGGTGGTGGGGCTGGGTCACAGTAAGTTGCGCTCTCTCAGGAACGCTCTGAGCCGTGCCTGTGCCAGGTCACGCTTGCTATTCGACAAATGCCGATGCGCTGTAAGTATGCACTCACGCATGGCTTGGATCTCAGCGGCTTGAGTAGTGATAGTTCGCTGCTGCTGCTTGATTATTGTTTTGTCGTGCATGGTTAGCCTCCGCTTTTTCCCATGACTGAGCACACCAAGGTGCTGCGCACTTAGCGATAGAAAAAATCCCCCCTGAGACGGGGGGCCAATATCTGCGTAGTTGGAGACTACTACCTAGCTGAGCTAAGTCCTCAACGCACTGGGTCAATGCGCTCAGGACTGGGCACCTCCCGATGCCCGCCACTCAACTATAGTGTTAACTACTTAACAGTTCAAGTCAATTGAGGGGCACACTGATGTCAGTTGCTCCTTCAAATTCTCAAGCCGTTTTGCGACAGCTGCCACGATGGCGTCAACGGCCACGTCCCGCAGGTCAGGGTCGGATATGTTCAGGATGGCGTTCGCCCCCGGATTATCTGCTGGGATGACCACCAGGCTGTGCGCCATCATGCCGTTGGTCCGAGCTGCGACCACCGATCGGATGGCATCCTCGCAGGCGTCGATGTTCTTGATTAGCTTGTACAGTTCACGTCGTTTCATTCCAATAGCCTCTCAGGTATTTTTATTTTGACCTCCGCCATGCGGAGGATCACGACTTGGGTTCGCAGCCAGTCCTTGGCGTCCTCGTGTGGTAGCTTGGCGCGCTGGCACTCGGACCTCATTGTGTGCAGCATGTACTTGAGCCAGTAGCTGTTGAGCAGGTTGACTCTGCGCCGGGCAGAGTCGAGGGGGATCGGCTTGCCGGTCTCGACCAGTGACACCACTGACTTGGTCTCCCTCAGCGCCGCATTCCAATACTCCCACATCTCCGCAACCACTTGGCTTTGGATCGCGTCATTCATAACGATCACTCAACGCCTTGAACATAGGCTTAAGGTCCTCGTGCAGTGTGGTGGTGGGGTAGCGCAGCTCAGGCAGGATGCCGCTGAGTAGGCTGTTCGCCATGTCGAGTGCTGCCTGATCGGCGTCCTCGTCCATGGTCACAGTCTGCACCAGCTGCAGTACGTGCCTCGTGTACACCACCAGTGGTACGGATTCACCATCGTCATACTGGTACATGGTCATCCTCCAACACTTCGATCACTACGTGCGGGAACTTACGGAACGGGGCGTTGTGGTTCAGGTTCACGACACTGATCCAAACACCTGCATCCATACCGCCTGCCCCCAGCTCACATATAAACGCCATGTCAGGGGACAGTGTGGGTACCGTGTCCGGTGCCCAGCGTTCACGGAAGGGTTTGTAATTCTCATCCGTGACAGTATCTATTCCGTCGTCGAAGAAGTCAGCGATTGGCCCCATGTATTCGATCGGTTCGACCAGCTCCAGCACCTGTCCGATAGGGATCGGGCGGTCAGCCTTGACCACGACCCCATTCTCCCCCGCCAGTCGGGCTGCGACCAGCGAAGCAACAATGTCTTGTGTATTCATAGTCAGTCTCCAGTTTTCTGTTGTGTTGTGGATTGGAACAGGCGCCACTCCACTACGACTGCGGGGTGGTGCAAGGTGCACCACCCAAGGAACCCGTCATCCACCCAGGTATCAGGGTGGGATGCCCAGTCGGACCACAGATCGGGGTGCCTTTCCAGCGACCACGATCCGAAGTCAAGCCGCGTTGTGTAGTTCATTGGCTCATCCTCCACTCAACCCATATATCCGGGTGGTGTTGCCGGACGTACGCCGGCAGTGACAGCTGCCGGGGGTCACACTCGACCGGCCTATCAGTTGAGTCCGGCAAGTCTGCAATGCTGGCCTCGTCGCGGAGTCCGACGCGATTGCGAGCCCACTCGTCCACGAGTAGCGTGTGTCGAGTGCCGTCCGGGTGCGCCAGCAACCACCCCCATAGGGTATACGTGTTGCCAACCGTGTCGTCGTGGTCACTCATCGAATCATCCTCCATTCGACCCACAGGTGGGGGTATTGCTCGACGATCCGTGGCCCCTGGGTGTCGCCCCACTGCTTTCCATACCCCATCTGGTACATACCCTCCTTGGCCAGATCCAGTACCTGCTTATACCCCGGGTTACCTGTGTTGCGGCTGATCTTTTTCATGACCAGCCATTGCAGGAACTGGAACCCCTCAACCCCGGGGGGTACCCGGTACGCCACCCTGTGTGCATCCATCAGGTCGTCTGACTTACTCATTGGCTCATCCTCCATAGAACAACCAGCTCGGGGTGCCGGCGCAATGCAAACTTGGCGAAGTTGGGGTAGTCGTAGCGGGTACGGCCTGTTTGCCGGCACCAGTGGACATACACTGCCCGGTGGTTGGCCATCAGCCACCGTGCCAACGCCTTCATATCGTCCCTGTCCATCACACCACCTCGTAGTGGATCACCTCGCCAAACGGTGCAGTGTCCACGTTGCTGGTGCTCAGCCACACCGTGCTGTACCCCGGTGCCTCGCTCGGGAAGGGTGTGTACATGTCGGTCAGTACCACCAGTACGTCAGGCTCGATGCCCTCGTTGTCGATGTGGCTGAAGATCTCCCGCAGGTCGGTGCCACCGCCGCCTTTCATGGTGGCCTTGTATGGTAGGTCATCCAGCGTCACGATGTCATGCCCTGCAACAGCGGTGTCGCAGTACAGGACGTGCACTACCTCAGGTCGGCAGTCCTCAATGATGCGGTTAACGTGGCCGGTGAAGTGATCCAGCTCGGCCTGTCCGATAGACCCAGACGTGTCGATCGCCAACACCACCGGCCCCATCTCAGGTGTGTAGCTGGTACCGGGGATGTAGATATCCGATGCGATGTGCCGGCGGTTCGGTCGTGACCAACTCAGATCATCCCGTCGGAAGCTCACCATGAACCGCTCAAGGATATCGTGCCACGGGGTTGGCACGTTGATGATCTCATCGACCATGCGCTCCAGTGAACCGGGCAGCTTGCCTTGCATCTTGGCTGCCTGCTTGGCCTGAGTCATGTCGACCTTGGCCTGTGCCTCGGCTGCGGCCTGCTCACCCTCGGTCATCTGTTCATCCATCAGGTCATCACCGCAGCCTCCGATGCCGCTCTCACCCTCACCTTCACCGCCGTCACCGTCATCATTGGTGTCGTCGTACAGATCCTCAGCTCGCATGTCTCGGGCACCAGGCATGGTCACGCCGCCGTCGATGAACTCACCCACGTTGCAGTCGATGAGTGTGTCGTTGATCACCTTGTCCGCTGCGATGTTCCACGCCTTGGCCTTGCGGCTGCCCTGTCGGGCACCGTGCAGCAGCATGTAGTGCATGCACTCATGAGCCAGCAGGAAGATCATGTTCTTGGCAGTCAGCTTCTGCTCCTCCACCCACACTGGGTTGATGTAGATGTTGCCTGTCTTGCAGGACATGGCCGCCGTCGGGATGTCAGTGGTCCACGTCAGCGGCTTGCGCAGTACGATGCTGGCGAAGAAAGGATGGTCCAGCACCAGCAGGGTACGTGCCTTCTGATACAGCGCCTCGATGTGTGCGCTTGGGGTTATGCTATTCACAGTGCACCTCCAAAGATGTCCATGATGTTGTCGATTGTGGTCTGCGCTTCAGTCGCAGCCTGCTGCCGTGCTTGGGTGTCGCCTCGCAGCATGTCCTCTTTGCCGTGGTACTGGGCGGCAACACTCACCACCTGATCCAGCATCGAAGCCATGGCCGGGTCGTTGTTCACGTTCAGTTTCTTCAGCCGCTCGGCTGTCTCCACCACGTTCTCGATCAGGGTGTTGCGGAACACCCCACCCTTCTGGTCAGCAGGCACGGCCAGCTTGGCTGCCATGCGTTGCAGTGGTTCCATCAGCTCGGTGATCAGGTGGCTGGTGATGTTGGCCTCAGCCTCAGCAATGGCCCGCTCCAGACTCATGCGGTCAGCGTCGTCGATCTGTACCCTGAAGTCCCCCGTGTTGGGTACCGGCAGGAACTGAATGTCGTGGTAGAACCGGGATGCTATGTTGCTCGGGTAGTCCTCTGGGTTGTACATGATCCCGAGTCGGGCGCTGTCATGCTGGATCTCACGGAGCCAGTTATCAGCCAACACCTTGAGGCGTTTGTCAGCCTCGCCCCGCAGGTTACGCATGGCATCGGTGTACTCCATGTACATGCAGGAGGGCAGCAGGCGGGGTCCGTTGTCCGTCCATGGCAGGGTGTGCTGCTGGTGGTAGGTGTACAGGGCAGACCATGCCTCGGTCACCCGCTTGAACATGGCAGACTCAGCGAGCAGGCGCTTCTTGTAGCGTCCGCCATTCTTCACACCTGTCTGGTGCTCCACGTTCTCGGTGATCGTCCGGTCCATTACGTTCGGGTCGAACATGCCACGCTTCAGTTTAACCAGCATGGCCTTGTCAGATAGATTGCTCATGGTAGTGCTCCAGTTTTGTTAGCCGATCAGGTCGGTCTTGTTGATTTGCTCGATGTATCGGTGTGCCATGGGGCCGGTGACATCGTGGTCCCGGCGGTAATACTCGTTGATCTGCTTGCGCATCTCAGCCAGTCTGATTGCCAGCCGACGTTGGAACTGCGCCACTCGCAAGAGGTCGTCGTCGGTAGCATCAGGGTGTACCAGTACACTCTGCACCAACGGTGATGACTCCTTGAATTTCTTGGCCGCAGCCAGCCAGCTGCGAGCCATGTTGTTGAAGTGTTGTCGACTCATTGGCTCATCCTCCATGCAACGATGATGTGTGGGTAATGCTCGTTCACCCAGTCATATAGGGCACGTTCGTACACCGCGCCGAGTTCAGCTGTGTTGCGAGGCAGCGGGAGTTTGCCCGCTGCCCACAGTTCCAGCCACTCAATGTACACCGGCTCATGATTGGTGCTGATGTACCAGACTAGCCACTTGTTCATACCCCCTCCTGTTGGTCATTGCTTCACGGCTTTGGTCCCTTGCCTCTGTAGTAGAGGTTCCACTTGCGTTGGATCTCCTTAGCGCATGCGTCACATACATGCCCTCGCTTGTGTGGTTTGTCGATTGCTACACCGCAGTATCTGCAGTGCAGTTGCTTAGGTTCAGGGTCAGCGGATAGTCTAGGATCACCGAACCGTCTGATGCGGTTGGCTACTGCACCGTGATAAAGCCCAAGCTCTGCCGCCCACTCAGCCAAGGTCTTGCCCTCAAACACGTTGGATCGTCGGGTGTTCCGAGCTTGCTCAGCCATGCTAATCCATCGACAGTTTTCTGGTGTGTAGTCACCATCGTTGTCGATGCGATCGAGGGACATGCCGTTAGGCTTATGTCCCATGTCAGCGAAGAAGTTCTCGAACGAGTTGACCCAACGGTCACACACCTTGATACCTCGACCGCCGTAGTTCTTGTAACCCGACGCGCTCGGTATGTAGCACCGTGCTTTCATACTCAGCCAAGCCTTATATGTTTTAGTGTTACTCATGCGGTGTGTCTTAGTCATAACGCCCTCACTAATTGTACGATGATAACAACAATGTCATTATCATATAAAAACGTGATGATTTTCTACTGCCCATTTTGTGAACGCTGCACAGCTGGTCACGCTCGGGTCCCGAGTCATGCAGTCCTTGATGGTCATTGTTGCAAACTCGGTCGGCATGCGCTCAAGGTATTTCATCACCCGGTCGAAGTTATCCTTGGTGGTGCGGTTCGCCAGTGCTGCACACACGGCGTACTTCACACCCGGATCGGACGGGATCTCAGCCGTGTCCGGCTTCATCATGATGCCGTCGATGTTGGGCATCTTGGCTGCCAGATCTCGGAAGGCCACGTACTCAGCCGCTGCCCCCTCACCGACAAGGCCTTGCACGTCCATCATGAACAGATCCACCGGCAGGTTGGGGTTGCAGCTGAGACTGACCATCTCCCAAGAGCGGGGCGTCGGGTTGCTCAGTCGGTTGGGATCGAAGTCGTGCAGCAGGTCAGGGCGCAGACGGACAAAGGCAATCAGCAGTGGGTCGATGCCCGCACTGAATGCCCAGCTGCACCAGTCATCGAGGTGTGCTTCCACTTCGAGGTGCTTCACTCGGTTGCCCAGCTGCGACACCACTCGGTTGGCCCCAGCCTTGTCCGTGGTGCGGTTACCCGTGGCGATCTGCATCACCTGCTTGTCGATGTGCAAGTCCCCGAGCAGCCAGTCCAGCAGGCACCCTGCTGCTGCGTTCTGCATCTGGGTCACCGCCTGCGGCAGCTCATCCCAGATAATCATGCCAGGCCCTGAGCCTTCAGCGAACTGCATCAGCTCCGCCGGTGGGTTCCAGTGGGTCATGTTGTTGTGTACTGATGGGACTCCCATTAGGTCGACGGGTTCACGCAGTGAGGGGCGGAACAACAGGACCCGATCTTTGGGCAGGCCGAACTGTTTGGCCACGTCAAATGCCATGGATGTTTTCGCCACGCCCGGTGCCCCACTCAGGTAGATCGCCTGCTGCGGGTTCATTTCGAGGGTGGATTTAGTAATCTGCACAGCTGATCGATAACGCATGGTAGTTCTCCAGTGGGGTCTGTGCCCCTGTCATTGGTGGTTGTGTTGCAGTTAGAACAAGCGCACCGCTTCGTCACGGTGCATGTTGATATAGAACATCTGGTCAAGTCGTTGGGCATGCTCTGCCCGGGGCGGTAGCTTTAGTGTTTCCTTCGCCCACTTGATAAACGCCTTCCGCTCCATGTATGGGAGCATCAGGTACACGTACTCGTTCGGCACGGCCAGCGATGCGATCCCTTGCTGCAGCCGTCGGGCCATCCACTCGTGGTGCGAATGCGGACGTGATTCCCTAGTCGGCCTGTCGCCTACGTCGGGGGGTGCCGGCTTGCGCATCTGCAGTGCTGCGTGCTGCTGCTTGACCAGATCAACGACAAGCCCCACCTCGCTGGGGTCGTTGCCTGTGTAGATTTCAATGCTGAGCGAATGCTCGTCATCCGCCGCCGCCCCGGGCATTACGTAGCGCGCTTCCGTGCCATACAGGACACGCACCACCGGCAGCCCTTCGGATACCCGCACGGCTCGTGCAAGCAATGATGTGCGGGATGCCCTCGCCGTGATGACGCCGCTATCAGCCCAGCGCTGGAGGTTTTTCGCCTCCCGATCGCCGAGTCCGTGCGGCTCAATAGCGAACTCGACATGCCGCAGCATGCCGACGATTTTATCTGGTATATTCCAGCTCATGGTTAAGCCTCCAATGTCTTGCGTTGTTATAGGTTCTGCAGTTCGGCCAGGGTGTCGCTGCTGATAAGGCCCTGCAGGCGCAGCTTCACTGCCCGTGCCAACAGTTTCGCCTGCTCATCATGGTCCAGCATCTGGTATGGCATGACCGCCGGCACCGGTACCCCGAACCAATAGGACAGGGCGTACATGGTCTGGACGTGGCGCTGGTATTGCTCCAAGCGCCATGGGAAGTTCTCCCGTGCTCGCGCAGCCTGTGCCAACACTCCCCGCGCCAGCTCCCATATCTCATGGATCTGGCCGACCATGTTGTTGGTGCTCAGGGCCAACGGCACCCGTACGATGTTGGGTACCTGATGCCCGCCGAATTGTTTCGGCCAGTACCCGCAGACCTTGTCCAATTCGCCCTGTGGCGGGTCCTGCGGTGCTCGTTGCGAGCTGCTGAACATAAGGTCACTGGCGCTCGCCATCAAGCGCACCCTGACAGCATGCCAGAACCCGTTGGTGTGGCGATTTGTTGTGGGGCTAAAGTCACAGGTCGTGATGATCGTCAGATCGGTTTGAGGGGTGGCGCCTCGCCAGTACAGCACCACGGGCTCGTTGTACGAATAGCCGACAATGTTGGGGCCCTCTGATGCCTCACGGTCGGCATATACCGAGGTGCTCGCCGTGCGTGAGGACTCCCAATCAGTCATTCGACTCAGCATGTCGTCGAACGACGAGGCACGGCGGATTCTCTGGCCGTTGATCGAGTCGGGCGGGTACGCCAGCGCCTCGCTGCGCCCCTTCCACCCACGCACCTGCAGGTGTTCGCGGTTCGTGGGGTACTCCGGCAGGCGCGCAAGCTGCGCGATTGTGCTGCAAGGCAGCGTCTGTCCGAATTTCATGGCTGTTCTCCTTGGTTGTTGTGTTCTGCCAATGCCTTGAGTAACTGATGTGCGTCGGCCACCGCGTCACACGCTCGGCTCCATGATGAGTCGTGCAGCGGGTCTTCGATTGGTTGGGCAGTACGGGCTGCCAGCAGCTGGGCTGCAATGGCCTCCAGCTTGGTCATGTTACCTGCAGGCAGGAACCCGTTGAGTTTTGGGTCTATCTTAATATGTCTCATGGTGGTTCTCCTGTGTTATCGGTAATTCTCCGGCACTATTGGGCTGCCGTCGTAGTCGCGCGTCGGTAGTGTGTACCGCGTGTCGATCTGGTTTTGCATGGCGGCATTGACTAATGCCGCTGCCTCCTCGCTGGTCATAGATTCGTGCGGCCAGGGTTTGGTGGCATGATCAGGATTCAGGCACCGCCTGATATAGATCCGCCACCATGCCTGCGCCGGTTTTCCTTGGCTAATGCAAGAGTGGATCTGATCCCAGATCGGCGCGGGTCCCAGATGGTCGGCTGTGTGGTCGGCGGCTACTGGCACGCTTTCGGCTTCTCTTTGCATACGTCGTACCCCACTTTGCTGTTGACGTGGTCCTGCCATTCGGCCATGGCAAGGAATACAAGGATGATAAGCATTATACAACTAATAGCGATGACCTTCAGGCAGCCGTCGCCGTTCGGGTCGCTGTACTTGTTCAATGTATGACACCTCGCACTGATTGTTTAATAATTAACACCTGCAGGGATTGTTCAATGGTTAGCAGGTGTGGCGGACGTGGACAGGTGTGCCCATTGTTAACCAATTAGCATGTGGAGGCCAACTGGACAGAGCAACTGGACAGAGATGGGGGCAACTGGACAGAAAAGGTGTTAAATGGACAGACCTCTGTCCAGTTTCTAGGCCGCGTGGTTGCTGGCTTTGAGCCGTTTTTGGGGGCAACTGGACAGAAAAAATAATATAGAGAGAAAAAATTATGCGGCATGTGACCTGTTAAGCGGCTTAACACCTTGTACGCAGCGTTAAACACTTATCATGTCGGTCGCGCGCGCGTGTGGCGGCTATAATTCTCTGTCCAGTTGTCCAGTTATATTATATTTATTAAATAATATAATAAAAACAAACACTTACTGCATTTTTAAACTGGACAGAGCAACCTGCCGTCTGTCCAGTTTAAACAACTGCTCCTCTGCAGGCCGCATGGCTGCGTTATGTTACTGGACACTAATATACGAACGTCTGTCCAGTTTAACACCTCAAATGCGTCCAACTGTTAAATGGATTAACAGGTCGGGACCGCGCAAGGCTGCAGGTGTCAAACGGTTTAACAGGTCAGGCACTCACAAAGGCTGCAGGTGTTAAACGGATTAACAGGTCGGGACCGCGCAAGGCTGCAGGTGTTAAGCGAGTTAACACCTGTTAAGTGGTGAACAGACGGGCATAGATGTTAAGCGGTATACGCCTAGCCTTGAGACGTACACTGGTTAACACCTGTTGCGTAGTGAGCAGGTAGAGGGGGCTTGATGCCCCCTGTGGTTTGGTGGTTAGCTGGCCTTGCGGGTAGCCCGTTTCGGAGCGGGCTTGCGCAGTGCCTGCAGGTGTTCCTGCAAGGCCTTGGCCTCTGCTGCAGTCAATTCGATGGTCTGGCCACCGATCAGCAGGGCATTAGTCACCTTGTGCGGAACGCTGTTGGATACGTCGGCCTTCTTGCCAGCCGACGGCTTGGCTGCAGCCGTTGCAGTCGGTACAGACTTAGCGGTCTCGCCCACTTCGGGCGCCGCTTTAACCATTGCCGCGCGCTTTTTACGCTGCAGCGCGTTGCGCTCCTCTCGGTCAGCGTACGCAAACATGACAATGCGCAGTGCTGTTTCTTCGGCCTGCTCCTCGGTCATGTTCTTGTCGCGCTTCAATGGGATCTCCTTGGCCATGTCACGAACCCAACCAGGCAGACCGGTTTCAGCGGCTTGCCATTTTTGCAGCGGCTCCTTGTTGCCGTGCTTGGCGGCATGGAACGCCATGAATGCGACAGACGAAACCAAACGATCACGCATCTTTTCAGCGTGGCCACGGATCCAAACGATGTTACCAGTGAACGCGCGGTTGTTGATGATAGCCATGATAGTATTCTCCAAGGTGGTGTGTAATTATTGGGCATGCTCAGGCATACCATGAAAGCCCCATCACGCCGGGGCTTTGGTGCTATGTCCGAACTTTATAAACCGCGCGGCTATCCCTTTGCCATCAGGTACGCGCCGCGCGGCCGCCTTAGCTTTTACGTAACCGGCTTACACTTGCGCACTTTATCTCCCGATAGTGTGCGCCTTTCACAGCCGCTCAGTGGTCGCGCCGCTGCCAATGGCAGACTTTTATACTCAGGCTACAGAGTCTCAACCTTGGTCCCGCGCTCCGTCACCGTCGCCCGAAAGGGCCGCGCATCAGCGAAGGGGTCGAGAGGTAGCGCTGGGACGTGGACAGCAGCCGCTACCTTCACAATAGCGGATCGGTAAACTCCTTGGCTGGTGGGCAGAGGGTGATGAGGGGTAGGGGG
>CEGF01004184.1_pt1 | contig 11148 bp, 9 predicted proteins | sample 306341 | NCBI WGS metagenome assembly CEGF01 (sample SAMEA2755655, study PRJEB7226) | microbial mat metagenome | biome: microbial mat; feature: hypersaline; material: grass silage | place: USA | collected 2014-02-19 | depth 0 m
GGATGGGTTCACAGCGCCCACGCGGAAACCTGCCCTCGTCACCTTACCAATTAGCTATCCAAACATGTTCACTTCCCAGGCTTTTCCACCGGAAAGCGGGTATCGCGCAGGCTGTCTTTGATTTTCTTGAGGTGGGGTAAGAAGTCTTCACCGCGCCTCAAGGTCACCCCGGTAGCCAGCGCATCAATCAGCGTTAACTGAATGACCCGAGAGGTCATCGGCATGTAGTGGTCGGTGTCTTCGGGGGTGGCGACGTCCAGGGTGGCGGTGCACTCGTTGGCTACCGGCGAGTTGGGCGCGGTGATACCGAGTACCACTGCTCCGGCTTCCCGTGCAAGACGGGCGATATCCACCAACTCACGGGTGCGCCCGGTGTAGGAGATGATCACTACCACATCCCCGGTGTGGCAAGCGGCGGCGACCATGCGCTGCATCAGCACATCAATGTAGGCCATCACCGGCAGGTTGAAGCGGAAGAACTTGTGCTGGGCATCCTGAGCCACCGCGCCGGAGGCGCCCAAGCCAAAAATGTGGATCTGCTTGGCCTGGGTGAGGTAGTCGACCATGCGCTCGACGGCGCTCATATCGATTTCGCGCTGGGCTTGATCGAGGGCGGCGATCGTGGCGCCAAAAATTTTGTGGGTGTACTGGGTGGCAGTGTCACCGGGCTCCACTGCGCGGGTCACGTAGGGTGTACCACCGGCTAAGCTCTGGGCCAGTTTGATTTTGAAATCAGGGTAGCCTTTGGCGCCAAAGTTGCGGCAGAAACGATTAACCGTAGGTTCGCTGACGCTTGCCGCCTGAGCCAGGCTAGCAATGCTGAGGCTGGTGGCGATCGTTGGGTCTTCAAGAATTACATTGGCGACTTTACGCTCTGAGCGGTTGAGTTCTTCTAAACGTTCGCGTAAGCGGTCAAGTAAGTCATGAGCCATTAACGGTCTCCGTATGGGGGGTGGAACAAAGTGGCTTCCATTCGCTGCACCAGGCCACAAATGCTTCGGCAGACAGCGGACGAGCATAGAAGTAGCCTTGCGCGGCTTCACAGCCGATAGAGCTTAAGTAAGCCGCCTGGGCTGAGTTTTCGATGCCTTCTGCCACTACATCGCAGCCCACACTATGAGCAAGCTGAGTAATGGTATGCGCCAGTTGACGGTCAATCGCGCTGGTTTCCAAGTCCATCACAAAGGCACGATCTATCTTAAGCGTCGAGAAGGGCAACGTTTTAATATACGCCAACGACGATTGGCCGGTGCCAAAATCGTCAATGGCCACGGCGATATTCATTTCAGCCAATTGGGCAAGCTGCTGACGAGCGTGATTCATATCGCTTACCAGCCCCGATTCGGTCACTTCCAGGGCTAGGAAGCGCTCGGGAATTTGCCACTGTTCAAGGCGAGCAAGTAGCTGTTGGGCAAAGTCTTTGCGGCTTAACTGACGAGCGGCCACATTCACCGCAATATGAAAATCGTCATTGAGCAGCCCTTGTGCCCGCCAGGTGCTGATATAGCGCATGGCTTCATCCAGCACCCAGTCGCCTATGCAGAGAATATCACCGCTGGCCTCTGCCAGCGGAATAAATTCACCTGGAGAGATGAGGCCGAACTCCGGGTGCTGCCAACGTAGCAGCGCTTCCGCGCCGAGAATCTTGTGGTCAGCCAGCGATAGTTTGGGTTGAAAGGCGAGCGACATCTCGCCACGCTCGGTGGCGCCGCGGATCGCCTGCTGAATATGCAGCCGATGCCGCTGCTTGGTCTCAAGCGCCGGTGTGTAGTACTGAACCTTGAGCGACTCCAGAGGTGGCAGTGCTAAAGCCGCCATATGTACCAAGCGTTCTGTGTCAAAGTCGCTTGCTTCGGCACTAATGCCGATACGGGCACTGAGGGGAAGCAGAAACTCCTCCAGCACCTGATCATGGTCGAAACACTCGAGCAGTTGCTCGGCCAGGTGCAGCAGTTGGGTGGGGTTTGCCGTAGGGGTAATGACCAGCAGCTCGCTCCCTCCCCATATCCCGAGCAGGCAGTCAGCGTCGAGCTGTTGGCGCAGCCGTTGGCTAACCGAACACAGCAGTTGATCGGCAACCCGGTAGCCGTGCAGCCGCACCACATCATCGAGTTTATCAATCGCGATAAACAGTAGTCCCGTGCCGGAAGCTTTAAGGGCCGCCTTATGCAACGCCTGGTCTAATCCACGCCGGTTAGGCAGTTGGGTAATAGGGTCGGTGCGTGACTGGCGATCTAACTCTTGGGTGCGTTTGGCGACCATCTGTTCGAGAGTGTCGGCCTGCTTATCACGCACCTGGTAGCGGTGTTCAATGTTTAAGGTATTGCGTATGCGTTGCAATACTTCATCTTGCTTGAATGGTTTGGTGATGAAATCGCGTACGCCCATACTCAGGGCCCGATGGCGGGTCACGTCATCAATTTGCGCCGTCAGCACGATAATCGGCGGCATCTGCTCGGCAAAATGTGCACTGAGCTCTTCAATCACTGCGTAGCCGTCTAGGTGCGGCATACGGATATCCAGCAGCAGTAGATCCGGCAACTGCTGCTGGCAGTGGCTAAGCACCTCACGGGGGTCATTGATCCCGTGGATGTTTTCAAACCCATACTCGTCAAGAAGATCAAACATGAGCTCGATGTTAACCGTGCTGTCATCCACTATTAACAGATGTTTTTCAGTAAGGCTCATGGTTCCTTCCCTGACGCAGTCTGAATGAACTGGGCAATGGTGGCTTCTAGTTTATCAAGTTCCAGCGGTTTGGTGAGGTAGCCGTTAAAGCCTGCTTCCAAACCGCGTTTGATGTCGCCCGGCAGAGCGTTGGCCGATAGGGCCACCACCGGCAAGGCTTGCAGCTGTGGGTCGCGGCGCATCGCTTCCAATGTCTGGTAGCCGTTCATGCCCGGCAGGTGGACATCCATGAGTACCAGGGCAGGCGAGCAGTGGCGCATTATTTCCAGGCCGATTTCGGCGCTGGGCGCAATCTGCAGCGTTATCTCGCCCAGCTCTTCTATGATGTCTTCCATCAGCCGCTGATTGGCAGGGTTATCCTCGATATAGAGCAGCGTAAAAGCATTGCTGGGCTGAGCATGAACCGGGTGAGTCGCAGGAGTTGCGTCGGCGGTAGCGTCTGCGTTAGCAGTGGGTAAGGTAAACCAAAAGGTAGCGCCCTGGCCGGGCTGACTGTCTACGCCGATCTCGCCGTTCATACGCTCGACCAGCTCCCGGGTAATCGCCAGGCCAATACCGGAGCCTTCTATGCTGCCACCTTCTGCATCAAGGCGGTTAAAGGGTTCGAATAGCTCGTGCTGGCGTTCAGGGACAATGCCGGGGCCGGTGTCGGTCACGCTGATGCGCACATGGTCAACCAAGTGGGCCACGGCTATATCGATTGAGCCGTTGGTGCTGTTGTACTTGATTGCATTGGAGAGCAGGTTCAAAAGTATTTGTTTGGTGCGCGTGTAGTCGGCGTTGACCTGCCAACGATCATTGGGCGATGTATAGCGAAAATGGATGCCTGCTGCCTCGGCGCTGGGTTCCAGTGTGGAGCAGGCATCGTTAAATACGTTGGCGAGAATAATCGGCTCGATGGAGAGCGTCATATGACCCGCTTCGATCTTGGCCAAATCCAGCACTTCGTTAATCAAGCTAAGCAGATGCTGGCCACTCCGCTCAATTTGGGAGACCTGGCGATGCTGTTTGTCGCCCAGCGGTTCGCGGCGGCTATTGGCCAGTATTTGGGCAAACCCGATAATCGCATTGAGCGGCGTGCGGAGTTCGTGGCTCATCGACGACAGGAATTCGCTTTTCGCCCGGCTAGCGGTTTCCGCCTGGTCTCGGGCGGCGGCCAGATCGCGCATGACCTGTTCGCGCTCGGCCATTTGGCTGTAAAGGTTGATCAATAGCGAGCAGGTGTCAGTAAACGGCTGTAGCCAGTCCAGCAACGCTTGGTTTAGCGGCTGTTTACTGTTGGCAATGGCGTACATACCGACTAACTGGTCGCCGCTGAAAATCGGCACGCCGAGGTAGTTATGAAGGGGGGGATGCCCTGGAGGAAAACCACCGCGTTGGGCGTGGTTATAGACATCGTCGGTCATAATCACTTCGCCAAACGCAAATACACGGCCCACCAGCGAGTGGGGGTTAGTGATGGTCATGTCGCCGCTACGCAACTGCTCCATCAGGTGGCGTGACTCCTCACTCCAGGAAAGATCAGTGATGGCATGAATTTTAAGGGCATTGGTGGTGTTGGTGGGTAGCACTTCGCCAATCAGGGCGTAGTCGCTATCGGTCAGTTCGCGCAGCGCCTCCATTAGAAACACCCACAGCCGTCTGCCCGACATCAGCGCTTGATAATCCGTAATGCCTTGGTGGAGTACTTTGAGCAGTTTCTGCTCTTTATGCATCCGTTGAGCAGTGCGGGATAGCTCCAGCTGCAGCTTGTGTTGGCGGAGTAGCTCCTCAACCTGACCTGCTAAACTGCCGAGTAGCGTTAAATCCCGCTCGCTGAACTGGCGCGGCTGTCGATCAATAATACACAGCGTACCAATGGCCATACCTTCCAGCGGCCGCAGTGGATAACCCGCGTAAAAACGGATGTGCGGCGCGTCGGTGACCAGCGGGTTGTCTGCAAAGCGCGCATCCTTCTGGGTATCTTCAATGACCAGCGGCGCATCATGGACGATGGCATGGGCACAGAATGAAACGGTTCGGTTGGTTTCACACACACCAAGCCCCCGGTGTGATTTGAACCACTGGCGCTCTTTATCAATCAACGACACTAAAGCAATGGGCACGCCGAACAGGTCACGTGCCAATTGCGTCAAACGCTCAAAAGCCGAGTCGTGAGGCGTATCGAGTACCTCTAGGGCATGCAAAGCCGCCAGGCGCTCTGTTTCGTTATGAGGAGTGTCTGGGGCGTGCATGGCCGTTCCAAAGCTGAGAGTTAATAAAACATTCCATGAGGTCGTTAGACGAATAGGTAACTAAATATCGGACATTAACCGACAAGCTTTAGCCAAGACCTAACAGTTTTATTAGCCAACGCCGGTAAGGTGGATACAGCATGCGGCTAGCCGAGCGTTTAGCTTGATAAAAGATGCCACGCAAATGGCTAAAACGTTCAAAGCCGTGACGACCATGATAGGCCCCCATGCCGCTCTCGCCGACGCCACCAAAAGGTAACGAGGGCACAGCGTGATGGAGCAGGGTGGCATTAAACACCAGTGCGCCAGAGCGTGTCGTTTGCAGCAACTGCTGCTGTAAGCCCTTATCATGTGTGAAGGCATACAGCGCTAGTGGGTGGGGGCGGGCATTGACATAGCGTATTGCCGCTGACATATCGCTCACGCCAATCACCGGCAAACAGCGGCCAAAAATTTCTTCGCGCATCACCTGAAGCTCCCGGTGCGGGTCGATAACCAGCGCAGGGGCATGAGGGCCGTGATTGATGATTCTGCAGCCGTGATCATGGGCTTCTTGGAGCATAGCATCGAGCCGCTGCTGGTGGGCCGCGTTAATCGCGTGGGTGGCCGCATGATCATCGGGCCGCTGGCGTTGAATAGCTTCGCTCAACGCTTTGACCACAGCACTAATATGGCGGCTTTCAACCAGCACGTAGTCGGGAGCAATACAGGTTTGCCCGCCGTTCATGCCTTTACCAAAAATAATATCCGTTGCCGCTTTATCAAAGTCCGCGTCGCCTGCCACGATGGCGGGCGACTTACCACCTAGTTCAAGTGTCACCGGGGTTAAATTTACCGCTGCTGCCTGGGCTACCTGACGGCCCACCGCCGTAGAGCCAGTGAATACCAAGTGGTCGAACGGCTGTTCGCTAAAACGACGCGCCACCTCTACACCGCCTTCCACTATCTTGAACTCTTCAAGGGTGAAGTATTGCGTTACCAGCCGTTGCAGGAGGGCGCTGGTGGCGGGGGAGTGCTCGCTGGGTTTGAGCATCACCACATTGCCTGCTGCAAACGCATCCACTATCGGCATTAGCGCCAAGCTCCAGGGGTAATTCCAGGGGGATATCACCCCGACAATACCCAGCGGCTGTGGCGCAATGCGTGCCCGGGCAGGCGTTAGTCGCCACGGCATACTGACCGACCAAGGGCGCATCCAATGCCATAGATGTAGCCTAGTGTGGCGGATAGCGTGGAGCACCGCGCTGATTTCAGCCATGCGTATTTCCACATCGCTGCGCTGGCCAAAATCCGTCTGAATCGCACGGATAATCTCAAGCTGGTGGTGCTTGGTCATACGCGCTAGACGGGCCAACCGATCACGACGCACCGTTAGCGTCGGGTAGGGCATTTGATCGGCCGCTTGGCGCTGCGTTTGAAAGTCACCCGTTAGATCGCGCGTCATGGCCTCTCCTTATGTGCCGTTCCCGGCGTGGCGTTAACGTTAAGTACGGCAGTTCAAGCGCCGCATCTGCTTTCATTGGCTTCGTTGGCACAGCCCTTGATTTAGCTCTTTGAATTAGCTCTTTGATTTAGCCCGTTGATCTGGCCAGTGCGTATAGATGATGAGTGTAAACGGTTTCTATAAACAGTTAGTGTAAAGTGGTCTTTTAGCCTCTATCCGCTCGGGAAGGTGTTATGCCGTTACCCCCACTGTCGATCACTATTCTACCCACCATTGAGGCCATTACGGCAAGCCAGTGGGATTCACTGGTAGATGACGATCAGCCATTTTTGCGTCACGCGTTTTTACACGCCCTGGAGGCCAGTGGGTCTGTCAGCGAGGCTACGGGCTGGGAGCCGTGCCATCTGAGTGTATGGCAAGGCGAACAGTTGGTCGCGGCGCTGCCCATGTATTGCAAGCATCACTCCTACGGTGAGTATGTGTTTGATTGGGGCTGGGCGGAAGCGCTGGAGCGCGCCGGGGGGCGTTACTACCCCAAAGCCCTCAGCGCGGTGCCGTTCACGCCGGTGCCAGGGGCGCGCACGTTAATTGCCAGGCACGCCGACGCCAGGGCCGTCCGTGCATTGCTGGCCAACGCGTGGCGGGAGCAGTGCGAACGCCTTGATCTATCAAGCTGGCACCTGCTGTTTGCCAACGAGGCAGATGTCGCCGCCTGGCAGGCACAGTGTCCTGAGTTGATCAGCCGCGAAGGTGTACAGTTTCAGTGGCGGGATCGCGGCTTCGGTGACTTTGAGGGCTTTCTAGCCAGCCTGACCTCGAAACGGCGCAAAATGATCAAGCGCGAGCGGCGTTTGGTCGCCGAGCAAGGCTTACAGGTAGCGCGTTTAGAGGGCGAGGCGATCACCTCAGCGGATATGGCGCACTTCTATCGCTGCTATGCGATCACCTATCATGAACGTGGCCGCCCCCCTTATTTAAACCATGATTTTTTTGAGCGCCTGCGCCAAACCATGCCGGAGGCGCTGGTGCTGGTACAGGCTTACATTGAAGGGCGTCCGGTGGCGGCAGCGCTCTATTTTCGTGGCAGTAGCACGCTCTATGGGCGCTACTGGGGAAGCGAAGTGGTCGCTGATTGCCTGCATTTTGAGGCCTGCTACTACCAGGGGATCGACTACTGTTTACAGCGTGGCTTAACGCTGTTTGATCCAGGTACCCAGGGCGAGCATAAGCTGGTACGCGGCTTTGCACCCCAGCGCGTGCGCTCGCTGCACTATATTAGTCACCCTGGGCTTGCCGCGGGTGTCGCCCAGTTTTGCCATCAAGAGGGCGAACATGTCAGCGCCTATCGTGAGGCGGCCCATCAAGCGCTGCCCTATAAGTAGTCATTTAAGCTGCCATTTAAACGAGGCACGGCTCGCTGGTGTTGCGCCTTGATGGCATAATGCGCGCCAATCAGTGCGTCTGTTTGATACAACTGCTGTTTTAAAACGTGATTTTTACCTGCAGCTTAATCGAGCGTAAGTAAACGTTAGGCTGTAATAGATAGGTTATCGGAGAGCAGTAATGCGTAAATGGCTAGTGTTGACATTGCTTGCTGTCTTCGCGCTGCTGCAATACGAGCTGTGGTTAGGCAACGGCGGCTGGCGCGATTTACAGCACGTGGAGCAGCGGGTGGCGATGCAAGAGGCGGCCAATGTGCCCATGCGCGAACGCAATGCGCGGCTGGCAGCAGAGGTGACGGATTTAAAAACCGGTTTAGACGCGATTGAGGAGCGTGCCCGCAGCGATATGGGCATGGTGCGCACCGATGAGCAGTTTTTCTGGGTGCCGGGAGTGGCGATTGAAAATGAGCTGATCGGTATTAATGCAGGTCTGGTTGCTCCCCAGGAGCCGCCGCAGTGAGTCAAATCTGGTTAATTGTTCCTGCGGCGGGTCAAGGCCGTCGTATGGGGGCCGATAAGCCCAAACAGTATTTGACCTTGGCCGATGAACAGCCGGTGCTGGCGCATACCTTAGCGCGTCTTCATCGTGCTTTTCCTAGCGCTCGTCTGGTGCTCTGCCTGGATGCCGATGACCGCTGGTTTTTACCTCACTGGGTACCTTTTAATGACTGGCAGCGGGTGGTGGGCGGCAGCGAGCGAATGGACAGCGTATTAAATGCTCTGCACGCGATGACGGCCAACGATGACGATGTGGTGCTAGTGCATGATGTGGCTCGTCCCTGTATTACCGTGAACGATCTTCTGGCGCTTTATCAAGCCGCGGCGACCCACTCCGCCGGCGCTCTTCTGGCGATGCCGGTAGCCGATACCATGAAACGTGCCGATGACCAGTGCCAAAGCGCGCGCACTGAACCCCGGGAGGGGTTGTGGCACGCACTAACCCCCCAGGGCTTTCGCTATGCGCTGCTGCGGCGAGCACTGGAAACCGCTCGCCAGCAGCAAACGCTGGTGACCGATGAGGCCTCGGCGGTTGAAGCCTTGGGCGAGTGCCCACAACTGGTAACTGGGCGGCGCGACAACCTGAAAATTACCCACCCGGATGACTTGGCGCTGGCAGCCGCGATTATGGCGGCACAAGCCGCTAACACGCCAGGCAGGCTTTAATCACTAGGAGCTTATAATGCGTATCGGCCACGGATTCGATGTACACCGTTTCGGCCCCGGCGATCATTTAATGATCGGCGGCGTTAAGCTGCCGTTTGAGCACGGTTTTGTGGCCCACTCCGATGGCGATGTGCTGCTTCATGCCATTAGCGATGCACTGTTGGGCGCCTGTGCGCTGGGCGATATTGGCCGCCACTTTCCGGACACTGACCCGGCATGGGAGGGCGCTGATAGTCGCGAACTGCTACGGCACGTGGTCATGCTTGTTCAGGAACAAGGCTATGGGGTAGTCAATATCGACGCCACGCTGATGGCCCAAGCGCCCAAAATGGCGCCACATATCGAGGCCATGCGGAAAGTCATTGCCGCCGATTTAGACGTTGGGCTTGGCCAAGTCAACGTGAAAGCCACCACCACCGAACGATTAGGCTTCACCGGGCGCGGTGAAGGCATCGCCGCGGAGGCGGTGGTGCTACTTAATCGTGCTGAGGCGCTTAATGATTGATATGCCGGAGTGGCAGCGCTGTTTAGACGCTCAGTTTGGTGCGCCCAAACCGGGCCAGTACCGTGCCCAGCCGGAAGACTTCTGGGTCGATGAGCAGCTTGATTTTACCCCCGAAGCGCACGGGGAGCATCTGTGGCTGCGAGTTGAAAAGCGCAATCAAACCACGTTAGATGTCGTCAAGACCTTAAGTCGGCTTTGCGGCGTAACGCCTCGTGATATTGGTTATTCCGGCATGAAAGACCGTATTGCCGTCACGCGCCAGTGGCTAAGTGTGCATCTGCCCGGTCGTGACGCGCCGGCTGAGCTTGAGCAGTCGCTTACTGCGCTGGGCATCACGGTCGTGGAGCAGGCGCGTCACCCGCGTAAACTCAAACGTGGCGTTCACCGTACGAATCGGTTCGTTTTGCGCTTGAGCGGTGAAGCCATTGAGGGCGACGATTTTATTGGTCGCTGGGAAGCACTCTGTCAGCATGGCGTGCCCAACTATTTTGGCCCCCAGCGCTTTGGCCCGGAGGGACGCAATCTTCAGCGTGCCGAAGCATTACTTAACCGAGGTTGGCGTAAACGCGACGATCGCCAGGGTATGATGCTCTCCACTGCGCGCAGTTTTCTGTTTAATGAACTGCTCAGCGCGCGCATCGCCGATGGCACTTGGTCACAGCCGCTGGCGGGCGATACGTTAATGCTGGACGGCACGCAAAGCGTGTTTGGTATCGATGCCACCGACGCGACGCTCCAGGCCCGCGCAGCGGAGCTGGATGTGCACCCCACCGGGGTGTTGTGGGGTGTTGGCGAAGCTGGTGAAGGCGATGCTGGGGTTTATGAGGCGCGCTTGCTGCAGCACTATCCAGGTCTATGTAGTGGCTTAGAGCGCAGCGGGGTAAAACAGGCGCGCCGAGCACTGCGTATGCGGCTGCTTAACCCACAGCTCACTTGGGAACCTGGCGCCGTTCTACTTTCGTTTGCACTGCCGCGGGGCAGTTTCGCCACCGCCGTGCTGGGTGAGCTGATATTAGCGAGCTGACGTTAGGTGGGCTGAACGCAGCCGTCAGTGCCTGGATAGCTAATCAGGCTTAGAGGTTAGTAAAAGTGATGGATACGAGCCGTCACGTTACGCGCTTATGATCAAGGAGACCCGCCATGCGGCGACTACTGCTTTCCAATGATGATGGTGTGCACGCACCGGGCCTGCGTGCGCTGCACGATGCGCTGTTGGCCCATGCCAATATCCGCGTAGTGGCGCCTGACCGTGACCGTAGCGGTGCCAGCAACTCGCTTACTTTGTCACGGCCACTCTCGTTGACGCCGCTGGATAACGGCTTTTACAGCGTCGATGGTACGCCTGCGGACTGCGTCTATTTGGGCGTTCACGGTGTGTGGGACGAAAAACCCGATTTAGTTATCTCAGGTATCAACCACGGCAGTAATCTGGGTGACGATGTGCTCTACTCGGGCACCGTTGCGGCGGCGATGGAGGGGCGCAATTTGGGGATGACGGCGATTGCCATGTCGCTGTGCGGCGAGCGCCATTTTGCAACTGCTGCCCGGGTGGCAGGCACTTTGATTGGTGCTGCGGATCAGCTCTCGCTTCCGCCGCGAACACTGCTGAATGTCAATGTGCCCGATGTGCCCTGGGAGGAGATTAAAGGCGTTAAAGTGACGCGCTTAGGC
>CEGF01002854.1_pt1 | contig 11112 bp, 8 predicted proteins | sample 306341 | NCBI WGS metagenome assembly CEGF01 (sample SAMEA2755655, study PRJEB7226) | microbial mat metagenome | biome: microbial mat; feature: hypersaline; material: grass silage | place: USA | collected 2014-02-19 | depth 0 m
CGCCGCCAACATCATGTCGCTGCTGATGCTGGCAGCCCCTTGCGGTACCGAGCTGAAGATCAATGCCGAAGGCGATGATGCCGAACAGGCGCTTGAAGCGATTCAAGCGCTGTTCGACGCCCGCTTTGAGGAGGATCAGTAGCCGTCGCTTGTGCTTGCTAGTCACCCGCCACGGTCATGGCATCAATCAACCAGCTACCCGTGTGAACACTGCCGCGGGTATCGGTATCATCACCAATACCGACGAGGCCAGTGAACATCCGCTCCAGGTTACTGGCAATGGTGAACTCTTCAACGGGGTACTGCACCTTCCCGTTTTCGACCCAAAAACCTGCGGCACCGCGGGAGTAATCGCCGGTTACACCGTTGACGCCCTGCCCCATTAGCTCCGTTACCCAAATCCCCCGTCCCATCTCCTGCAGCAGACTGTCGCGTGATTGCAGTGGCGCCGCTAAACGCACATTACGCGCCCCTCCGGCATTGCCGGTGGTATGCATGCCAAGGCGACGAGCACTGTAGGAAGAGAGCATATAGCTGGCAATGCGCCCCTGGTCGATAAAGCGATTATTACGCGTTTGCACGCCCTCACCATCAAACGGCGAGCTGGCCATGGCGCCAATTTCCATCGGTCGCTCTTCTAGGCTAAACCAGTCGGGAAACAGCGGTGTGCCGAGCCGGTCACACAAAAACGAGGCTTGGCGGTAGAGCGCACCACCGGCCAATCCACTGAGAAGGTGACCGATTAACCCGCTGGCCAGCGAGGGGTCAAACAGCACCGGAAAGGTGCCCGTTGGCGGCCGTTTAGCACCTAGCCTGCGCAGCGTACGCATCGCGGCTTCGCGCCCCACCTCAGCGGGGTCACGTAGCGCCTTGGGGTCGCGGGCAGACGTGTAGTCGTAGTCGCGCTGCATACCGCTGGCGTCTTGAGCTATCAGCATGCACGAAAGCGAGTGGCTACTGCCCTTTTGGGTACCTAAAAAGCCGTGGCTATTGGCATAAACGCGCACCCCTTCGCCACTGGAGAGAGACGCGCCATCTGACTGTGAGATACCGTCTACGTCACGCCCCGCCTGCTCGCAGGCAAGCGCCAGCTCGATCGCCTCGTCCGTAGTGAGCGCCCAGGGGTAGTGCACTTTAAGATCGGGCAGCTCGGTGGCCATCAGCGCGGCATCGGCCAGCCCTGCGGCCTTATCTTCACCGGTATAGCGGGCAATCGAGAGCGCTTTCTCTACGGCTGCCTGAATCGAAGCACTACTGGCATCGGTGGAAGAAGCGCTGCCTTTACGCTGACCCACGTAAAGCGTGACGGCTATGCCCTGGTCGCGGGATAACTCAACCGTTTCAACTTCGCCAAGGCGCACGCTAATGCCGATGCCCTGGTCAACGCTTGCACCCACTTCGGCAGCATCAGCGCCCAAGCGCTTCGCCAGTGCTAGCGCCTCTTCGGCGCGCGCGGTCAAAAGCGACTGCTGCGCGGATGCATCAAATGCCTGTGCCATATGGCCTCCTTTTTCAACCGAATGTCTCTCAACTAAATGTCTTTCAAGAGAGTCTCTTCGGTGAATCAATGTTGTACTCGCAGCTGGTATAATGCCGCCACGAATCTTGTCTGTGAGTCACACTATGCGTAAGCAACGTCCCGATCCCGTAGAAACAGAAGAGCAGGAAGAACGCCCTAGCAAGTCGCAACTCAAACGCGAAATGCATGCCTTACAGGCACTTGGGGAAACCTTAATCGCCATGCGACCGGCGGAACGCGCCCGTTTCCCCCTCTCTGACGATATGCTGCGCGCTATCGAGGAAACCTCGCGCATTCGCTCCCACGAAGGTCGCCGCCGCCATATGCAGTATGTCGGCAAGTTAATCCGTAAAGAGGATCTCACCGCCATTCAAGCCGTGTTCGATTCCATCGACCAGGAGCAGGAGCAGCGCGACCACGCGTTTCATCGCCTGGAAAAATGGCGGGAACGCTTAATTGATGAGGGCGATCCTGCTGTCGACCTGTTTATGGCGGAGCACCCCGATGCCGACCGCCAGAGCCTGCGTCAATTGATTCGCAACGCCCAGCGGGAACGCGAGCAGGGCAAACCACCCACCAGCTCGCGCAAGCTATTCAAACACCTCCGCGAAACCCTCTCACTTTAAAGGCGATCCTTTAAAAACAGCATCTTAAAAGCGGCTCTTTAAGACCGCCCTTCAAGACTGCGTGCCGCCGACGGTCAGCTCATCCAATTTCAGGGTGGGCTGGCCCACACCCACCGGCACGCCCTGCCCCTCTTTACCACACACACCGATGCCGGTATCCAGCGCCATATCGTGGCCAATCATGGAGACACGCTGCATCGCTTCCGGCCCGTTACCAATCAAGGTGGCCCCTTTCACCGGCGCCGTCACCTTACCATCTTCAATCAGGTAGGCTTCGCTGGCGGAGAAGACAAATTTTCCTGAGGTAATATCCACCTGCCCACCACCAAAGCTCACTGCGTAAATACCGCGCTTAACGCTTTTAATAATATCGCTAGGCTGATCCTGACCCGCTAGCATGACGGTATTGGTCATACGCGGCATGGGTAAGTGCGCAAAAGATTCACGCCGCGCGTTGCCTGTGGGCGCCATACCCATTAGCCGGGCATTGAGCTTGTCCTGCATATAGCCGGTCAAAATGCCGTCTTCGATAAGCGGCGTGTATTGCCCTGGAGTGCCCTCATCATCCACGCTCATGGAGCCACGACAATCCGCCAGCGTTGCATCATCGACAATGGTCACGCCTTTAGCGGCAACACGCTGGCCCATCTTGCCAGCAAACGCGGAACTGCCCTTACGGTTGAAATCCCCTTCCAGACCGTGGCCGACGGCCTCATGAAGCAGAATTCCCGGCCACCCCGACGCCAGCACCACGGGCATTTGCCCCGCAGGTGCATCGACGGCATCCAGGTTGACCAGCGCCTGGCGCACCGCCTCTTTAGCGTACTGCTCGGCAACTTGGTCATCGCGCAGTTTAGCCATGGAGTAACGGCCGCCGCCGCCCGCACTGCCCCGCTCACGTCGGCCATTCTTTACCGCGATAACGCTGACATTAAAGCGCACCAGCGGGCGAATATCCGCCGCCAAGGTGCCATCGCTGGCCCGCACCAGCACCACCTCGTAGGTACCTGATAGGGAAGCACTCACTTGACTGATGCTCGGGTCTGCAGCACGAGCGACTTTGTCAGCCTGTTTTAACATGGCGACTTTGTCTTCGGCGCTTAGCCCGGCCAGAGGGTCGATTCCCTCATAGCGCGACATGGCGGAAACCGGGCGAACCAATTGCCCAGGCAGACGTTGGCCGCTGCGGACGATGCCCGCCGCCGTGCGGCCGGTGTCCATTAGCGCATCGGCGGTAATCTGGTTGGAGTAGGCAAAGCCGGTTTTTTCACCTGCCAGTGAGCGCACGCCGACGCCACCGTCAATACTGTAGCTGGCCTCTTTTACCTCGCCATCTTCCAGTACCCAGCCCTCTTGCCAGGTACGCTGAAAATAGAGGTCTGCATAGTCAATGCCCGCGCCCATGGCGTAGCCCAGCCCCGTTTCCAAGGCCTCTAAATCGAGACCTCCAGGGGTCAAAAGAATGGCGGCAGCCGTATCTACATCACTTTTATATGCGGTCATTGGGGGCCTTCTAAAGTAACCTGCGGCGAAGTCCAAGGGCCTCGCACGCGATAATGGAGTGTCGTGGCACGATCCAGTGCGTCGCCAAACAGCTGGTCGGCAAGAAACAGTGCGCCGCCCACGATGGGCGCGCCAACGGCAATCGCCGCAATCGGCAAACTTTGTGTTACTGGTAGTGTGACGCCAAGCCGCTGGTCGAGTTCACGGGTCACCAGATTGGCACTGCCGGTAAGCGTTAGGGTGGTGGCCGGCGCATCAATTTGCAATGGCCCGCGTAGCGTCAGCAGCCCACCGGTAACATCAGCCGTCCCCTTAACACGGTCAAATGCAGTGCCACGACCGGTAACGTCGGAAAAATCCAAGCGCAGGCGACGTAAAATATTATCGAAATTGAGCAAGCCAATTAACCGCGCAGGGGCCGATTCCAGAGTGACAAAGCTGCCATCACGAATGTCGGTACTGATAGTGCCATCTGAGCGGCTTAACTCCAATTGCCAGGGCGCGCCCGGCCAGTCCAGCGAAGCAGCCACATCGGTACTACGGCTGCGCATAGCTACCGGCTGGTCAAGACGTTCAAGAGCGGTGCCGATATCCCCGCCCTGAATCGTAATGTCCGCGCGGGTATGGCTGGAGACGGCATCCCCCTCCCAGTGCAGCTCGCCGCGTGCGGAGAGCTGGCCCAGGGTTAAGCCAACGGGGGTAAGCGAAAAACGCTCACCGTCGGTTTCCCAGTAGGCGGTCAAGGGGCCAAAACGACGCGGCCCCATGGCAATTTCGGCTAAACGCAATCGCCCATTGGGCACATCGGCTAGCCAGCCAGGAATGGCCACCGGCTCCTTAAGCTGCGTTTCGACCGATCCCATCCAGGAGTCTGGCATCGGTGCATCGCTGTCATGCTCGACATTGGCTAGTGCCAGCAAGCGATCAAGCGCCAGCGCTTCAATGGCCACATCTAACGGTTGCGGCGATTGAGCATTGTAGTTTAAGCGTCCAGTAACCAGGTTACCGCTTAGGCCCAAATCCACCCGACCATCGTTCATATTGCCCGAGGCGTTAAGACTGCCTAAACACTCCCTTTGGTAAATCACACAGGGGGTGGCTAGCGAGACCGTCAACGGCATTTGCGTGCCTTCGCCAGACGTGCTGGGTGTCCCGCCTGCCATTAGCGGTGCAATCGCCTGCTGCCACACTAGAGGGTCAATTCGAGGTACGGCAGCGTCGAGACTAACCCCAGGCTGAGAGGGCCAGTCGGGCAGGCGCTCCGCCCGGCTGCCTAAATTTAACGTCCCGGCAAGCAAGCCGTTAAGCTGTTGCAGTCGTGCAGAAGCAATATCAGCGAGGCGGCTTTCGAGACGTTTTGTGTCCATATCGGCGGTTAATGTCCAGGGCCAGGCCTGCTGTGGCGATTTTGCAAAGGGCTCGGGAAGATGACTGGTGACGCCGACTAAACGACTCTCCAAGCGCAGGATGGGAGTTGGCGTTAGGGCGACACTGCCCTGCCACTCTAGCGGTCCTTCTAGCGGCATACGCCCTTGACTATCCAACCCCGCAAGTCCAAAAAGCGCCTCGGTGGCGACACTTCCCTGCAGCTGTATGCCGTTGCGTTGAGTATCAATATCAGCGTTGATAGAGCCACCAAGCAACTGCCCACGAGCCTCTCCGACGAGACCTGAACTTTCCCCATCTTGGAGCCAGGCAAGATCCCCCTCAACCGATTGAAGACGTAGATCGAGCGGTTGATACACCACTTCAGGAAAGCGTGGCTGAGCATTAATTTCCAGCTGAAGCGCCTCCGGGTTTGCTAACGGCAACGACAGCGCAATATCGCCGTTAACGCCACCTGTTACGCGCAGATCGCTTAGTTGGGAAAGGTCAATTTCGGGCATTGCCTGTAAAAACGATATTAGCGCTGGGCCATCCGATTGTAATTGCCCCGAAATATTGAGCGTCTCATCCTCCATCACTACCTCACCCTTAGAAGCAGTGACGCCGTGGCTCTGCGCGTTATCAATTTCAGCTTCTAACACTCTGTTTTGCCACTTTAAGCGCCCCTCGACGTCGTCAAGACGTGGCCAGCCTGGCGCGATCGGCAAATGTCCTTGGGTCACCGCCAGAGCGAGCGTTGCAGTAAAGTCGTTGGCGGTCGCCCCTTCGCCTAACGGTTGGCTAAGCTGCAGAGAGCCCTCGCTCACGTAGCCACCAATATCATTAAGCAGCCATTCGCGAAGCTCGTCATCCATGACGCTGAGCGGCAACCACTGGGCCAGCGGACGCTCAACAGCATCCACGTCACTGAAATTGAGGTCTAAACCAAAATGCCCGCGCTGATTACCCGTCACCAAACCAAAGCCGCCCGCTATCTGGGCGCCGTCCCAGTCGACGCTTAGGCGCTTGCCACTCACCATGGTATTGGGGCCGTCGTATACCCACTCCACTTCCCCTTCAGCACGTCGCAGTTGCATGGGAGCGGCAAAAAACTCAGGAAAGTAGAGAGTGCTTTCACCGTTGCTGCTAAACAGCACGCGGCCGCGTAAATCCCGCGCCTGTACCCAGGCATCCAGCGGGCCTCCGCCCGGTGCCTGCTGCCACGGTGAGACCTCCACGCCGGTTAGCGCCGCATCCACTCCCCAGTGGCCATCCTGCTGCCCCACGTGCAAACCCTCGACTTGCCCACGGGGAGCGAGGGTTTGTAATACCCGGGTGACGGATTCAGGGAGCAATACGTAGTCACGCCAAGCGGTCAGCGAGGCAAGCTCAAAGGCGCTGGTGCGCACTTCCCACTGTCCTGGTTGGTGGGTGGCATGCCAGTGGCGTGGCAACGCTGGCCCAACGTTACCTCCAGGGGGCTGGGCCCACTCAACGCTCTCCGCGTCGCCGCTTAGCCACGCCTCACCACCTTCGCCGTCGCGCTGCCACAGGCCATTAGCCTTAATATCTCTTAACACCGCGTACTGAACCTGGTGGCGAAGCGTCAACTGTGGAACGTCGACGGCAACACGAGCTTCCTCAAGACGCCCGGTGGTCCAACGCCCCCATAGCCGCGCACTGCCCCCGGCTTGCTCTAAATAGGCGGCATGATCAGGTCGAAACATATCCGCCAGAACCACTAACTGATCAAGCTGAATATCCAACTGCAGTGCTGCCGAAAAATCGCTAAAACCTCGTCGGCCGGGCTGCATTTCGACCTTCATTTCCGCCGCAGGAAGGTCTATATCGCGAGCCTGCTCTAACGATGGGGCAATATTGATGGCGCCCTCTAACCTTGTGCGCCGCTCATCACCGGTCAGCAGCAGTGTCTGAGCATGCAGCATCACGGTGTCGTCTTTGCCGTGCAGTACAACCCGCGTGTCATCCACCCACAGGCGTTGGCGTAGAATCAAGCCCGCCCAGCTATCAATTGTGGCCAGATCCACATCGGGTTCTGCCGCCATCAATAGCGGTAACTCCGCAGGCTCAGGCCACTGTAAAGACCTCCCCGAACCTTGATAGAGGTGAACCTGTGTACCACTGATACGCGCATCACTAAAAATCGGTGCCAGATTGGCAAACGACGCCCAGGTATCTAAGCGCAGTCCCGCATGCTCAAGGGAAAAGAGTGCTTGGCCATCGGGGGTTTCCGCGTTCACCCCGTCAAGCCGTAGCAGTAGATCGCTACGCGCTAGCGATAGCGATAAGCGATCGATGGTCACCGGCACGCCAATGCGCGCCTCGAGTAACGCTTCAATGTGGGGGGTAAGGGCATCGGACTGGCTAATCACCAAGCGCAGCAGCAACAGCAGTACAGCAGCGCTGCCTAGTAACCAGGCGACGATTAGCAAACTCCAACGCACCAGCGAACGAGTAGGCATGGTTACATCAGCACAATATCGTACTGCTCTTGGGAGTAGTGCTGCTCAACCTGAAAGCGGATGGTTTTATTGATAAACGTCTCCAGGTCGGCCACCGCCGCTGACTCTTCATCTAGTAAGCGATCAACAACGGGCTGCGACGCAAGCACCATATAGGTTTCAGCACTGTAGGCACGCTCTTCGCGCAGAATCTCACGGAAAATTTCGTAGCAGACGGTTTCAGGCGTTTTAAGCGTGCCCCGGCCACTGCAGGTGGGGCACGCTTCGCAGAGCGTCTGCTCCAGGCTTTCCCGGGTGCGCTTACGGGTAAGCTGAACAAGGCCAAGCTCGGTGACACCGGTACACTTGGTTTTGGCGTGGTCGCGCTCTAACGCTTTCTCGAGTACCCGTAACACCTGCCGCTGATGCTCAACATCAATCATATCGATAAAGTCGATAATGATAATGCCGCCCAGGTTGCGCAACCGAAGTTGGCGGGCAATCGCCGTGGCGGCCTCAAGGTTGGTTTTGAAAATGGTCTCTTCAAGGTTGCGATGACCGACATAACCACCGGTATTGACATCAATGGTGGTCATTGCCTCGGTGGGATCAATCACCAGATAGCCACCGGATTTCAGCTGCACCTTGCGCCCCAAGGCTTTCTGGATCTCATCCTCGACACTGTAGAGATCAAAGATGGGTCGCTCGCCGGGGTAGTACTCAATCCGCTCAACGGCATCGGGCATAAACTCTTCGGCAAACTCGACCAGTTTGACGAAGTTTTCCCGCGAATCGATACGCACTTTTTCAATATCGTCGCGCATTACATCGCGCAAAGTGCGCATAAACAGCGGCAAATCATCATAAATGACGCTTTGTGGTGTCGCAGTTACCTTACGTTCGCTGACCTTGCGCCACAGCCGCAGCAGAAAGTGCATATCGCCTTTTAGCTCTTCGTCACCGACGCCTTCCGCGGCAGTACGAACAATAAAGCCTCCCGTCACTTCCAGCGTCTGTTCCGCCACGCTGCTATCCAGCAGGGCTTTTAAGCGCTCGCGTTCGCGCTCATCTTCGATACGCTGGGAAACGCCATGATGCGGCGAATCCGGCATATACACCAAATAACGCGAAGGGATCGACAGATGGGTGGTTAATCGCGCGCCCTTACTACCAATGGGGTCTTTGGTGGCCTGCACCACGAGCGCCTGCCCCTCATGAAGCAACTGGCCGATGGTCTGCTGCTCATCGAGCGGTGTGCCGGGCGGCATCACTTCGTGGGCATGAATAAACGCCGCCCGTTCCAAGCCAATATCAACAAAGGCAGCCTGCATACCAGGCAGCACGCGAACCACTTTGCCTTTGTAGATATTGCCCACAATGCCACGCCGACGGGAACGCTCGATCAGTGCCTCTTGCAAAACGCCATTTTCCACCAGCGCGACGCGGGTCTCCATTGGCGTTAAATTGATGAGAACTTCACCGCTCATGCAAAATTCCTTGTTGGTTGACGTATTCCTTGCCAGCGATACAGGCGGCGACGCCCTCTATTCAAGGGAATTAAACGCGCCGCCAGATAGGCACTCCCTGTCGGCATAGCAAGTGCGTCGTTTCAAACAGCGGTAGCCCTACCACTGCCGAGTGACTGCCTTGAATCTGTTTTACAAATATGGCCGCTAATCCCTGTATTGCGTAGCCGCCAGCTTTATCAGCCGGCTCGCCGGTGCGCCAATAGGCTGTGATTTCATCTGCGCTTATCTCACGCATGGTCACCTGGGTGGTCACACAGCAGGAGAGCATACCTTCTGGCCCACTTATCGCCACAGCGGTAAGCACCTCGTGGCACCGCCCCGAAAGCAGCCGCAGCATCTCGGCGCCCTCCTCAGCATTCGCTGGTTTACCTAGGATACGCCCATCGACCACCACAGCGGTATCTGAACCTAGGATAGGCAAGTGGGTAAAAGGGGCTGCTGCCTCGGCTTTGGCAACTGCTAAGCGCTGCACATACGCTTGAGCCGACTCACCCACCTGCGGAGTCTCATCAATATCACAAGGGTGAACCGCGACCGGCACACCAATGGATGCCAGCAAAGCTCGACGGCGTGGAGAGGCAGACGCTAAACACAAAACAGGCGCAGTCATGAAGCGGCCAACCGACGTTCTAATGCCTGGAACATCGTCGCTAGCCATGGCCATAGCAACGCACTGATCAGCGCGGGAATCAAAAAGGCTAAATGAATCGAAAAATCACCCACGATAGTGCGTAGCCATTGAGCAACTAATTGCATCAAGCCCAACAGCACCAACACCAGCGCTGACTGCTGTACCAGTGAATAAGCACGGAAGCGGGGATAGACCAGCGCACACAGGAAGGCCAGCAGTGCATAAATAAGCGCATGCTGGCCCAGCACGGTGCCTTCAATTAAATCCATCAAAATCCCCAGCACAAAGCCATGAAAAACGCCGACTCTGTCGGGTGTGCGCATACACCAGTAGATCAGCATCAGCCCTAACCACTCAGGGCGATATACCTGCCAACCATCGGCTAGCGGCATCACTTGTAAACATAACGCCAGAAGCAAGCTAAACCAAATAACCACTAGCGGAACAATCGGTGCACGCGGCATCAGGGCACCTCTTGGGATGATGTAGGTTGTTCAGGCAATGCACGGCTTGAGTTAGTGGAGAGCTGAAGCGAAGAGCTTAAAGCCTCTGATGAGATATCCAGCGTTTCATCCCAGGCGTGTTCATCCACTTCTGCTCGCGGAGGCGGAAAAAGGAGTAAGAAGTGACGCGAGCGCTGCAGTTGAGCCATGGGTTCAGCCGTCACGCGCGCAAAAGGCTGGCCAGGATCGTGATAGACCTCGGTAACACGCGCCACTGGATAACCCGGTGGAAAGCGTCCAGCCAAGCCTGATGTGGTCAATAAATCGCCTTCACGGATATCCGCCGTATCCGGCACGTACATCACGTTAACACTGCTGTAACGCCCCGTCCCTTGGACGATAAAGCGCAGCCCATTGCGATTCAACTGAACCGGTAAAGCATGACTGGCATCGGCTAACAGCAATACCCGGCTGGAGTAGGCAGAAACCGCGGTAATTTGCCCCACCAAACCCGAGGCATCGATCACCGGCTGCCCCACGTAGGCGCCGTTACGATGGCCGCGATTAACCACCATTTGGTGACTAAAGGGGTCATTATCCAGCGACAGCAGCTCAGCCGTGATATAGGGAATATCACGCCGCTTTGCTGCTCTCAGCAATTCACGCAGCTCACTGTTTTCCGCGGTCAGATTTGCCAACCGCTGACCACGATGAGAAAGGGTAAGAATCTGCTCTCGCAGGCGACGGTTTTCATCCACCAAGGCCTGTTGATCGGAGAGCGCAAGTGACCCCCAATTCAACAGGTCGCTAGGCACACTAACAACCCATTGAATTGGGGCAACGACCATCGACATTTGCGCACGCACTTGCTCCATGCGGGTAAAATGCAGGTCGACAAACATCAATGCACTGGCGGCCAGGACGCAAAAAAACAGCCGGTAGCCCGGCAGTGGCCCGTGCGAAAACAGCGGTTTAATAGGCAATCCCCCCGCAATTAACCGCTGCGATTAGTCGCTCGACAGCAACTCAAAGGT
>CEGF01000411.1_pt1 | contig 11069 bp, 7 predicted proteins | sample 306341 | NCBI WGS metagenome assembly CEGF01 (sample SAMEA2755655, study PRJEB7226) | microbial mat metagenome | biome: microbial mat; feature: hypersaline; material: grass silage | place: USA | collected 2014-02-19 | depth 0 m
ATCCGACAGACTGCTAGCGACAAGGCCGCGGTCAATGCTCTGATCAACAAAGCGGGTACGACATCAAACGACAGTACCACGTATAACCTTGCAGCAGCAGAAGACTGGGCGGCAGGGGCTGATCCTGTGGTCAATATAGCTGATGAAACCGACAACGGGATCACCGCAACGATCTATGCTCCACCCTCCGGTGGGGGAAGCACTACGCCGCCCAACGACACAACGACAACCACCGTGGATGGCACCACGGTCACCTCCACTACTTCAACTGAATCGGATGGCAGCACCACTACGACAACCACCGTGCCAATCATCACCGAAGCTCGCCAAGAAGAAGACACAACGACCGAGTTGGCAGACATCCCCCTTGTACAAGACAGCAGCGGTGAAGCGATTCTTCAGATAAGCTTACCAGTAGGCGTGGGTGCTACCTCCCAGGAAATCACCGGAACTGATGCGGGCACGCTGCGCGACCTGCTCATCGCCGCCACCACCCCCCGTATCAACGAAAGCCAGATATTCGACGAGATCCTGCAGCAGGGTATCGATAGCTACGTGCCGACGGTACAGGACGAGAAGCAAGTCACTGTGCGAACCCTCACTTTTGAGTCCTCGGGCACCGCATCAGACCAACCCATCCTCGTCACAGGAACGACGGGAACAGGTGAAGATGACAGCGACAACCCCAACCGTCAGGAAGCCCTGGTCATTGATGTCCGCAATCTGCCCTCAGGCAGTGTGCTGCAATTTGATAAGGTTGAGTTCGCCATCGTTATTGGTGCGATCAAGATACAGGGCGGTGAAGGCCGCAACTTCGTTGTGGGTGATGATTCTGCGCAATACATCGTGCTGGGCGAAGGTGATGACCTCCTGCGTGGCGGGGCTGGGGACGACACCATCGGCTCGGGCGGGGGAAATGACCGCCTGTTCGGAGGTGATGGTAACGACACCCTTTTTGTCGGTAGTGGTCAGAACCTGCTACACGGTGGCCGTGATAGCGATATCGTCACCTACGAGGGCACCATGGATCAATATGTCATCGCGCACGATCATGGTAAGGTGCTGATCTCGTCGCTGGATGACCCTGCCAAGATAGATACCTTAATCAACGTCGAGTCCATTCTCTTTTTAGATACCGAATATCAGGTTGAAAACAGCAATGAAGAAAGCCTGATCTCGACTCTTTACCAACAAGTACTCGATCGCCAGGCCGATCTGGCTGGCTTTCAATATTGGGCAACAGAGGCGGCCAGCGGTAACTCCTTGGGCAGCATTGCAATGAGTTTCCTGTACTCAGAGGAGAAATCGAAGACCGTGGGCTGGGACTTCGACAGCCTATCAGCATCAGATCAAATTGAAAGTTTGTACGTGCACTTTTTGGGGCGCGCTTCAGACGAGGCGGGTAAAGCCTACTGGCTGGAGCAGTTTGAAGCAGGGGAAAATATCACATCAATTGCCAACGGCTTTGCTCACTCGCTGGAGCTGGCAGGAGTACAACTCAGGCCCGAGGATTGGGATTTCATGGTCTGACATTCTCGCTGTTTCGGGAGATCGGGGGCAGAGTAGAGATCGGAGATCAGGGGCAAGAGAGTAGGTTGTCAGCCTTCTTGGAAATAACTAATTGTATCTATTGCTTTGTGGGGAATACCGATGATGTCAATGGAACCGCTGCCAATCAGATAGAAGACCACGTGATGGCCTTCGGGAAAACTGTAGTAGCCTTCGCTAATATCTGTGCGATGCTTTCCCAACAGTGGGTTCTTGGCCAGCCATAGAAATCGTGATTCAATACTTTTCAAGTATTGGTTTCGCTGGACCTTACCCCAGGCACGCTCAGTGTAGCGGCCAATATTTTTCAGGTCGGACAAGGCTCGCTGGGTGACCCTCACTTTTCTGGCCGACTGCTTCAGGACTCAGCATCCAGATCATTGATGAGCGTGTCCATTGAGAAGTCATCGACAAAGGCACCATTCTTGGCTTGGACTGCCCCTTCTGAGAGATGCGCACGCAAGGCTTCCAGTTTACTTTTGCGTTCTTCCATGGCGCGCAAGGCATCTCGCACCACCTCACTTGCGGTGCCATATCGGCCGCTGGAAATTTCATTCTTGATGAACATCTCCCAGTGCTCACCCAAGCTCAAACTGGTAGTCGCCATAACTGACCTCAAATATTCATAATCAACAAAAATGAATATAGCCCAAGCAGACGAGGGTGACAAATTGGAGATCGGGGTAGAGTAACAGCTCAATGAGTCGTAAACGGTGACATGCCCCCCGAGTGACCGATTGATTAGGCAAGGGGGCATATGAAAAATCGTAAATCTCTCCTGCACGCAACTCTGTTTTGAAAATGACTTCATTGAATCGGCCAAGGTTTACGAATTTCCAGGCGCCCCCCACCCCTGGCTGTTGCCCTGGAGGCTTTCTCCATTCACTTGCCGTACAATAATACCTTCTGATTTCCATTCAACACCCAAAAGGTGATGCATGACCCACTACATTCCACTCACCAAAACCGAGCACGCCAGCAAGGGATGGCGCAAGGCAGAGTCGTTGGCCTTTACCACTGAGCAGTCAGCGGTACCGGTTCTGCTCGATGAGCTGCCACACCTGATCCCGACACTGCCTTTGGCATTTCTTCAGCATAAAACTGATGATGGTTCCAACCGTTTCGAGTTAATTGCTCTGTTGTCTGTTACGCCGAAGCTAAACTTGTTTGTTGCACCCAATGGCCACTGGCTCGGTGGGTATATTCCGGCTGAGTTTCGCGGCTATCCGTTCCGGCTGATCCCGGAGCAGTCATCTGGCCAACACGTACTCTGCTTCGACAAAGATAGCGGCCAGCTGAGTGAACAGCCCCAGGCCGACGGCGAGGCTTTTTTCAATGCCGAAGGCAACCTGTCACCTTCAATGCAGAAGGTAATGAACTTTTTAAAGCAGTGTGAACACAGCCGACAGCTCACGCAGAATGCTGTGGACGCTCTGGCGAGACATGGGTTGATCACGCCTTGGTCCATCAGGCTCAATGCCGGTGAAACCGACACCAATGAAGTGAACGGTGTGTTCCGTATTGATGAAGCGGCACTGCGTAATCTGAATGGAGATGCCCTGAAAGCATTATCGGATGCAAATGCGCTGTCATTGGCCTACGCTCAATTGCTGTCACAGCATCGCCTTCAGGCCCTGAGCAAGCTCTATGACCTGCATGCCCGCGCCAAAGCCGCTCAGGCAGCACTGTCAGAAACAGACGTGGAAGAGCTGTTCGGTGCACAGGATGATACCCTGAAGTTCAACTTTTGACTGGGCGATCCCATCACGTTGATCTGTGATAACGATATCGCCGAATTGCTGTTCTGATAACAGAACAGCAACAACCCCCTCCCCCGGTTGTTTTCCCATACAACCGGGGGGTACTCTGCCCAAGCACTCCTATCAACATCTAACCGTTCACCACGATGCCGGGCTTTATCAAACCCTGCTATAGTTGTGTGCGTAACGATGGTGATTTCGGCATTTTAAGGGTCGCTTAATGTTATCCCGGCATACTTGGACAGAGCTGGATAAAAACCTATTGCACATCTCGGGAGCCAACCATGTCAGCGAATGATATTAAACGTTTTGAAATCGTAAATGGCGTCGTCGTTGCAGTATATGAATACGATGATGGACGTTGGGAGTTTGACCCCATCGAACGGGACGAGCATTACTCATTGCAGGGGACGAACGTTGCCAAGCAAGAGTATGACGATGGCTATCTTGAAACGACGCTGTACAGCCCTCAAGGCGACGGGACCTATCGCGAAGTCTCAAAAGCAGAGCAGCCTTTTTTGCACCCATCATCCGATGATGATTCATCTCTGTTCCCGGATACGGATGACTCTTTTTTCGGCCCCCAACCAGTCGACGAAGACCTGATGCGTTTCGAAATCACCAACGGCATTGTCACACAAGCCCTTGAGTTCGATGATGGGCGTTGGAAGCTTGAATCCATTGAGTGGGATGAGATCTACACCGTCAATGGTACCGATGTGATCAAGCAAGAATATGACGATGGCTATCTTGAAACCACACGCTATCGCGATGCAGGAGATGGGACCTACCGTGCTGTTGAGAAATCCCACACCCGCCCTGAGAGTGACGATATAAAGCCGGTTTCACAAGATGCTGAGTTGGTGCGTGTGTATCTATCTATTCTGGACCGTACGCCTGATATTGAGGGCTATCGGTATTGGGACTCTCGCATGGATGAAGGCATGACACTGCAGCATCTGATCAATCACTTTATAGACAGTGATGAGTTCCAGCGTGACTATGGCGGTGCTGATAACACTGAGTTCGTGACTCGGCTGTATGAAAACGTTTTGTCTCGTCAACCTGATGACGCAGGACTGGAATGGTGGTGTGAAAAACTCGAAGATGGCACCTATGAACGCGATGATCTGGTAATGGGCTTTGTGCAATCAGATGAGTTCATCACTTCTTCCGAAAGCACGGTACAGGATTACCTGCTGAGTACCTGGTCAAGTACTACACAGGCCGATCTGTTGCTTGTCTGAGCCAAGTTCAAGAGAGAATATCTCAGCTTAGCCCAGTGTACGCGGCCTGTGCCCAACCGCTCTCTCAGCAACGCTGAGTGATTATGAAAACCGTAGAAGAGCTGTAACAATCTCAACACCATGCCGCAGCCCTGATGAAAAAGGCTGCAGCTATATGTGTTGTGCAAGTTAATCAGGCTATAAGCCAATCGCCGGTGGTGGCTTGATAAAGTGCAGGCAGCCAGTCAGCTGCCTGCTGCTGGTTTTCTGTCGAATCAGCAAACCTCAACAAAATTTCTGCCGGGGACATACCTGACTCCATTTCAGCAATCCAGTAACTTTTACCCGAAGGCTCCGCCTGACGCTCCAGCACATTGAAATACAAGCGATCAATGTAGGCTGGGCTGTACTCGGGATACCCCCCAAACTCCGGGGCATATAAAAAGCCGTTTGCTATATCCAACATGGACATACCGCCCTCAAGCTGATCTATCCAGTAATTGAGCCCTGCAATATCCGGCTTCCGGTTTAACCCAGCTTCATACAACAGCGCCAGATCAACCGCCTCATCCCTGGTTATAGAGTTTTGCAGCGATTCTAAAGCGTCTATACTAGGCACAAATTGCGCTATCCAGTCATGATAATAAAGAACACTTTGCGCAAAACCAACCTCACCATACCCACCATCGGCAATGGTGCCGTTGTATTCGACGACATGTGTAAGCGTTCCAGCCAGCTGTCCATCAACAAACAGACCGCCGCCACTATCACCCTGACCTATAAACCCTTCTGCACTGCCTAAGCCAAGATGCCTTAAACCATACTGATTGCCCAAAGTGTCATTACCGGAACGACCTGTATCATAATCAAATGCCAATCCTGATGCATCGTCAAAAATATTCAAGTCTGCAGTGGTTGCATCTACCGTGTTGTAACTGACTTGCAGCAGCGGGACATTTGTCCAAAAGCCGTAAGAGTCTGATGCCAGGCGCTCACCATAACCTTCAAGACTTACCACCGTGCCGGGCTGTATGCTACTGGTAAAAAAAGAGTATGTGCGAGTGTCCGCGGGGGCTGGGCCATTCAACTCAACCAAAGCCAAGTCCGCTCGGCCTGTCGATATATCATAGTCTTCATGCGTAATGATGCGCTTGACACTGCGTGAAGAATCGAACCAGCCACGTTCAAAAATAGCATCCCACTCCCAGGGCGCTATCCCCTCGACAACGTGAGCAGCTGTTAACAGCCAGCGATCATCAATCAGAACCGCCGAACCTCTACCGAATTCACTTTCCAGCCGAACTACACCACTGTAAGACATGGTGATTTCCTCCTTGATTTCAACAAACCAACTGTAATGATACCGCTTTAGAAGATCCAGTAGAGCTTGCTGATTTCGACTGATACAACCTTGTTCTTGCTGGGTTAGTTGCCTGAACCCGCAGCTCAGGCGAGCTGCGGGGGTGTTTTTCTATTACAACAGCAGGTCGATATGCTCCTGAGACTCTGATATACCCAATATCACCCTCGCAGCCGACTGTGTATCCAGCTCGTTTGACCAGTAATCAAGTCCAGACTTTTCGGCTTCTCGGTCAAATGCATTGCGGTATAGCAGTTGGATCAGTTCTTCGTTGTCGGCAGCCTGCCCAAGCGTGCTCCCGTATTCGTCAGACGCCATAAAGGCTGCAGTGATCTGCTGCAGATTCAGCTCTGTAGCCAGTTCATTGTGCCAGTATGCGAGCCCTGCCTGATCTGGCGTTCGGTCAAACAAAGTGTCATACAGGCGCACCACTGCATCGGTGTTGTCTGCCAGCACGTCATCTTCTCTGTATGCCAGATTCTGAATGCGTTGATCTTGTGTTTTCTCGGTATCCACTTGGTCAAAGGCACGGTCTGAGAACTGGCTGAGCATGTACTCTGCAAAGGCGTCTTGCTCAGTGCCGGCAGATGCTTCGCTGGCCAAGCCTTCACCTATCTGTGCCTCCATTAAATCGATACGCGCAACAGCCTCTGGGTTTAATTCCAGGAACTCACCGAACGGGTAGCCGTCCCCACCATCGGCCATAAAGCCCAAAGTAACGATTTTGATATTGGCCGACAGATCACCAACCAGTTCGCCATTGACCACCAATACGTCCTGAACCACACCGCTTTCATCAACAATGGCGGCACTTTCAATACGGTCACCCGGTTCACGATTCCAGTCGAAGCTGTAACGAATACCGGAAACCTGAGCGAACTGGCCCGGTGTCGCGCCCTCTTCCGAAGCGGATACTGCATGTTCAAGCACAGCCAAAAGCTGAGCGCGTGTCAGGGTCAGGATACTGAGGTCGTTGTTGAAACGCAGTGAAGATTCAATATCCAGTTGCGAGATTTCGCCCTCTTGCTTGCCTGCGTCCTGGTTAGCCTGCGGCGGGCGCAGCTCGTAGTCACCCTCTGAGCCGACCGCGTAGGTTGTGCCGATCGGTTCACGGATGCCGCCGCCGTTTTTGATCGAGACCATCACGGCATCATCCAGTTGTCGTGCGTACCAAAGGTTTGCATCGGCGGTCAGGTTACCCAGGTTGGTTTCCTCGGTACGCACGAATGTACGTTCACCCTGCAGGTAAACATCAGTCATGCCGAAGGTGATACCGTCTTTGGCGGTCACAATCGCATCAACGGCACCGACCAGTTCTTGGGCAATATCTCCCTTGGAACCTTCAGCATAGGCGGCTTCTTCACTGCCCCAAAGTGAGGCAGCAGTCTCGTCGGTCGCAGTATGAATAGTGGAGGTAGCGTCATTGATGGCATCGGCTATTACATTGCCGTTTTGGTCAAATTCAACCGTCAGCTGTCCGACATAGCGCCAGCCCCCATCAGTGTTGACCAGCACAACGTCATTACCAGACGCATCTTTGGTCATGATGGGATATGCATCATAGGGTTGCTGCCCCGTACCGGGGAACAGGCCATCCCCTTCATCGGCCAGCAACGCATTGGAGCCGCCAGCCATGATGATATCAACACCGTCCAGCAGTCCGGCCAGTTCTTCTTCCAGGCTGATCTGTTGCAGATGCGACATCAGAATGATTTTGTTGATGCCCTGGTCGCGCAACTGATCAATGTACACCTGTAGTTGTTGCGCCAGCAGTTGCATATCGTTTTGATCGGTGCCTTCAACCTCAACGCCCCCATTACTGGAGATGCTTGACAAAATCTGTGTGGTTGCCCCAACAATACCGATTCTTTCACCGCCTTCTTCGACGATGGTGACGGGTGCTATTTTCGGTGCTGCTGCGGCTGCTTCAAGGTCATCCAGAGCCAATGTGAACGCCTGATTGTTAAGGATGTCGGAAGTAAAAAGCTCCGACAGGTAATCATCACCAGAGAAATCCAGATTGGCACTCAAATAGGGGAATTGAGCACCCAGCCAACGGACGCCGTCCAGATCACCTGAGCGGATGTCGGCTTTGATCAGGTCAGCCAGAGCACTGGTGCCTTGGTCAAACTCGTGGTTACCCAGTGTGATCGCACTGGTTTCGAGCAGATTGGCCAAGGTCAGGTCAACACGACCAGCCCCTTCACGCAGATTACTTAAGGTACCTGGCTCAAGTCCAAGCATGGTTTCATTGGCCTGCTGAATCGCTGTGCGCAGGCTGCTGTCACCTGCGGCAGACATGAACGGTCCCGGCAAGATAAGGTCGCCACTGGACAGGAACAATGAATTTTCAGCCTGGTCTTCAAGGTAGTCGACGATAGAAACGAATGCGGGGGCATTGCGCAAGTCACCACCACCGCCTTCCATATCGGACGCGTGCAGAATCTGTAGCGTGTAGCTGTTCATATTTACCTCTCCATGTTTGGGGAAACGATAGGGGAGGTGTCATATTGATCGGTGTAGTTTAAGAGTGTGTGACAAGGGCTTATCCCTCAACATTAATTTTTTGAGAGTCTGTCCATATTTTACGTAACATTTTGTTAAAATCAGGATACAGCACACGATTACCGTGACCGCTCAGGTGGTCTCCATCAAAAAAGTATGGTCTGCCGTTGCCGTCAAACGCGGAACATTCGAAACGATCACAAAGTAATGGCAACGGATCCCAGTAATGAACGTTATCAAATTGATGCACCAGTTGTTGTATAGAGTTCACCACGGGCGTACGAAGCTTCTCCATAAATTCGCGTGACACAGCGAGCCCTTCTGAACATAAGGGATTCATGCGATTGAACCAGTCAGCACAACGGTAAGGCGGGGCTTTGAGAACAGGTTTTGGCCCATCGATAAGCACATGTATGCTCTTATCATTCAGAGCTTGAATCCAGTTTAATGTTTCATTGCGTGCCTGTTCGATCTGCTCCAGTGCCTTTTTATCCTGGCTTTCGACGAGAACAAGATCGGGATCATTTCTCACCCACTGATCGCTCAAACGGTGAGTCCTCAATGAGGCCAAAAATACCATATCATTAGGCCGAGCTTGCTCCAACACTTGCTTTAAATACTTTTCTGCGAGCTCACGGCAGCCTGGCATATGATTTATTGGGTACATTAAATTACCAATCGCACAGGCGCCTGTTTCCATTTTCTTTACATCAACACCTTCATGTACGTGGAGTTGATGCAGCATGGTGCTGTAAGCACCTGTATGCGAGTTGCCAATTACAAAGATCTGTCGGCCTAACATCGGTTGAGATACTGTGTCATCACGCATTTCTGGATAAGTGTAGGGGTACCAAGTGTAGGTATCGGAAGTTACACTCAAACTCAAGCTTTCTCTGTTTTGAAATAGTTGCCAAGATATCCCCCAAAACAATAGAGTCACAGTTATACCTGTTAAAACTGTTGCCAAACGTCGGTCGCGCATTAATGAACTACGACGCACAGGTGTTTCTATCCAGTGATAAGATGCCATGGCAAATCCGACCGTGAGTAACAGAGCCGAAATAATTGACAAAAACGACTCTAACCCAGTGGTCCAACGCAATATTGTGTAGACAGGCCAGTGCCATAAATATAATGAAAATGAAATCTTTCCGCAATAAACAAGCCATCCTGTAGAAAGTAATCGTTTTGGAGCGATACGCACCCAGGTAATAGCATGAATAGAAAGAGCAGTACCTATTACGGGCAGTAATGCCCACGGGAATGGGAATCTATGTAAATCAGCCCACCAATAACCGGCCATAATTATCAACAAACCACCCAAAAGCAAGGCCGTAGATGATTTATCTGAAAGCTTTTCAATTTTCCCAGAGTCCTGAAGCTGAAACAAAAAAACGCCAGCAGCCAACTCCCAAAATCGAGATGGAAGTAAATAGTAAGCCATCTCAGAGTAAGATTGCCCCATCCAGTGTGATAAATATAAAGACCATAAAGCCAAGATTGGCATCAGAGACAAACGTAACATATAAACTGCTGTTGACGCCGACTGTGCTGAAAATATCCTGTAAGCTAGTAGTATTAAAAAAGGAAAAAATAAATAAAATTGCTCTTCTACCCCTAACGACCATGTATGCACAAATGGATTATATTCAGCGCGTGGTGAGAAATAATCATCCTGAAATAGTACCAATGCAATATTGCTCAATCCAAAAAAAGCATAAAGGGCAACTTGACTGGTTGTGGAACTCAACCAAGAAGTTGGAATAAATAGTACTGTTAATAAGCTTGTAATCAAAAGGCACGTTATCAAAGCAGGGAGTATACGCCTTACTCTGCGTGCGTAAAAACCAGTTATAAAGTATAATGGTTGCTCGTCCAAACGGCCTGCTAAAGACCGTGCAACCACATAGCCTGATATCACAAAAAAAACATCAACCCCTGAAAATCCACCAGGCAGCCACTCAGCGTTCAAGTGATATAGCATGACAGCAAGAACAGCTATCGCACGAAGGCCATCAATGGCGGGGACATAGCCGTAATGCTTATTAATCGTGGTAGTTATATTCATTGGCTATATTCCCTGATTTTCTTCCTAGCCGGCAATTCAATGTATTTATATGTGACCATTGAAAGAGAGATAGTACCGATCATATAAAAAACAAACAACCAATTGCTATGGTAATCTAGCTTTAAATCTATCATATAAAATAGCAAAACCATACCTAATTGAAGCGGAAAATGCATAAGATAAATAGAATATGTAAGGTTACCTAACCCAAAAAAAAGCCTCCGTTTGAAGCCATCAACTCTAATAATAGCTGCCACACAGATTAAGACCAGACACAACAGAATAATTTGAATTGTGCGGTATTCTGTACTTACTGCGTAAATACCTCCAGCATCAACTATATTGTATAGTGTTATACCATTAGTAAAAATCAAAAAAATGAATAAAAAGCATCGAATAGAAAAGACCTCGCAATTAATTATACGATATACAACCCCGCCACCAAAAAATAAAAAAAGACACTCCAAGACTTCCGTTTGTTGAAAAAAATAAAAACTCAACGTCAATACTGCTAGCAGTATTACTCTGATGGGTAATCTATTTACAAAAGCCCAAAAAAAGAAAAAAACGTATATTAATATTTCAATTGATACAGACCATAT
>CEGF01003460.1_pt1 | contig 11068 bp, 10 predicted proteins | sample 306341 | NCBI WGS metagenome assembly CEGF01 (sample SAMEA2755655, study PRJEB7226) | microbial mat metagenome | biome: microbial mat; feature: hypersaline; material: grass silage | place: USA | collected 2014-02-19 | depth 0 m
AGCGCAGTAAACCATTAGGCGCTTGGGGCGATGCGGGAGCGCAGTAAACCATTAGGCGCTTGGGGCGATGCCGACTTTGTGTCGGAATACCTGCGAGAAGTGGCTAGGATTCGAATAACCAACCTCCATTCCGATATCAATGATGCTACGGTCGGTGTGCAACAGCAGATGACGCGCGCGATCCATGCGCAGACGGATGAAGTATTGCGATGGCGACAGCCCCGTCGCCTTCTTAAACAGCCGACTGAAATGGTATTCGCTCAACTGTGCCGTATCAGCCAAGTCCGACAGGGAGAAGGCTTCGGCCAGGCGCTGGTCCATAGAGTCGATGACGCGACGTAGTTTGTAAGCTTGCAGCGCGTTGTTAAGTCTGCACGTGACCTTTGGATCGCGGTAAGTCCGGATAAGATGAACGGCCAATGCCTGGGCAAGACTGCTGACGAAAAATGAACTGGGCTCGCACCGTGCGACCAGTTCCCGCCACATCTGCTCGAGCAGCATCCGCACCAAGTCATCTTGTTCGCCGGAAATGTCGAGAAAACTGATCGGGCCGATCTGGCTGCCCAGCAGATGGCGGGATGCGTGGTCGATCAGCGAATGGGTGAGATACAGATGCATCACTTCGAAAGTGTTGCCTTCTCTGGCCTGCCAGCGCATCTCATACGGTAATGCAGTGCTGGTCAGAAAGAAGTCCCCCGCCTGCACCTGCGCCAACGAAGGGCGCGCCCAATGGCCGCGCGGCACAACCGGAAGAGATTGCCGAAGTGGCCGCCTTCCTGGCGTCGGAGCGCGCGAGCTTCATGGTCGGCTCTGTCGTCATGGCCGACGGAGGCATGACCGTCACTGCAGGCTGAGTGAGGGTATGCCGTAATTGGCGAGCTGATGACTTCCTCCGAAGCGCCTGCTCGTCATCCCTGTGGTATAAAGCTACGGTTATAAGGATGCACATCGCATCAACACCTAACCGGACAGTGACACACACTGCAAACCTGTGCGGTTGCGGCAGCCATGTGGGTGGCGGCGTTTTCCAACGGCGAAGCCGGCATGCAGAATAAGAGCCCAAGTTGCGGATCCTTATACGTCTGGTTTAAGTGTATTTCGCTATCCCACGCACTGTTACGCCAGCGCTATGGCGTCAGCGCCAACCGGGAAGCGCAGCTGGTCTGACGTGTCGTTGGCTGCAAAGCTGGTCGAAGGACCGTACCCGGGAACCACCAGCTTGGCTCGCACGCCGAAGGCGTTGAGTTCGTGTTCCAGGGAGGCAATGAACCCTTCGATGGCCGTCTTGCATAGCCATCCGCGCTTTCTCGGCGCGGCCCATCGGGCTTCGAGATTCCGGCATTATTGACGAGAGCGTCAAGATGGGAGCATTCCGCATGAACCGCATCAGCGAGTCTATGCACGTCGCCAAGAGAGGCGAAGTCCGCCTCGAAGAACCGGGCGGTTCCTCCAGCCTGTTCGACGGCATGGACAACGGCCGCTCCGCGTCGCGTATCACGTCCGTGCACATGAATGGCCCCCTTACCTCGGGGCACTTGCGGTATTGCCCGTGTGGCTTCCACTCAAGCTTCGCTGGCAATGCGATTGAGATTGTTGACCGATTCTTCCGGCAAAACCAACTGTGCGGCAGCCAAATTTTCCTGTAGATGTACCATGGATGAGGTTCCAGGGATTAACAGGATGTTTGGGGATCGCTGTAACAGCCAGGCAAGAGCAACCTGCAACGGCGACGCCTGCAACGTTTCTGCCTCTTGTTGCAGAATTGTAGACTGCAGCGGTGTAAAGCCCCCTAAGGGGAAGAAAGGGACATAGGCAATTCCATCCTGTGCAAGCTGCTCGATGAGGGCATCGTCATCTCTGTGGGCAAGATTGTAATGGTTCTGAACACAGACGATAGGCGCAATGGCGCGGGCCTCTTCGATTTGCTTTTCGGTGACATTGCTGACACCCAAATGGCGAATGAGCCCTTCTTGCTGTAGTTCTGCAAGTACTGAAAAGGGTTCAGAGATGGAACCTTCAGCCGGGCCGTGCACAGAAAACATTGCCCGCAAGTTCACCACCTCTATCTGCTCCAAGCCTAGATTAATCAGATTGTCGTGGACTGCCTGGGTAAGCTCAGCCTTAGAGAAAGCCGGAATCCAGTCACCTTTTTCGTTACGCCGGGCGCCGATTTTTGTGACAAGCGATAACTCCTTGGGGTAGGGATGCAAGGCCTCCCGAATGATCCGGTTGGTGATGTGGGGGCCATAGAAGTCAGACGTATCAATATGATCCACACCGTATTCCACGGCTGCTCTAAGTAGGGTAATGGCGCTCTCTTTGTCCTCCGGTGGACCAAATACACCGGGGCCTGCCAGTTGCATTGCGCCATATCCCATGCGCTTGACCTGCCGATCACCTAATTTAAAGGTGCCTACCTGTTCGATGTCGTTCATGAAAGTTCTCCTGTTTTGATTCTCCGCCGCAGGGATGTCTGAGCGATCGCCGGCGGGACATAGGCCGCTCCTTCCAGCGGCGCGACATCAACGCCCGGTGGGACGATCTCGTCGATCCGGTCGAGGATTTCATCGCTTAACTGCACCTCCGCGCCAGCGAGCAGATCGTCGAGTTGCTTGGGCGTGCGGGGGCCGATGAGGGCGCATGTAATCGCCGGATGTGTCACGACGAAGGCCAGTGCCATGTGGGTCAACGACAGGCCCGCATTTTCGGCCAGCGGGATGAGCCGCTCGACAGCGTCGAGGCTGGCTTCGTCGGACATTGCCTTGGGGAAATATTTCGCGCGCAGCGAGTCCGGTTGCTCTCCGCCCTTGCGGTATTTGCCTGTGAGCATACCCTTAGCCAGCGGGCTCCACGCCATCGCTCCCATGCCATAACGCTGACAGGTGGGCAGCACCTCCCGCTCGATCGAACGGTTGAGAATAGAGTAGGGCGGTTGTTCTGTGCGGAAACGGGCCAGCCCGCGTCGCTCGGCGACCCATTGCGCCTCCACGATGGCGGAAGCAGGAACGGTCGACGCGCCGATGGCGCGCACCTTGCCCTCGCGCATCAGGTCGGTGAGAACCGACAGGGTTTCCTCGATATCGGTATCCGGCGCCAGCCGATGAATCTGATAAAGGTCGATATGGTCGGTCTGCAGGCGGCGCAGCGAGTCTTCGACCGCGCGGGTCAGCCAACGCCGCGACCCACCCCGGCGGTTAGGGTCGTCCCCCATTGGGAGCGAAGCCTTGGTGGCAAGGACGACATCGTCCCGCCGCCCCTTCAGTGCCTTGCCAACGATCTCTTCAGATTCGCCCTGGCTGTAGGCATCGGCGGTATCAATGAAGTTGATGCCGAAATCCAGTGCCTTGTGGATCATGCCGACGCATTCATCGTGATCAGCATTGGCGATTCTCCCAAACATCATCGTGCCCAGGCAGTAGGGGCTGACCTGGATGCCGGTACGGCCAAGTTGACGATATTGCATGGTGCTCTCCTCGTATGATGGCAACGGTGTAGGTGAATCATGTTCACAACAGTCGCGGGAGAGATCCCCGCTGCAGAGCGCCTCTGGCATCTGCCATAAATCGAGTATGGCAAGCCGAAAAAGGATGTACTACAATAAATCGTCCGTATTTAGTTTGCAGGTGTCCTGTTCTGCTCGATCCGCTTGCCCAGGTAGTCACGCTCCTCCAACCCGCTACCCCGTTTTCGAAACGGGGCAGCGGCGCCGGTCGTTGGAGAGTTCTCCGCACAGAGGTCGGGCGCCCTTTCTATTGCGCCATTCTTGAGGGAGCATGCCGTCTCAAAGCCGACGGGCACGATGAGATCATCCTCGAAGAGGGGGATTTCGTGCTCCTCCCCTCCGCGTATAACTTCTCAATGTCGAGCTACTCGCCCACGACCCCCGAAGACATCGTTCATACCTCCATCGTGTTACCCGATGGCGAACACAGGGTCGGCAACCCAGACGACTCTCCCGATGTCCGCTTTCTGGTGGGTTACTGTGTCTTTCGCTCCCCGGATGCGGCTCTGCTCTCGTCGCTGCTCCCCAAGCTTGTACACGTTCGGGGAGTGGATCGGCTGGCCACTCTCATGCAACTCGTCGGCGATGAAGCGCGTGCGCAACGGCCGGCGCGGGATGTGGTTCTGGAACGTCTGCTGGAAGTCCTGCTCATCGAGGCCCTTCGCTCTGACGGAAAGACGAACACCTCGCCCGGGCTACTGCGTGGTCTGACCGACGAGCGGATTGCGATCGCAATCCGCCGGATACATGAGAGTCCCGAGCAGCCCTGGACGGTTGCACAGCTTGCAAACGAAGCGACACTCTCCCGCTCCGCGTTTTACGAGCGGTTTGGTCGCGCGGTGGGCATGGCGCCAATGGAGTACCTGCTCGCCTGGCGGATGGCCTTGGCCAAGGATTTGCTGCGCAGAGAAAAAGCCAGTATCGCTGACGTCGCCGAACGGGTTGGCTACAGCTCCGCCAGCACCTTTAGTGTCGCCTTCGGCCGTCATGTCGGGCTTCCGCCTGCCCGTTATGCTCGGGGGGCTTCGTTTGACAGGGTGTTACAGGCCGAAGCCGATAGCTCACCGGAGACCGGATCCATTGCTTGAGCCTAAACTCTCAAGCAATCGCGGGCGGTCGAACTTAAGGGAGATCGCACCTTGCGTTGATAGACTTCTACGATCTCGGCGAGCACGGACACGGCAAGCGATGAAGCGTCGCGCATGGAAGGTATCAATCCGACGGGCCCGCGGATGCGGTGAGTCTCTCTCTCGGTAAAACCGATTGACTGAAGCCTCTCACAGCGCCGCGCATGGGTAGCTTTGCTGCCAATGGCGCCGATATAGAAGGCGGCGCCTTTAAGCGCCTGGGCGAGGAGGGCTTCCTCCCAGTCCACGTCATGGAAGGCGAGCAGAAACGCCGTCCATGGATCATCGTCCAGCTTGGGAAGCGCCGAAGGAACTGTCAGTGTCGTAACGCGTTCGATTCCTAACCGTTGGGCATCCAGGGCGTCGGCAGCGTCGCGTAGTTGCAGCTCGGTGTGGGTGCCGCTTGCCGTCGCCAGCCTGGCAAGCGCCAGACTGTCTGCGCCGCGCCCGGCGATGCGCAGTCGGAGTTTAGGCGCATACCGGAAGTGAAGGGCGCTGGCCATCAGTGGGTGCTCGAATCCGAGATCGCCGGAGGCCGTGAGACTGAGTATTGCTGTCTGGCGCGAGGCGAGCTGATCATGGCAGGCACGCAGAACACTGGTCTGGGCGTTGGGCAGTACGCAAACGTCAATGGCCCCACCGCAGGGTAGCGGCAAATCGATGAACGGTGAGCCCTTGCCGTACCTCAGGCGCTTGATCCGCCCCGTGCTAAGCGCTTGCCGCGCATGATGGGCCACATCCGCGTCGATGCACCCGCCTGAAATGTAGCCGCACCGGTCACCTGTGGCGGACACGGCCATCAGGGCGCCCGGCATGCGCACGGCGCCACCTTCCGTCGCGGTTACGATAACGAGAGCGGTCTTTCTTTCTCTGCGCCAGTCGAGCCACTGTCCAAGGACATCCTGTGCGTGTTCCAGATACATGTTAGGCCTTGTCAATCTGTGGTCGGCTGCGTTAACCCTGAACATGATCGGCCAACGGCAGGTGGCGGATTCGTTGCTGCGTAGCGGCAAATAGCGCGTTGGCCAGCGCCGGGGCGAGCGGGGGAATGCCCGGCTCACCCACGCCGCCTAGCGGCGAGCCGATATCGACGATGCTCACCGCTACCTCTGGCGCTTCCCCGATGCGCAGTAAGGGATAGTCGTGAAAGTTCGACTGCTCGGCGTGGCCGTCACGGATCGTCACCTTCTGCCCCATGGCGGCTCCGAGTGCATCGATGACGGCGCCCTGCAGTTGCGCTTCCACCTGGCCCGGATTAATCGCGCGTCCGCAGTCGATAGCGGCATGGACACGTTCCACCTGAATACCTTCATCGTCAGCCCGAGCCTCGACTACCTGGGCAACATAGGAGCCGTAGCTTTCTACCACGGCCAAGCCGCGCGAGATTCCCTCTGCCGCAGGCTCTTGCCAATGCGACATCTCGGCGACCCGGTCGAGGACGGCCAGCATCCTCGCCTGATCGGTGCAGTGGCTTCTGCGAAACTCCAGCGGATCGCGGCCCGCTGCCGCCGCGCATTCGTCCATAAAGCTTTCAAAGAAGAAGCCGTTGAAGGAGTGAGCGATCGAACGCCAGGGGCAAAGCGGGATTGGCAGGTCGACCACGGCGTGATCCACGACAAAATTGGGGATGACGTAGCGCATGTCTGACAGCCCGGCGAGCGAGAAAGGATCGAAGTTCGCGAGGTTGCCCGTCGACTGCGCCCGCTGCTCCGGATCGATGCCGTATTCGCGGCCCATTTGCGGCCCGGCGACGCGAATGCGCATGCCGGTGATCTGGCCGGCCTCGTTCAGAACCGCCCGGAAGCGACACATCATCGTCTGGCGATACTGGCCCTGCTGAACGTCATCCTCTCGCGCCCATAGCACCTTGACCGGCCGACCATCGACGGCACGGCTGGCAAGCGCTGCCTGAAGGGCGATCTCACCGTGAGTCTTGCGCCCGAAGCCTCCCCCCAAATAGGTGGTATTGATGAAAAACCGGTCAGCCGGTATCTGCATCGCACTCTCGAGCGTCATGCGCACGACGTCCTGGCCCTGGGTGCCGATCCATAGTTCTGTTCGCTCCTCGGTGGACTCAGCCGTGCAGTTGATCGGTTCCATGCTGGCATGAGTCAGAAGCGGCACCGAGTATTCGGCCTCGACGACCTGGCCGTCGTCCGACAGGGTTGCCTCAGCCTCGCCACGCAGCGTGGTGATAGGGACATCGGTTCGATCCAGTCCCTGGCGGAGCATTGCATTTATCTCATCGGTGGAAAGTGTGTCCGCCGATGTTCGTGTGAAGGCGATCTCCAGGGCGTTGGCGGCCTGCTTGGCCTGCCACCAAGAGTCGGCAACCACTACTACGCCGCGCGGCACGCGAACCACGGCGACAACGCCCGGTATCCCGGATACGCTGCTCTCATCGAATGTCTCGACGTCGGCGGAAAAGACCGGGGCGAGTCGGACGGCGCCATACAGCATGCCTTCGCGCTCGACGTCTATCCCATATACGGCTTTGCCTGTCACCTTTGCTGGGGTATCGAGTCGCGCTACCTTGCGCCCGGTCAGCGTGCGTTCACTATCGGGTCGCAGGGTCGGCTCCTCGGGCATCGGCAGCGCCATGGCGTCTTCCACCAGGTCACCGAAGGGAATCCTTCGGCCGCTGTCGGCGTGAACAATGAAGCCGTTCTCGGCGTGCAAGGCCGCCGCTGCTACGTCCAGCCGCTCCGCCGCCGCCTGCGTCAGCATTTCCCGTGCCTGGGCGGCCGCGCGGCGCAGCGGGTCGTGCCAGAAACGGATGCCGAACGAGCCCACAGAGCGCATCTGGCCGATGAAGGGGATTCTGTAGGCGTCGGAGAGCTGATTCGGCATGCCGACAGTAATGCGCGACCAATCGGCGCCCAGCTCCTCGGCGAGAATCTGGGCCTGGCCCGTGTGGGTGCCCTGGCCCATTTCGCTCGTGGGTAGCAGGAAGGTCACCTGGCCGCTCGTGTCGATGCGGATATAAGCGTGCGAAAGGAGTGGATCCTCTTCCTCTTGTGCCCAGACTGTGGGTAGACGAAGGGGAATAATGAGCGCGGCGCCTGCCACTAAGGTGCCGCCTAGAAAGGCGCGACGGCTAAAGGATACATGATGTGTTTTCATTGTTGACCTGTCCTTTCCATGAGGGTGACACGGTGCCGGTTAGCTTTCGGCAACACGGTGTATGGCCGCCCGGATGCGCACATAGGTGCCGCAGCGGCAAAGGTTGCCGCTCATTGCGTCATCGATCTGCGCATCGGTAGGGCGCGGATTGCGCGCCAGAAGCGCAGCGGCGCTCATGATCTGACCCGACTGGCAGTAGCCGCATTGCGGGACGTCCAGCTCCACCCAGGCTTGCTGGACAGGGTGCGTGCCGTCTTCGGACAACCCTTCGATCGTGGTGATGGATCTACCTTCGGCGCCAGATAACGGGAAAACACAGGCACGCACCGGCTCACCATCCACATGCAGCATGCACGCACCGCATTGCGCGATGCCGCAACCGAACTTGGTGCCGGTGAGTTTCAGTTGCTCCCGGATCACCCAGAGAAGCGGGGTACCCGGCTCGGCGGTAACGTCTACCGCGCGTCCGTTGATCGTAAATGCTGTCATGGGTGTTTCTCCTTGGCCTCATTTCGGGTTCTAACATGGCAGGGTTGTTGGCTCTTCTCGATTGCCGTAGAGGCAGCAGTTGGCTTCGGCCAAGGCTGCGTTATCTTTTTTAACAACTTGATGGAGACAAGGCTTGCCAGCACCTACGCAAACCTTGCCTTTTCCTGCAGGGGGCAACGAAGGCCTTCGACATCATGCTAAGTTCAACCTGAATACGGGAGGGGGAAACAGATAGGTTCGCTCTATTTGGTCGATTCTGAAGTCATACGAGAGTTTCAGCTTTACGGCGGAGGTTAGGGCAATGCACGAGGCCACACATGTAGTCGTCGTTGACGATAATAATGATATACGGGATTTGGTGCGGGAGTATCTTGAGCAGCAGGGTTACAAAATCAGCGTTGCTGAAGGTGGGGCGGCTCTGCGACGAATCCTAGAGCGGCAGAGTGTGGATCTCATCATTCTCGATGTCATGATGCCCGGTGAGGACGGTATCTCTCTATGCCGGGAGGTTCGGGCATCCGGAGATGTTCCTATCATATTTCTGACTGCGATGGCCGAAGATACAGATCGTATCGTCGGTCTCGAACTTGGCGCGGACGATTACCTGGTTAAGCCATTCAATCCGCGTGAGCTTCTTGCTCGAATTAGAGCCGTCCTCCGTCGTGCTACCAGTTCTACGCCGGTGGGTACAATTCTCAATCGTAGGATAGTGCGCATCGGACATTGGAAACTCGATTTAGGGCGCCAGGAGATCTTCGGTGACGATGGTGTTGGCATTCCTCTCAGTACAGCAGAGTTTCGTCTTCTCAAGGTTTTCATTGAGCGACCTGGGTTAATACTCAGCCGAGAGCAGCTTCTTGATCTGACGGTTGGGAGGACAGCCGACATCTTTGACCGCAGCATTGATAACCAAGTGAGCCGCCTACGGAAGAAGATCGAGGAGAACCCCAAGAATCCGTCGATCATCAAAACCCACTGGGGGGGCGGCTACAGCCTATGTACTGAGGTTATTTTCGAATGATCCGTCTTTGGCGAAAGAGCCTGGCTATACAATTCATCGGGCTGACGCTCGTTGCATTGATCCTCTCACAGGCAATTACCTTCCTCATATCCTCGGATGAGTACACCAAAAAGTTCGATGCAGGGGTAAAAGCTGAATTTATCAGCCGAGCGTCATCAGTGACCCGCTTGGTGGAATCGCTATCGCCGCCATTGAGAGAGCAGGCTCTGCGCGCAAGTGAAGGCAGTTATTTAAGATACTGGTTGACCGACAGCGATCCTGCGGATCCTAATGCCTGGAGATTAGCGGCCCTTTCCCAGCTTTCCCGGCCTTTGGATAGCGCCGTCGATCCAAACGGAACATTAGGATGGGCTGGGTCTCCCCATCCGAAATTACCGAACGTCGACGAAGTGGCCACTGCAAACGCCGATGACCCATGGTGGACGCCAACGCCCTATTTGTGGATGCTGTCACAGCCAACCAAGGTGCTCCAGTTTTCAGGCAGTCTTGGGTATGGGTACAAGACGCAACTCGACGACGGTCGCTGGTTGAACGCTGCCTTTTACCAGCACGATAAGGGAAGCTTGTGGACATCAGAACCACTGATGTCGATTGGGTTTACCGCCCTCATGCTTGCGTTGATCGGCGCCTTCATCGCGAGCCGCATCGCGCGACCACTGCGAAACCTGGCAACATCCGCTGAAGCGCTGGGTCGAGGACAAAACCTGCCGCCATTGTTGGAAGATGGGCCAGAAGAGATCAGGCGAACAGCTCAATCCTTCAATAAGATGCAAAGCCGTCTACATCGTTTCGTAGAGGATCGGACGAAGATGCTGGCAGCGATTGGCCATGATTTACGGACGCCGCTAACCTCGCTTCGGCTGAGAGCCGAATTCGTCAACGATGAAGATATCCAGCGTAAGATGATAGCGACAATCGACGAGCTACAGTCGATGACGGAAGCCGCGATTTCGTTCGCACGTGGAGAGTCGATTCAAGAGGAAACACGTACCATTGATCTGGAAGCGCTTGTGGGGAGTATTTGTGACGACCAGGCTGATCTGGGACATCCAGTCACTCATGTCGAGAGCGTTAAGATGAAGTACCGTTGCCGACCAGATAGCCTTCGCCGCGCGTTAAGAAATCTGGTCGAGAACGCGGTGCGTTATGGGGGAGAGGCAAAAGTGTCTCTTCGGGAGACTCCTTCTTCGGTTGATATCGTCGTTGAAGACCGTGGGCCAGGGATTCCAGACGACATGAAAGAGAAGGTTTTCGCACCCTTTGTCCGGCTTGAAACGTCGCGAAACAGACAGACCGGGGGCATCGGTCTCGGCCTCTCGATAGTGCGCGCAGTTGCACGGCAGCACGGGGGAGATATCTCTTTTTTCAACGGCGAAGCCGGTATGCAAGCGATCATCTCGCTTCCGAGAGAAGGCAGTGTAGACCCAGCACCGGTGCGAAAAGAGCGTATCTGGCGACTCACAAAAACGTCACGAGCCGTGCAAAGTGCTCACTTACCGGAATAGCTCGGCTCTGTCCTGACCACTCCAATAACCCCTGCCCGATGTTGCAAGGCAACCTCATCACATTGTTTATTATGATTTAGCGTTAGTGGCACAGTTTGCTACAAAATAACCAAAACTACGGCATATTATGGACACAACCATCACCTACCATCCTCGTTGTCGCCGTAGAGCTTAGTTCGCCCGGCACCGTAATCTCTAGCATAGAGCGAGGACAACATGCCGACACTACCAATGCACCACTTGAGCAAATTGGCTCCCTACTTTCTCAGCGTTCTGCGAATTTTTGCCGCTGGGTCTTTCC
>CEGF01001052.1_pt1 | contig 11060 bp, 10 predicted proteins | sample 306341 | NCBI WGS metagenome assembly CEGF01 (sample SAMEA2755655, study PRJEB7226) | microbial mat metagenome | biome: microbial mat; feature: hypersaline; material: grass silage | place: USA | collected 2014-02-19 | depth 0 m
AACTCACTCAGCTCGTACAGAACCAATGCCTTGGGCTGATTGCGCAAGACCTGACGGCATATTTCTGAACCGATGGAACCGCCGGCCCCCGTAACCAGCACAACCTTACCTGTGATACTGGTGGTAATTAATTTCTCCACGGGGGGAACAGTTTCCCTGCCCAGCAGATCTTCAGGATCAACATCTCGCAGAGACTCAAGCGACTCACCTGAAACCAGTTCCTGCATGGAAGGTATTGTTTTGACGTGTACAGCATGATTCGCCAACTGTTCGAGCACACGGCGACGCTCAGAGCGCGTGGCGGAAGGAAGCGCCAACAGAACATGCGTAACATTCCGCTGCTCTATCAATTCGCCTACCTGAGAAGGTGCATAAACAGGCAGCCCCGCTACGGTTGTTTTCCTTACCGCAGGGTCATCATCCAGAAACCCTATCGGCACATACTCCCCTCCAGCAGAAAGCGCAGCGGAAAGCTGAGCACCGGAATTGCCGGCTCCATAAATGAGAACAGGGTCTTTATTGATATAATGGCCAATTAACCAATGGTAGTAGTTGCGCACAAACAAACGACTACCGCCAACATACACCAGCGCCACCAGTGCAAAATTAATCGGAATTGAGCGTGGAAACTTCTGCAGTTCAAAAAAATATGCGGAGGCCCACATAAGCACTGCCAGCATCATGACCCCTTTGGCAACTGCCCAAATGGCCTGTGCGCCCATAAAACGCACCACTGCCCGATAGAGGCCAAGCCGTGTGAATATGACAAGACCGGCAATGGGCGTAGCAATAAACAGCCACCAGACTGGCTGCAGGTAATCCACTGGCCACCACTGTGTCAGGCGCAGTGCATACGCCGACCACAGGGCTACAGGCAAGGCGATAAAATCCGCCAATACCATCAGCGCTTTTTTATACCGGCGTCCCAGCGTCAACACACGATAGTGAACGGACCGTGAGTGCAAACCAATTGAATCCATACTTGCCTATTCCGTCGACTTCATTGAATGCCAAAGCACCATTAATATCCGTTGGGGTTAAGCTGCTGCCAACGCCAGGCGTCGGCCACCATATCCTCAAGGGTCCTGCACGCCTTCCAGCCCAGCTCAGCACCTGCCTTTGACGGATCAGCCCAACAGGTCGCCAAATCGCCTTTGCGGCGACCAACAACCCGATACGGGATTGGCTTACCTGAGGCCCTCTCGAACGCATGAACCAACTGCAACACGCTACTGCCGATACCGGTCCCCAGGTTCCATGTTTGCAAGCCCGAAGTCGCGTCTATTTTATCCAGAGCTTTCAGGTGCCCCTGTGCCAAGTCCATCACATGAATGAAATCACGCACTCCAGTACCGTCAGGTGTAGGATAGTCTGCGCCATGAATCAGCAACTCCGGACGCCGCCCCAGAGCCACATCAATAATCGCGGGAAAAAGGTTTTCCGGCCGCGTTAACGGGGCCTCTCCAATCAAACCGCTTTCATGAGCGCCCACAGGGTTGAAATAACGTAGCAGGGCTATCTTCCAGCGGGGGTCAGCATGAGCAAGATCCTGCAGCAGAGACTCAACAAACAGTTTGGTTCTTCCATAGGGACTGATTCCCCCACCCGTCAATGAATTTTCTCTGACCGGCATTTCATTCTCAGGGCTATAAACGGCTGCAGAAGAGCTGAATACTATTTTAAAAACCCCTGCATCACTCATGGCTCGGCAAAGATTAATCGTACCCAGCACGTTATTCTCATAATAATACAGCGGCCGATCAACACTCGCGCCAACGGCTTTAAGGCCTGCAAAGTGAATGACAGCAGTCACGGGAAATTGAGAAAAAACACTGCGCAAAACAGCCGGGTCACAGATATCACCTTCTATAAAAGGTATACGGCTTCCCGTGAGCGCCTCTACACGTGCCAAAGACAATTTTGAACTGCAGGCCAGGTTGTCAAGCACCACAACTTCATGCCCAGCCCGAAGCAAGTCGAGGGTTGTATGTGAGCCGATGTAACCCGCTCCTCCCGTTACCAGAATCATCGGGGTTCCTTACAGGCAGAATAAAGAAAACGCATCGTTGGGATCACTGCAGGGTGGAGCTTATCGGCGCTGCACACACAACAAACCAGGGATTCAGGACTGTCTCGGGCGAGCCGTAGTCCAGGTGAGCGCCGTCCAGTGTTGTAAGGCGTCCACCGGCCGCATTCACCACAGCGTGGGCCGCCCCGGTATCCCAAAGGCACGTTGGTCCAAGGCGAGGATAAACATCAGCCACGCCCTCGGCTACCAAACAAATTTTGAGTGAGCTGCCCATAGGCACCAGCTCATAATCGCCCAGCGCCTTAAGCCAGTCCAGCGTGTCCTGACTGGCGTGAGAACGGCTACCCACCACGCGCCAGGGCGTACCCGCCTGATGCTCAACGACCTTGATCGGTTGCCGCTCACCTGCCCCATCAACCTTGAACGCACCCACGTTTTCGGCGCCCAGATAGGTTACATTCAGTGCCGGGGCAAACACGACACCCAGTATCGGCTGCCCCTGCTCGATCAATGCAATATTGACCGTGAACTCTCCATTACGCTTGATGAACTCTTTGGTTCCATCCAGCGGATCAACCAGCCAGTAACGCCCTTGTCTATCCGCTCCGGTGAAAGCCTCAACAGCCTCTTCGGTTAGCACGGGAATGTCGACTGGAAGCGCCTCGAGCCCGGCAAGAATAATGCTGTTGGCAGCCTTGTCTGCTTCAGTCAGCGGGGTTTTGTCTTCCTTTTCCTCCACTGTGAACTCGCGGCCATAGATCTCCAGAATGGCTTTACCTGCATCCAGCGCAATCTGTTCGACCTGGTCCAGCAGCTCTGACAAAGCGATGTCGGTCATTAATCTATCCCTTAAATCTTTCTGAAGTCACTTAAGTGGCAGGAACGATACCACATTCCTGCAGGTGCAGAATCACCTGATCCGCCGCTTCATCCGGCGTATACCGGGTGGTATCAAGGGTAATTTCCGGCGCTTCCGGGATTTCATATGCAGAATCAATGCCCGTAAAATTTTTCAGCTCACCGCGGCGCGCTTTCTTGTACAGTCCTTTCGGATCACGGCCCTCCGCCACATCCAAAGGTGCATCGACAAAGATTTCAACAAACTCACCGTCCTCCACCATGCCGCGCGCCATGGCACGCTCAGAACGGAACGGGGAGATAAAGGCACTCAACACAATCAGCCCCGCATCTGCCATCAGCTTCGAAACCTCCGCGACACGCCGGATATTCTCCACCCGGTCGGCATCGGTGAAGCCAAGATCCTTGTTCAAGCCATGACGAACGTTATCCCCATCCAGCAAGTACGTGTGGTGCCCCAGCGCGTGGAGCTTTTTCTCCACTTTATTCGCAATGGTTGACTTGCCCGCGCCGGACAATCCCGTAAACCACAACACACAGGGCTGCTGGTTTTTGGCCCGGGCTCTCGCCGCTTTATCCACATCCACATGCTGCATGTGAATATTCTGACTGCGACGCAGGGCAAAGTGGATCATCCCGGCAGCAACAGTGTTGTTGTTCATGCGGTCGATAAGGATAAAACCGCCGGTGTCCTGATTCTCTGTGTAGGGGTCGAACGCGATGGCACGATCCAGACTGATATTGCAGATACCGATACCGTTCAGTTCAAGCTTTTTGGCGGCCATATGTTCCAGCGTGTTCACATTCACCTGATATTTGATATCGGTGATGGTGGCTGTCACGGTACGCGTGCCAATCTTCAACAGATAGGGGCGCCCCGGCAGCATCGGCTCTTCATGCATCCAGACAATGCTGGTTTCAAACTGATCGGCTGTTTGTGCCGGCTGATCGATACCCGAGATCACATCCCCACGTGAAATATCGATCTCATCGGTTAGCGTAAGTGTAACCGACTGCCCGGCCACCGCTTCATCCAGTTCGCCATCGTAGGTATAAATACTGGCAATGCGGCTTGTCTTGCCAGAGGGCTGCACACGAATCTCGTCGCCCGGGCGAACCACACCACTGGCCAGCGTGCCGGCAAAGCCGCGAAAATCCAGATTGGGGCGGTTAACCCACTGCACCGGCATACGGAAGGGGTTACGCTGAAGCCGGTCATCATCCACCTCAACGGTTTCCAAATACCCCATAAGCGTCGTGCCGTGATACCAGGGCGTGTTATCGCTGTGTGCGGTAATGTTGTCACCCTTCAATGCCGACATGGGAATAAACGTGATGTCATCCAGACCAAGCTGGCCGGCAAATTCACGGTATTCGTCACGTATCCTGTTGAAGACCTGCTCGGAATAATCCATCAAGTCCATCTTGTTGATCGCAACCACAATGTTGCGAATGCCAATCAGCGACATCAGAAAGCTGTGACGGCGAGTCTGCGTCAAAATACCTTTGCGCGCATCAACCATCAGAATGGCAGCATCAGCCGTAGAGGCACCTGTCACCATGTTGCGGGTGTACTGCTCATGCCCTGGGGTATCGGCAACGATAAACTTGCGCCGATCGGTTGAAAAAAAACGATACGCCACATCAATGGTGATGCCTTGTTCACGCTCGGCAGCCAAACCATCCACCAACAGTGCAAAGTCGATCTCTTCACCTTGGGTACCATACTTTTTGGAGTCGGCTTCAATCGCCGAAAGCTGGTCTTCAAACAACATCTTGGAATCGAACAGCAGACGGCCAATCAGCGTACTCTTGCCGTCATCCACGCTGCCGCAGGTGATGAAACGCAGCAGACCCTTGTTCTCATGCTGTTTGAGGTACTGTTCAATATCGCGGCTGATCAAGTCTGAAATATGCGCCATCAGAAATAACCCTCCTGCTTTTTCTTCTCCATGGAAGCAGCCGAATCATGGTCGATCACACGGCCCTGACGCTCTGACGTTTTCGTCAGCAACATCTCCTGAATAATCGCAGGCAAAGTATCCGCCTCAGACTCAACCGCACCCGTCAGGGGGTAGCAACCCAGTGTACGGAAGCGCACCTTGCGCATCATCGGCACCTCGTCCTGCTTCAGCGGCATACGCTCGTCATCCACCATAATCAAGGCTCCATCACGCTCCACCACCGGGCGCACGGCCGCATAGTACAGCGGTACAATGGGGATATTATCCAGGTAGATGTACTGCCAGATATCAAGCTCAGTCCAGTTGGAGAGTGGAAACACACGAATACTCTCGCCCTTGTGCTTGCGGGCATTGTACTGCTTCCACAACTCAGGCCGCTGGCCCTTTGGGTCCCAACGGTGCTGGGCGGTACGGAAAGAGAAAATACGCTCTTTGGCACGGGACTTTTCTTCATCGCGGCGTGCGCCACCAAACGCTGCATCAAAACCGTATTTGTCCAAGGCCTGTTTAAGGCCTTCGGTCTTCATGATGTCGGTATGCAGGGCAGAACCATGGGTAAAGGGGTTGATATCCTTTTTAACGCCCTCCGGGTTGATATGGACAATCAGATCCATACCCAACTTCTTGGCCATCTGATCCCGAAACGCGTACATCTCACGAAATTTCCAGCGGGTATCCACATGCAGCAACGGAAACGGCGGTAACGAAGGCGCAAAGGCTTTCTGTGCCAGGTGCAGCATCACGGCACTGTCCTTGCCGATGGAATAGAGCATCACCGGGTTTTCCGCTTCAGCCACCACTTCGCGCATGATGTGGATGCTTTCCGCTTCCAATCGCTTCAAATGTGTAAGAGACATTCGCTTCCTCAAAAATGTACTCAGAATCTGATCTGTTGATGCATATCGCCGCCGGCAGCAATGGGCTGATACAATAGCATTTTTCGTTCTATGCTGCTGCGAGGGATGCATAATGGCGTGGCTGGTATTGGGTTCCATTTTACTGTTGCTGGCCGTACTGGCCAGTGGACGTGTGCAACCGGCCATTGCATTCATGACCCTGGCAGGCTCATTCCTGATTACGGGGCTGGTTGAGTTGCCCGTCATGCTGACAAGCTTTGCCAACCCTGCCCTGGCTACCCTGATTCTTCTGCTGTTGGTCTCACTGACACTGGAACGCTCACCTCTGCTTGACTTGCTGGCAGCCAAAATTCTGGCGGGACGTGAAAAAACGGCGCTGCTCAAGTTGATGGGAACCGGCGCGTTGCTATCAGCGTTTCTCAACAATACAGCCATCGTGGCATCGTTTCTCGGCACACTTTCACGTCAAACCCGCATTGCACCTTCACGCTTACTGATTCCCCTGTCGTATGCCTCAATTTTCGGCGGCATCACCACACTGGTGGGTACTTCAACCAACCTGGTGGTCAGCTCGTTTGCCACCAGCGCAGGGCTGGGGGAGCTATCCATGTTTCAGTTCAGCCTTGTGGGCATCCCGGTCGCGCTGGTATGCATTTTCACATTGCTGATCAGCTCATCCTGGCTGCCACGACATGACACCGCAACAGAGCAGAAATCATTACCCTATTTTTTGTCTGCCGAGGTGATGCCTGAGTCTACCTTGATCGGCAAAACCATCGAAGCCAACGCGATGCGGCAACTGGACGGGCTATATCTCCTCGAAATTGAACGAGACGGACGGTTGATAAGCCCCGTGACCCCTGACGAAATCATTCATGCGGGTGACCTGCTTGTGTTTACCGGCGAGGTCAACAAAGTGCAAACACTGCAGCGCTTTTCGGGGTTGCGACTGCTGGGGGAAAGTGCGGACGAGTTGCTGACCAGCAACCTGGTTGAAGTGGTTATCTCGCATGAGTCCATACTGGCGAACCGCACGCTGCAGGAAGTGGACTTTCGCACCCTGTTCAACGCAGGCGTCGTTGGGATCAGGCGTGGAGAACGCCGGTTGGAGGGGCAGCTGGGACGCATCCCTTTGAAGGTAGGAGACAGCCTGCTACTGGCCGTGGGCAGTGATTTCAGCCAACACCACAACCTTGACCGCAACTTTCACCTGTTGAGCGGCACCCTGCAGCGGCCCCGATTAAGCCTGCACCAAAGCCTGGCCGCACTGGGCGGATTTGCTGTTGCCATTGTATGCGCAAGCTTGGGCATTTTGAGTTTATTTGAATCGTTGCTATGCCTGATGGCACTGTTTCTGATCAGCGGGTTACTCAGCATAAACGAAATGCGACGCCGCTTTCCGTTTGAGCTCTTTCTGGTGATCGGCTCAGCGCTCACGCTCGCCAAAGGAATGGAGGCCTCAGGTGCGGCGGCACTGGTGGCCGATGGAATGCAGTATCTGTTCAACGGCTACGGGGTTTACGCCGCGTTTGTTGGTGTTTTTCTGCTTACAGTACTGATGACGGAAACCGTCACCAACAACGCGGCTGCGGCATTGGCCTTCCCGATCGCACTGTCTACGGCACAGGCATTCAATGCAGACCCGATGCCTTTCATCATGGCCGTCGCCTATGGCGCCAGCGCCTGTTTTCTGATCCCTTTCGGCTACCAAACCCACTTGATGGTGTACTCACCGGGGCGCTATCGTCTGCAGGATTACCTCAAGACCGGACTGCCGGTATCCGTCATGTACAGCTTGACCGTGCTGCTTCTGACCCCGATTATCTTTCCTTTTAATTAGAGTCTCGCAACGCAATCAGGCTCGGATTCCGCAGAAAAGCAGGATAGACTACGGCTTCCGGCGGCACAAATATCCAATAAAAGCCTGCACCACCTTTATCCTCATGCACTCAAAGGTTTTGCAAATGACCAGCACCATGCCCCCCTACATACTGGACCTAAGCCCGCTTCAGGATGCAATACAATCACTGGAAGACGGGATCGAGGTCGTCAGTGACAATGCATGGCTTAACCAGCAGAACCAAAAGGTACGAAACACCCTCATTGCCGGCGTTATTCAAAACTTTGAATTCGTGTATGAGATTTGTATCAAGATGCTGCGAAGACAATTGGAACTCGAGGCCGCCAGCCCCGAAGAGATCGACCACTCCAGTTTTCGTGACCTGCTGCGCGCAGGTGGCGAGAAAGGGCTACTAAGTAACGTTGAAGCCTGGCTTACCTATCGACAGATGCGCAATATCACGTCGCACACCTACGATCACGAAAAGGCCGAGCGCGTCTGGCAACAAACCAAAATATTCATCCACGACGCAAAAGATCTACTGCAAGCGCTGGAGTCCCGCAATGCCTCTCCCCTTGCCTGACATTGATATCGAGCCGTACCAGTGGGCGGTTGTGTCAGACATACTGGAAAAACATCTTGCTGACTACACCGTATGGGCATTCGGCTCACGCGCACGCCATAATGCCAAGCGTTATTCTGACCTTGATTTGGCCATTATTAGTGACCAACCTTTGTCGTTGCAAAAGATGGCCATAGTCAACGCTGAATTTTCAGATTCCGACCTGCCCTGGCGGGTTGACCTGCTTGACTGGGCAACAACTGGAGAAGCGTTTCGCAAACAGATTCTCCAGTGCTACTGTGTTGTAAAAAAGGCGTAATCCCTTTAGCAATAAGGCGCCTTCTCATGTGGACTCCTGCCGTTTAGTTGTGGGTGCTAAGGAGGTTGTTCACGCCGGTTAAGTTCGAGATGCTGGTTATCGCCAAACAAACAGCACAGAACAACCGACATGAACAACCCTCACAAGAATGCACGAACTACGCCTCATATTCGAGCCCTGATCGTTGATCGAGCCCTCCGTCAGCAGCAGCCGGTGCGAGATATTGCCAGCACTTTTGGTATAAGCACGCACACCGTCTACAAGTGGCTTGCTCGTTATCGAGAGGCTGGTGAGGCTGGTCTTGAATCAGCATCCAGCCGTCCCCACGCCTCACCGAGGCAGATGCCGAAACAGTGGATTGAGCTGATTCAGAAGATGCGCCTGACACTCAAGTGGACCGCCAAGCAGATCGCACAGGCACTGAGTCTGGCGTATTCCACCGTGACAGCGGTACTGCGTCGGTTGAAGCTCAATCGCGCGTCACACCTGGAGCCGGTACAACCTGTGCAGCGCTACGAGCACCCCAAGCCGGGTGACATGCTGCATATGGACATCAAGAAGCTGCCACGCTTCGACAGGCCCGAGCACCGCGTGACGAACAACCGTCGCCAAAACACGCGAGGCGCCGGTTACGAGTGTGTCCATATCTGTATTGACGATCACAGCCGTTGGGCCTTTGCACGGGTTCTACCCGATGAACAACAGAGCACCACAACCCGTTTTCTTGAAAACGCCCTCGCTGCCTATCGTAATATCGGTGTTGAGGTAAAACGCTTGATGACTGACAACGGCCCGGCCTATCGATCTCGTCGCTTCAATGCAGTTTTGCAACGAGAAGGGATCAAGCATGTATACACTCGTCCATACACACCCAGAACGAACGGCAAGGCGGAGCGCTTTATACAAACCATGATCCGAGAATGGGCGTATGCGCTGCCCTACGCCAACGACATCTCAAGGGCCTGGGCGCTGACGGATTGGATTAATCGCTACAACAAACAGCGCCCTCATGGCAGTATCGGAAATCTACCGCCGGTGTCTCGAATACCGAAGCTGCGTGAACAACGTGTTTAGCATTCACATTTAGTCAAACGCCAGACCCAGATCCTGGCTCCGCAAAATGCGAATGATCACAACCTCATGTCCAGCAACCTGATAATAGATCGAGTGGCGTTTGTAAACACTGTACCTGTAGCCCGGCCTGATATGATCGATTGCAGAATATAGTAAAGGCTGTAATGCGATCTGCTCGAAACGTGCCTCTAAGCCATCGGCATAAGCATCAGCCTGACGAAGGCCAAAATTCACCAGTCCGTATAGATAGATTGACTCAAAATCCTCATCGGCTCGCTCACTGAGCCTGTAACCTATCATTGTTTTGTAGCTTCTCCCTGGCTGCCTGGCGGATTTCCTGCAGTGTACGGTCGCTCAGACCGCTTTTCTCACCCTCGATCAGGGCTGTACGCAACTGCTCCAAACCGGCGTTACGCTCCTGATCCCGACGGATCAGATCACGGAAATACTCGCTGTCATTGGTAAAGTCACCACGGGCTATGCGCGCTTTGACCCATTCGCTTTGGGTATCGGTCAGGGTAATTGTCTTGCGAATCGTTGCCATCCGAAAACTCCACATCAAAGTTCATACTATTGATGCAGAATAGCACACTAATGGCGCAAGTAGAGTGGCGACAGCCAGGTAGCATCGGCACAGATGATGATTTTCTTCATGTGGACTCCTTCCCTGGAGTGATGGTGTTATTGATTCGGGCCAAGGGCTCAGGCCTGCGCTGTCATCACCTCTGCCAACACCGCGCAGGTTTTGTCGATTTCGGCTTGAGTCAGCGTAGGATGCACCAGAAACATCAAGCTGGTATCGCCCAGCTGATGCGCCACAGGCAAGGGCTTTTCAGGACGCCACCCTGTGCCATCAAACGCCTTTTCACGATAGACCTCAGAGCATGACCCTGAAAAACAGGGTACGCCACGCTCATGGATTTGTTGCATGATGCGATCACGCTGCGCGGCAGTACCATCAACAAACACATAGCACTTATAAGCCGCATGAACGATATCGTCAGGCACCTCGGGCACGCGCAGTCCGGGCAACTGGCTGGCGGCTTGCCAGATCTGCTGCGCATAACGCAGACGGGTTTCATGCCATTGCGGCATACGGCCCAACTGTATACGGCCAATCACGGCCTGCATTTCGGTCATGCGCCAGTTGGTGCCGAAAGACTCATGTACCCAGCGAAAGCCTGGTGGGTGTTCGCGTTCATAGATCGCTTCCCAGCTTTTGCCATGATCCTTGAACGACCACATTTTTGACCACAGCGCCCTGTCGTTGGTGGTGACCATTCCACCTTCACCGCCGGTGGTCATGATTTTGTCCTGACAGAACGACCAGCAGCCCACATGACCGATTGAGCCAACCGCACGGCCCTTGTAACGAGCACCATGCGCCTGGGCGCAATCCTCAATCACATACAGGCCATGCTGCTGCGCCAGCGCCATGATCGGGTCCATATCACAGGGCCACCCCGCCAGGTGCACACAAACAACAGCACGGGTACGCGGAGTGATCACGGCCGCAATGGTGTCAGCGGTCATGTTCTGGCTGTCGGCATCCACATC
>CEGF01002080.1_pt1 | contig 11035 bp, 10 predicted proteins | sample 306341 | NCBI WGS metagenome assembly CEGF01 (sample SAMEA2755655, study PRJEB7226) | microbial mat metagenome | biome: microbial mat; feature: hypersaline; material: grass silage | place: USA | collected 2014-02-19 | depth 0 m
TAGAAAGCTACCCATGGTGGAAGTAGACAAAAACTACGAATTCCATGGCGACGAAGGCCCCATATCCTTACTCGAATTGTTCGGTGGGCGTCGGCAACTCATTGTTTATCATTTTATGTACGCGCCTGATTGGAAAGCGGGGTGTGACGGGTGCTCGTGGGTTGCCGATGCCATGACTCACCCGGCCCATTTGCATGCTCGTGATACTTCGCTGGTAATGGTTTCACGGGCTCCTCTAGATAAAATCAACCAGTACAAAACGCGTATGGGGTGGACGATTCCCTGGTATTCGTCGTTTGAGAGTGACTTTAACTATGATTTTGGGGTGACGACAGCGGATGGAGAAAGGCATGGAGCCAGTGTGTTTCTCCGCGACGGAAACGACATATATCACACCTATTTTACCGGGGCGCGTGGGATCGAATATTTAGGTAGCTTCTGGACGTACCTGGATTTAACACCTTATGGTCGCCAGGAAACGTGGGAGGATTCTCCAGAAGGCTGGCCTCAGACGAAGCCATATGAATGGAACCGCCGCCATGACGAGTATGATGTTTAAGAATACTGGCGCTCGCCAAGAGGGCAGGGGACGGTTAGACCATCCTCGTTAAACCACGGCAATCCTTTGCCGCGTCCAGACTTCTTCCAATTGGCACCGTTACTATCTGTCTATTAACAGCTGTTTCAAACCAGCTCACGCTTCTCGCGCTTAGCCACGCGAATATCTTTGACGGTGGCAATGCCAATCACCGCGAAGATGACAAGTGAGATCAGCGGCCAGATCAGTACATATAACGCCAATATAAAGGTTTGCATATGCTCTCCTATTGTCTCGCTGGTGCGTGGTGGCGCACCCGTTGATGAAGTGATTTCGGCTTATTTCAAAGAGCTTTCACAGGGCTTAGGCCTGGGTAGCAGGTTTGGCCGGGTCGTAGTTGATTACTTTCTGATCGATCTGCGAGAAGTCGAACTTGCTTGAACTCATCAGGCTGATTGCGATGCAAACGATGGTGCTAACGCCGTAGGCCATCAATGAGGCCAGCAGTACCGTGTAGTCGCGCAGGAAACCAATGCTGAAGTAGGCCAGCACAATCGCGCAGAGTGTGCCGAAAACCAAACCAACCCGGCGCCCGCAGAACCCAAAGGCCATCAAGCCGAGCACCACACCACCACCTACGGCGGCGAGTAATTCGAATAGCCCGCCGACTACGCCGACCAAGGGCAGCAACTCGAATCGTGCGACACAGAACATCACCAAGCCCGCGATCACCGCCGAGGTGAAGGCCTTGTTGGTCACTCGATCCCAGAAGCAGCTGGCGATGACCGGGAACACAATCGCGCCCCAGAGTGCGCCAACAAAGACCAGCATGATCAGAATATCCATCGAGAAGCTGGCGAGAATCACCCCGATCAGCGTCGCGACGATCATGGTTAGCCTGCCGATAAACAGCATCTTGGTCGGGTCGGGCTTGTTTTTGGCGATGTTCTTGCCGTACACATCGGCCATCACTATCGCGGACATGGCGGAGAGATCCGAGTCAGCGGTAGAGGAGAGCGAACCAATCACCAGGATAAAGAACAGTGCGATAAACACCGGCGAGAGGTACATCGAAACCATCTGCGGGATCAGGTTGTTCATGTCGCCATCGATGGGCTCCATACCGGTCATCAGTGCCATCAAGCCAATCATGCCCAGGCCGATAACGATCGCGCCGTAACCGATGGTCGCGGTGATAAAGGTCGGCTTGATGTGGTCTTCACGCACGGCGAATAGCCGCTGGGAAATGGTCTGGTTGCCAATAGCGTAGGCCAACACCGCCACAAAGAAGGGCGCGCCCTGGTTGAGGATGGCATCCATTGAGAACAGATTCGCCTGTTCGGGCGTCAGTAGACTCATTCCGTCCGATAACGTTTGCGGGCCGCCGAGGGCAAACATAACCGCCGGAATAATCAGGATAGCCACGGCCATCATTGCCATTAGCTGGGCAAAATCCGTCAGCACCGAAGCGCGGAAGCCCGACCACAGCGTGTAGCCGAGCACCCCGACCCCAGCAATAACCACACCGGCCTGGAAAGAAAGGGGCGAAAGCACCGAAACCAGCGCGCCGGAAGCGGTGAAGTTGACCATCAGGCTGATGATGCTGCCCAGGATGTTGGAGGAGGCAAGAATCAGCTGGCTGGAAGAACCATGGCGGGCATGGATAAGCTCACCCAGGGTGTGCGCATTGGGCGCCAGTTTGCGAAAACGTCGGCCAAAGGGGTAGATAAACAGAATCATCAGCGCGCCCCACAGCCCGTAATGTAAAGGGCCGGAAATGCCATAGGTATAACCCGAGGTGGCGGCGCCGTAGAACGAGGCTGCCCAGATCCAGGTGGCGGTCATGCTGGCAGCGCCAAGTCCAAAGCCGATCTGGTGATTGGACACCATAAAGGCGTCAGTATTTTCCTTTTTCTTCTTGATCAGCAAGGTCAGCAGGTAAGTGCCGCCGTAAAAAAACGCCAACAAGGCGAGCACAGTCACGGTCGAGAATTGATAGAAACTTTCTTCGTTCATTGAATACCCATAGGCTTTGCAGCCTTAGCATCCTAAACAGCAACCACAGTTCCCTTGACGGAGTGGCCGAGACAGGACGTAAGCAAAAAACAGATCAACTTCCTGTTATGTCTGTGGCGAGATTAGATCGCGGTTGGCGATCAGGTAGTGCAAGTGTCAGGCGTTGGAAACGCCTTAAATAGGGAGGCAGATGGACTTCCAGAGTGAATCGCAATAAAGCGCTGGGGGAGTCGATCCGGAGGGCTACCCTACGCCCTTAAACTCGAACAGTACAGGTTGAAGTCCGGCACGCCGCGAATCAGCAGGCGTGTCAGCTACGCCGTGCCCTGAAAAGGCCATAGGTATGCTCAGCATTTTCGTACCTGCGCAATGTAGCAAGTTTCGGGTCGGCGCCAGGTAAAAGGCTTCTTATGATCTTCGCTGTTGGTGGGGGAATTCCCCTTTTTCTGAACAGTGATGGAAGTCATAAAGATGAATGCACTCGAAAATAAAGTTGCCATTGTTACTGGTGCCAGCGCAGGTATTGGCAGAGCGACTGCCCGGCTTTTCGCTAGGGAGGGAGCTACTGTCGTGGTAGCGGCCAGAAGAGAGTCAGAGCTGGAGGTGCTGGTCAGCGCTATAAAAGAAGAGGGTGGCCAAGCGCTAGCGGTTGCTGGCGACGTAGGTGATGAGTATTTCGCCAAAAAGCTTGTTGACGAGACACTCGCGCGGTTTGGTCAGCTGGACGTGGCGTTTAACAACGCAGGTATTTTAGGCGCGATGGGGCCGGTACCCGACATGTCATTGGCTGATTGGAATCAGGTAATCACGACTAATTTAACAAGCGCTTTTCTGGCGGCTAAGTATCAACTGCCTGCCATGCGGTCGGCTGGCGGTGGCTCGTTAATTTTCACTTCAACATTTGTTGGCTATAGCGCCGGAATGCCTGGCATGGCGGCTTATGCGGCCAGTAAAGCGGGACTAATAGGGCTGACGCAGGTGCTCGCCTGCGAGTATGGCCCTGACAACATTCGGGTGAATGCGTTACTGCCGGGGGGAACGGATACCGCTGCAGCCAGGGAGTTTGCCAATACCCCCGAAGCGTTAGCGTTCGTAGCCAACCTGCATGCAATGAAGCGAACGGCAAAGCCTGAAGAGATTGCTCAATCTGCACTCTACCTAGCTTCTGATGCCTCCAGCTTTACAACAGGGTCTGCGTTGTTAGTAGATGGTGGGGTGTCAATAAATCGTGTCTGAAGATAAAGCTCTGCCTGACTATAATCAGGTTTAGCTATGCATCAGCACATGGCAACAGGCAGCCCTCTCTGGAATAGGGGGTTGCTCCTTTTTACTGGAGTGCTGTTAATTGCCAGGTTAAAACTATGACACAACGGCCAATGACTTCTCAGTTTAAAGCAACGCTTCTTCGCCCGGCCAAGCAGGAGAGCGATAACTCGTGGGCTTTTGTCGTGCTGCCCAAAAGCGTGAGCGAGAAGCTTCCACGGCGAGGCAGAACAACGGTAGAGGGCACCCTCAATGCTTATGCCGTCCAGGCTACTCTTGAACCGGACGGCCAATTGAGCCATTGGTTGCGGGTAAGCAAAGAGCTAATCGAATCGGCGGGCGTTAACAGTGGTGACGATGTCACCTTTGAGATCATGCCCGTAGAGCAGGAGCCTGAACCCGAGGTGCCCGCTGATTTACAGGATGCCCTTGCAGCGTCTCCGGAAGCTCAAGCCGTTTGGAGCGACACCACGACGATTGCTCGCCTGGACTGGATTCACTGGATTACGTCCGCCAAGCAGTCCAAGACTCGCGCAAAGCGGATTCTTGATGCTTGCGACATGCTTGCTTCTGGAAAGAGACGTGTTTGCTGCTTCGACCAATCGGGCTATTACAGCAAAGCGTTTAGCCCACCTAAAACGGCAGATTAGCGCCTTAGCCTCTGCATTACTGTTCACGATCAATAGCTTTTAAGTAAGGAGAGCATGCATGCGGTTTTAAACAGAATTTTGTTTAATAAATGCTTAGCTACTTACTACTACGCACCTAACGTGTCAGCTTGACGAAGCAAGGCCTCCCTTAACGTTTTTGCAGCCGGACCGAGATGTTTATCGGTGCGGCGCATCAGCCACATTCGAGCAACACTCTCGCCCTCATAGCCGAACTCGGCAGCCGGTATTCGTACTAGTCGTCCTTCCAATAGATCACGCTCAATCAGCCACAACGGCAGATTGCCCCAACCAATTCCAGCACAGATTAGCGAGTGTTTTGTTGAGTTATCGCCCACTCGCCACGTGCCGGTTGACAGCACATCGTATTCGCGCCCGTGGGTGAGGGTAGATGGGTCTTCGGTAACGATTTGAACATAGTCAGCGAGCTCGGCCGCCGTAATGGTTTCCCCACTCGCCGCGCGATTGGCTAAGGAATGGCACGCGGATACCACGGCAGCACGTGGGACGAATGCAATAGCCTCACGCTCGATCCGAGGATCGGGTATGTCAATTCCACTGACGGCGAGGGTGCAGTGATGTTGTTGAAGTAGCCGAATGGCTTCCCCCAGGGGAGCAGGCAGCACGCGTACCGATACAAGTGGGTATGCATCCTGCAACTCTTTTAAGGCCCGCGAAGCAACATTTAGCGGAAATTGCGGGTCAAGCGCAATATCTAGCCTTAGCTCTACTCCCTCTCCGAGGCCTCGTGCTCGGGCTCGCAGCGTATCGACTTTAAGAAGAATGGCGCGTGCGTCGGCCAGCAGCGTTCTCCCCTCGGGCGTCAATACAGGACGGTAACCCGAGCGGTCAAAAAGAGTAACGTCTAACTGCGACTCAAGATTCCTAATTGCATAACTGACAGCCGACTGGGCTCTACCAAGGCGCTCTGCACCCCCACTAAAGCTTCCCGTTTCCGTAACGGCAATCAATACACGCATTTGGTCAAGTGTCAGTGCATCTAACATGATCAATTAAATAGATAGTGAAAGACCAAATATTGTCATTTTTTTAGTTTGTTGGCGAGTGTAGCTTGCCCTGAAGCATGTGCAGCAGGGATAGATGCTGCTGTTCATTTTTAGAAACTGTCGGAGATCTACGCATGAGTAATGTGCTTGCCCTTTACTATTCCAGTTACAGCCATATCGAAACAGTGGCGGAGAGGAGTGCCGCAATTGCCACCGCCCTGGCCAGTGGTTGGCGGGAAAGAGCACAGGCAGCCACTCGATGAGCAGTGCCCGTCCAGTGCAAGCACGTGCGGCATGGCCCACCATCGTACTTATTATTGGAGCTGGGATCATTTCTGCTTGTCAGGTCGGTAAGGCACCCATGGCTCTCAAGGCTGTGCAAGAGGAGTTGCAGTTGGGACTCGGTACGGCTGCATGGTTGATGTCTGCGTTCGCCGTAATCGGTGCCGTCGCCGGAGCGCCAATCGGTTTAGCCGTTGATCGCATTGGCGCAAGGAGGATCGCTCTCTTTAGTTTAGCGGTAATGGGGGCAGGCTCTGCCCTAGGAGCGTTTTCGAGCGATGCTAAAATGCTCCTTGCCACACGCGTTTTTGAAGGCCTCGGCTTTCTCGGACTAATCGTAGCTGCACCCACACTTATTGCCGCAGCGGCACCAGCAAATATTCGTGGCCGAGCGCTGGCGCTTTGGGCCATTTTTATGCCGGTCGGAATGACCGTGGTGTTTCTGGCAGCGCCACTCATGAACTGGCTTACATGGCGCGGCTTTTGGCTGCTTAACGCTGGAATCTTAATTGGCTATGCCGCACTTTTGGGATGGGGTGTGTCCGCGTTGGGGGATTCTCGGTCTACTTATAGCTCGATATTTGGCGATATAGGTAAAGCGCTTGCTGCCCCCGGGCCTTGGGTACTTGGGGGGTTATTCGCTTCTTTCTCCTCTATCTTCTTCGCTCTTTTTAGTTTCCTTCCAGCGTTGCTGACAGAGCGCCTCGGGGTTAGCGATGGGAGTGCGAGTCTACTTAGTGCTGCTGCCATTGCGTTAAGCGGTGTTGGTAATATCGCCGGTGGGCAACTTTTGACTCGCGGGGTGCGATCCATCTATCTTCTGACTGCAGGCTTTGGCGCTATGGTGATAGGCGGCATCGGTGTGTTCAGCGCGCCCACCCCAGAGTGGGCGGTATATGCTTTATGCGCAGGTTTTGCCTTTGCTAGCGGATTTGTTCCGGTGGTGATCTTTAAAAGTGCCCCGGATTATGCGCCTCACAGTTCACTGGTTGGTGTCACACTTGGCTTTGCCATGCAGGGTAACAATATCGGGCTATTGATTGGTCCTGTGGTTGCAGGAGAATTGGCCGACGCTTTTGGCTGGCCAGCGGTATCGTTGCTGATTAGCGTGAGTGGATGTTTAGCAGTACTGTTACTTATCGCATTTCAAAAGTTGAGCGTGCAGCGAGAAAGGAGTGCACTTTGCAGTTAAACACTTGGGTTAGAGTAGTTCTCTTGCTCAATAGGATGATCAAACTGGTATCCTTAATTCATTAGCCGTTCTTTCTTCGTATTATTTATAGTGGACGTTAGGGGTGTTGAAAATGTTGTGCTATCTGTTAAAGATTATTATCCAGTGAAATAGACGCCCAAGAATAAGAGCCGCATAATAAGCAGACTTTCGATAAGCCTAGAAGAGCGCGCCAATGTCTGAGGAGTTATTTTATCCGGTTATTGAAACCAAGCGATTAAAACTACGCCCGTTACTGCTTAGTGATTTGAAAAGCCTGTTAGAAATATTCTCCGATCCGGAGGTGATGAAGTACTGGAACACCGCACCTTGGGCGGGAATGCAAGATGCCTTGGATTTCGTTAATAGCAGCAATGACTCAATGCGGCGTCAAGAATCACTGGTACTGGGGGTATGCCTGAAATCGACAGGTGAGTTGGCCGGGAAGTGCATGCTGTTCAGCTATGACAGGAACTCCAGACGCGCTGAGATTGGTTTTGGCTTAGGCAGCTCGTTTTGGGGAAAGGGCTATATCAATGAGGCTGGAGAGGCGTTGATTCAATACGGCTTTAATACGTTAGGGCTTCGCCGTATAGAGGCTGAGATTGACCCAGATAATCACTCCTCTGCGCAAGCACTGAAAAAGCTTGGCTTTTCACAAGAGGGCTTGCTGAGGCAGCGCTGGGAAATCGATGGTGTTGTCTCAGATTCCGCGCTATATGGAAGACTTGTAAGTGATGAGCCGCCGCCAAAATCGGCCTAATCAATGCCCTTCCTTAGAGCATTGTCGAGGCTCCAAACGTTCATTCCGATAATCTAAAAAGCAGTCAACGTAGGCCCCTACAACACACTGTTGGGCTCAGCCTGGTAGGCTTTATAAGGACTAGTTCAAGATCCGGCGGCGGTTTTGGCAACCGTCATAGAACAGGCGGTCAACCGGTAATTTCAAGAGGCGTGTAACGCTTGAATCATCGCGTTCCCGCTAGGTGGCCTAGGCAACTGAAGAGCCGGGAAACTGCACTGTCCCCGGCTCTCCTGCTATCAGGCCGTGCTTTTTGAGCGTGGCCCAAATGACAGCACAAGCAGTGTTCCCAGGCTGGTAGTGATCAGGGCTAATAGCGGCCCACCTAAAGCGCCGAGGTAATCCACTAATATACCACCGCCTATGGCGCCACTGGCGATAGCAACCTGAAAGGCGGCAACTATCAACCCCCCTGCAGCTTCAACCTGATCCGGCGCAGCACGAACTATCCAGGTTTGAAATCCGATGGGAAAAGCACCGAAAGCAAATCCCCACAATGCGATAGATATGGCAGTAACGCTGGCCAGACTACCAGCGAACAGTAGCGTAATGGTGATCGCAATAATGAGTGCCCCGCCAAAGATAATGGCGTTGCGCTCGCTACGTTCAGCGATAAATGCACCGGCGAAATTGCCAAAAAAACCACCAATGCCAAAGCCGAGTAGTACAGCAGAGATTGCACTGACGGATAGCTGCGCCACCTCTTCAAGGAGCGGCCGTATGTAGGTAAATCCGGCAAAATGGCCAGAAATCATCAGCACTACGGCTAGTAGCACAACGCGAACCTGCGTGCGTTTAAGCAGTTGGAAGAGAATACGCAGGCTTGGGTTGTCTTTTGGCGGCATGGCGGGAATGGCAAAAAGCTGAGTCACGAGCGTCACTAGACTAAGACAACTAGCGGCAATAAACGCACTGCGCCACCCCCAGAGACCACCAATATAGGCGCCCAGAGGCGCGGCACAAACAGTAGCGACAGATACGCCCGTCAGAACAATAGACATGGCGCGTGCAAATAGATTGTCGGGCACCATACGCATTGCCATCGCGGCGGCCATCGACCAGAACCCTCCCAAGGCAATTCCCAGCAATACTCGAGCAATAATTAATACAAAAAAGCTATTCGCCGTTGCCGCCAGGGAGTTGGAAACGACGAGCAGCAGCGATAAACCAAGCAGCACAAACCTGCGATCAAAATTGCGGGTCAGGAGGGGGAGTGTAAGCGCGGCAAGCGCAGCGACCGCAGCGGTAGCCGTAACCGCCTGACCCGCGGCGCCAACGGAAATATTGAGGTCTGCTGCCATGGCCGTCAGCAGGCTGGCCGGTAAAAATTCGGCAGTCACTAAACCAAAAACCCCCAGCGCGAGGCTGACAATGCCCATCCAATTGGCTGGGGTGGGTTCAGCGGTGGGCGATGCTGTTAGTAACGACTGGCTGGCGGAGCAAGTGGTGTTGTTCATTGCATGCCTACTAAAGTGTTAGTTGAAGCTGCAGTGTAAAATTAAGGGTTTGGCTTTTCTATGATGTAAAATCCATAAAGCATGACTATTTGTCCAAATCGAGTCCATTAACATGCGCGACACCTTAACTGAAATTCTGCTCGGCTTGCGCCTTGAGGGTGTGGAGTATGGGCGTTGCCTGCTGCGTGCCCCTTGGGCCGTCGCAACCTCTGCCCAGCCAGCAGCACATTTTCATTTTGTGGCGCAAGGCGGGTGCTGGTTGCGTACCGAGACAACCGACTGGACATACCTGAACGCTGGCGATGCGGTGCTCTTTCCACGTGGAGCTTCCCACGTCATGGCCAGCTCGCAGGACGTTCCAGCAGTGGATAAGGCTACGTTGGCTCGTAGGCCGGTCTCTGAGAATATTTATCTGGTGAACAGTGAGTCCAAAGAGGGTGATATTGAGCCGGATGTGCTTTTCTGTGGTGCCATGCACTTCAACCTCGACCCGCTACATCCACTGATCGCAATGATGCCTGACATGATGCGCGCAAGCGATCTGGCGAAACGTGACCCATCGGTACCTGCCTTACTGGAGGCAATGGAGCGAGAGATTAGCCTGGATCGGATCGGTGCCTGCGGCATACTTGCCCGTTTGGCCGATGTGCTGGCCGCCAGTATTATTCGCGCTTGGATTGAGTGTGCCTGCAGCGGCGACTCCAGCGGTTGGATTGCCGCCGTGCGCTGCCCACAGCTAGGCAAGGTGCTGGCAGCTATCCATACCCAACCGGAGCGCGATTGGTCAGTCGCCGAGTTAGCGGATGTCATGGGGGCTTCGCGCTCAAGCTTTAACGATAAGTTCAGTCGGATGTTAGGTGTGACTCCCGCTAAGTATGTGGCGCGGGTAAAGATGTTTCAGGCTCGACAGTGGATAGCGCGGGACAATATGCGCATCGCTGTGGCCGCGAACCGGCTTGGCTATGACTCCGAAGCCTCATTCAGTCGCGCGTTCAAACGCATTATTGGACACCCGCCGAGTGAAGCACGTGAAGCAGAGATCGTGTGACGGTTAAGTTTTCTCTTCAACACCCCGTTAAAGACGATGGCATAGGAACGGTTTAGCTGTCGAAGTAAACAACCATCTTGAGATGACGGTGCTCATCAACGATTAGCGTCTCATGGGTATAGGTATGATACACGCCACCTGTATCAAGGAGGCTGCTGATTCCTCGATTGTACCCCTCCATATTTGAAGCCTCCCACCAGCGACGGAAGTCGGGTGATAGCTGACTAAGCTCGTCGATCAGCGTTTGCATGATCGGGTCTTCAGGGACGACAGCTAAGTCACAACGAAACTGCGCCAGCATATGCGAGGCATCCTGCTGCCAGTCAGGGAGTCGCCGTCGCAGGTCGGGCGCGGTAAACACCATCCTTAATAGATTGCGTTCAGACGCTTCTCGGCTGCTGAACTGGAGTAGCTCATCAGCCTGTGTATTCCAACCAATAACATCCCAACGCAGGTTCATGACGTAGCTAGGGCGAGAGAGGTCATCCATCAGCGACTGAATGCGGGGAGACGTGCTTTGCTCTTGATACGCTTCTGCTGGCGGCGCTCGGCGGTGTGCCAACAGAAAAAGATGACAGCACTCAGCGTCATCCAGTTTCAGAGCACGGGAGATATTGAGCAAAAAGCGTTCGGAGACCTTAATGTCACGACCTTGCTCAAACCACGTGTACCAAGTCAGTCCCACCCCGGCAAGCGCTGCAACTTCTTCTCGCCTTAGGCCCGGCGTACGCCTTCGCCCGCTGG
>CEGF01004577.1_pt1 | contig 10999 bp, 5 predicted proteins | sample 306341 | NCBI WGS metagenome assembly CEGF01 (sample SAMEA2755655, study PRJEB7226) | microbial mat metagenome | biome: microbial mat; feature: hypersaline; material: grass silage | place: USA | collected 2014-02-19 | depth 0 m
GCATCTGCATCTGCATCTGAATCCGCATCAGCATCAGAGTCAGAATCCGCATCAGCGTCCGCATCTGCATCGGCATCTGTATCATCTAGTTCATCTGAAACAGCCGCAGCGCCATCATCAAACTCAACAAACTCAGCGCCTTCTAGGCCGCCTTCAGTCTCGAAACTTAGCGGGTCAGTTTCTTCAGCAATACGTGCAACGCGGACGAAATCGCTGCCGCCGCCACCGCCACCGGCGCCACCACCGGCAGCAGTCGCGTCAAGAAGGTCGAGGAGATCTCCCTCTTCGTCGTCAAGAGCAGCAAGTAACGCTTCAAGGTCGTCGTCTTGAGCACTGGCATCGGTGGTGACAATCGCATCAACATCAAGCTCGGGAGTAACAGCAACTTCTTGACCACCCTCGACAACGTTAGCGCCAGTTCCGTCGGCAAAGTCTAGTTCAACACGGCCGTCCGCAGAGGTGATGAGCGTTTCGCCCTCCTGAAGAACGTCGCCAATGCGCAGTTCGCGTAGATTGCCGTCTTCACCACGTGCCCATGCCTGACCTGAAATCGCTGTAACCGTTGCCGTTGCCATGTGCTGTTCTCCACCCACCGTTTAATTAACGAGATCGCCGCTGTACCAAGCCCCTGGGAAAAATGGCTATTAGCGGCATTTTGGAACAAGGCTAGTCTTGATTAAGACAGTTGCATATTGTACTGGTGGACAATACGGACAAAATGATAGGACGAGAGTATCGATAAGGTTCCCCACTGGCGTGGGAGGAAGGCGGTTACATCCGACTAACTGATCAAAATATCAGAAATAGCTAACGTTTGATGGTCAAAGAGGCTGATACAGTAGCCTCTGAGCAGCAGCTTCTCTTTCCCCTAATACACACTATGATGCAAGCTGGCAGAATCACGTCGGGCGGAAGAAAAAGCAGGGCTATGATTTATGGCCTCATAAGCTTTAATAAGGCCAGCCATCATATTGAGCGCACCAGCATCGTTATTAGCGTGACAACGCTGACAAAATTCGTGCGCGCGTGCAGCCAACGCAATATAGTTCGCAGCGGTAACCGGGGTATCAAATTCAGGCCAGCGCTGTTTATGACTTGAGTCCTCCCACTGGTTGCCAATCACTTCAAGCACTTCGGCATGCAGCTTTGCAGATAATGGCCAGTATGCCCCAGCCGTGTCGTATACCCAGCCAAACCAGTCAATCAGAAGCATATGGCCGTCTATATTAGCCATGCGTGCGCTACTCGGATTTTGCACCGACAGCCGCTTGGGAATCTTCTCCACCTCAGCCACCATAAATGGCCATAACTGCATAAAGTGCTCAACTTGAAAGCCATCTTTATCTTCTTGCGTCAAATACGCAAAATGTGAAGTGTCTATTTTCTTCATGCGCTCGGGTAAAGAGGCAAAGGTTGCCGTATATTGCGCCATAAGCTTGTCAGACAAAGGTATATGAAACAGACATTGACGCAGCTTACTCATCGAGGGTTTTCGTTCTTCTGAGTTTTGCCACTGAGGAAGTTTGTTCCCTACCTCTAATAGCACAAAAGTGCACCATGGCAATCTACCACTCGCCAGCAAAACAGGCACAGTGGGAATCACGCCATGGGAATAGCCGCTTACTTCGCTAAGCAGAGCGGTTTCATGCAGCGCTTCATTTTCCCGAGCAGGCACATAACACTTGAGCAGTACATAACGAGAGGCACCGTTAATATCAGTATCTCGAACCAACACTTGTGCAATAGCTCGCCCATGAAGCAAGCGACACTGTAAAATATCGATATCATTGTTGCAGTGTTGACGCTCAACCAGCCACGGTAACAACCACTGTTTTAGAGCCTGTTGCTCAAAGCGTTGTACAAAATCCGTGGTTGAAATGAGAAAGACTTGTTCAGAACGCGGTAGAAGCAGCATATTGATCTGTTGGAAATACTTGACAATACTCAAGAAGTTCACCAACGCATTGACACTTGCCGCCATTAATTGGCGCATCCCCAACAATAATATAAATAGCGTTAGAAGTGGGCGCATAGTGCCATTCAGGTAATCCAGCACGATGATCAAAAAACCCAGGACGAAGCTGACATTGATAACGGTAAGAACGTTGCCTTGCAGCATATCCTGAAGTTTTTGCACTCTTTCAAAGCGGTAGTAAAAGCCAACTACCGCCGCCAGCCCGAACACGCATACAACTGCCAACAGCGCTAGTAGAGGATGTAAAAGAGCTATCACCACACAGAACAGTATGGCAATCACCGTTGAGGATAAGGCGCCTAATACAACACCCAATACACGCTTGCCAAGTAATCGATGGTTGGCAACTAACCGAGTTTTATTCAAGTGTTGCAATATTAAAGCTGAAAAAGTGGCAATGAATTTTTTAACCAGCCATTTAAGCAAGGCATAGGCGCAAAAACAGAGTACTGCCAATGTAATCAGTATCGCTATTTTTTCGCTGTTGTCATCAGCCCCGGGACCCCATCCGTCGATGCGACTGCGGCCAGTTATCAACATTTGGAGCAGTTGCCAGGGAAGCACCAAGCTTGCCAACAACATTACTTGAGTTGCGATCTGCATCAACAGGATAGTGGCCACGCGCCAACGAAATCGCCACAGCACCGCGCGGGCCAGCGCCATCATTAAATCGCGGACTTGATCACCATGGATCTCTCCCTTCTCACCGATATCGCTTGGCGTGGTCTGGATACTCATCAATTAGTCATTGGCTCAATAAGTTGCATGAATGCGCGTAACTCGTCCGGCTGATCTGCTACCGGCATATACGTTGAAACTGCATGATGCACTGCAGATAGGATGGCCTCATTGTGGCGCAGACTGCGCTGGTCTGCCTCCGCCCAGCCGTACACTGGCCATTGCTCTCGAGCTGCAAGTACTGCCCCGGCCTCATGCAGTGAAGAAAATAACAGCGGTAGAAATGCGCTCCCATAAAGCTCGGACACCGCCACGACTTGGCTACCATCGTGATAGCGTATATCTCGAAGCGTATCGGGAATGGATATATCCCCTTGGGGGTCAAGCAGATAAAACAATCGCTGCCAAAATGGCGCTGCGCCATAGCTCTCTTGCAACACCCTCTCAAGTGCCTCGACATTAGCAGGTAAGGGAGAACCCTCTTGTACATTTCCTCTCAATAGCGATTCCGACCAACGAGCCAATCCTTCATGCACCCATCCTTGCTTGAACATCATGTGCGCGTTTTGGTATAGATGAAATAGCTCATGTGCAGGGGTTAGGTTGTGAGCTGCATCCACTTGCCCACCCAGTGCCATGCGAATATGGCAATCGGGCGAGGCAGCGCTGCGTACAACTTCGTCATAAGCCTGCCCGCTACGTGTTTGATCAGTACGTAAAACCACCATAATGAAGTGCGCACGCTGATAGCGTGGCATGAGCAAAGGTGGTGTGAGCCCCAGCACGTCGCGATAAAGCGCATCGGCAGCCGCCAACTGAAGCTCCAAGTCTTCAAGTTGCGTTGCGTTTAGCGCCGCACTCTGGTCAGGGCTCTCGACAAAGAAGTGAATGTCATCAAAACCCTTCGCAGGATTCGGCTCATTTGCCAACTCCTCGAGCAACCTATCGCGCTGCAGGTAATAGCATTCGCCGACTTCAGACAGCGGATAAGCAGCACCAGGGGGTAGCAACGCCACACAAAACAGGAGCAGAGCACCCCACCCACACCGAGCTATCGAGACGTAGTTACAAATAGCCATCATGGTGAGAAAAGTGCGTGCAACCCAATGCCATGGGAAGCCTTAACAAGCACACAATCCTGAGGTTTTAAGTATCCAGGTAATGCTGTTTCTAATGCTTTGACATCTGCAAAGTGAAGCACACCGGCGGCTTCGCCTCCTAGTAGTGGCGCTAACGCTTGGCAATGTTGCCCGCACAGCAGTATTTGCCTGGCCGATAGCGCGGTAAGTATGGGTAAAAGTTCCAGGTGCAACGCCTCTGTCTCTGAGCCAAGCTCCAGCATATCACCGAGAATTAATAACTTTTGGTTAGCTTGTACGGGCAGTGCAGCGAAAGCCTCCAGCGCCATACGCATTGATAGCGGATTAGCGTTATAAGCCTCATCATAAACAGTGATCGCCACTCCGTGGTAATCAATGGCCCGCACCTCCCCCCTCCCTGCCACAGCCTGAAAAGAGGCTAGGCGAGCCATAACGGTGTCTAAAGGAAGGTTGTCGTGCCTGGCCACTGCCAGCACTGCCATAGCGTTAAGCAGCATATGACGCCCAGCGGCGCTCATGCATAGTTCATACGAAGCGCCATCGAACGTAATGCGCCCGCTATTGCCTGAAAACTCAAGCATGCGTATGTCAGCGTCAGCATGCTCGCCAAAGCTGACTACTGTTAGGTTGTGGATTCTTGCCTGCTCTGCAAGATACGCATACTGCGGCATATCGCGATAGAGAATGGCGACACCATTGGGTGGCATACCCTGAAAAATAAGCGCTTTCTTACGGGCAATTTCATCCAAGGTGTGGTGGTATTCCAGATGCGACGCAGCAATATTCGTAATAATGGCAATATCAGGGCGAGCAAGCGCCGTATTTTGGGCCATGGAGCCGATGGCCATTTCAACCACCCAGTACGGAGCTTCTTGGGGCATTGAAGCAATATTCCAGGCAATACCAACCGGCAGGTTGGCACTGCCTTGCGTTTGCCCTACTGAACTGTTGTAGCTCAGCACATGGGCTAGCATCGCCACTGCCGTTGTTTTGCCTGCGCTTCCGGTAATACCAACGACACGACCTGCGTAGCAGCGCCGTTGCCACTGCCCTATGGCCAGTGTCGCAGCACGCACATCGCGCACTATTAACACGGGCACACCGATATCACGATATACCTCGCCATCATCACAAAGCACTGAGGAAGCACCTTTAGTGACCAGTGATTTCACCGCCGCGAATGGCAAAAAACCTTTGCTCATCTCCTTGCCCCGAGCGACAACCACCTGCCCAGGTTGAAAGGATTTCGGCCAGCAGCATAGCCCACCCGCCAGCCATTTATCAGGAGGAGATGTTATCCATTCTCCCCCCGTTGCCGAGGCCATAGCCTCTGCATCAAGCTTATTTTCTAACGGTGGCTTGATACTGGCATATTTTCCCTTACACAGCAGTTGCTGATAGGCCACCAGCCCTGAAAGGTAGTGCTCTACATCGTCAATCCTTACGCGAAAACCGTGATGGCGAATAAAAAAACCATCCAGGATAGTAGCGGGTGACTTAAAGTACATCGCTACTTCCGGCCAGAAAAAACCATTCAGAAGATAGTTCGCTCTGGCGTGCAGTGCCCGATAAAACGCATTGATATCAAAACCGTTCAGCACATCGATTAAATCAGGGCGTGTCTCCAGCTTGAGCAGCGTCTTGTGAAACGCCATTGACAGCTCAAGCAGTGTTGGAAAAGTGGTCACCCGCTCGCGAATAAAATCGACATAACCTTCTATGTTGCGCACCGCAAACGCAAAATATTGTCGCTCTGGACAATGCGCCACCAATTCATTTGCGCAATAAGCAAGCCAATGGTCATGTGCCTTTTCGTGCCCATTAGCGATAAAGTAGTCAAACGCTTTGACAACGCAGTCCAGCCAATGGCGGTTGCGGGTATGATCGTAAAGTCGCATCAGAGCAAAAGCGGCTTCACCATCGTAATAAATTATCCGGGTCTTTTCCTTAACCGATAAATCCGCAGCATTGAGTACATGGACAAAGCTACCGTCGGCCTCCTGCATTCGCGCAATCCCTAGCGCCAGCGCATCTGCCAGATCAGCGTAACACCCATCTCCCGTGACCTGGTGATACTTTACCAACGCCAGAATAGCGACCGCGTTGGCTCCCAGCTTAATGACATCGCCGGTGTCCACTACATAAGCAGCCCCTTGGCGATGAATAATAAACTGGGAACATAAGCCGGAAAGTGCCCAAAGTATCTGTTGGCGTATCAGGTCTAGCTGCCCATTATTTAAAAGACGTTGATCTGCGCAGGCCTCATACCCCTCTAATAAAGCATAAGTGCTGCTGGCGTGACGTAGCACATTGTAAGTGTTGATGCGGCGGTCAAAGCAGGGGAAATAGCCATACACATAGTGGCCATCTTGACTCACTTGCTTACCCAGAAAACGAGTGGAACGCGCTATCAGCTCCCCAGTAGATGCTGCTGTCAGAGGAGGTGCCTCTCGACGCCCCCAGCGCCTTGGCTGGGTATCCAGAGCATGTACACTTGGCGCTTCACCACTCACGTCTAGAAACACGCCAGCAGTGGAAAAGCTCCATACCGGCATATCATCAGCAAAATCCGGCATTTGGCTGGAACCATGACGTGCTTTTATAAAACGCTCAAGGTTAGCCTGGTTAACTTCAGCGTGCGCAACCCGATTGCCTGAGTACAAACAGGCATTGGCGTTGAGCTCCATCTCTGTTAGTAGAAGTCGAGGAAATTTCTTACCCACAAACGCTAAACCGCTACGGCAATAGTTTCGCTTGCAGCGCTTAATCTCTTTTTTCAGCGCCTGCCACTGCCACTCTCTCACGGCAAAAGGCCATTCCAGCCGACACCACACCAAAGGGTGGGAGAACTTTCGCTCCAGCCGTGTCAACGCTTGCTTAAAAGTGGGTAATAACGACGCCCAACTGCCTGCCTGCAAACTGGCCAAATCAAGATGCACAGACGTGACTTGGGCACGCTCATAGCCATCGCTTACCGAAATCAGCATCACCGGTGTAAATTCCGTCACCTTTGCATGCTTGTTCAACCAAATAGGCATCACCGTATCGCCCATGCTCTCCAAAGCACGCGAAAGGTCAGCCGCTCGGGCAGAATGCTCAGCGCTCGACTGACTTGATGGAAACGAGCAATGCAGTGAAGAATCTTTAATACCCGGCATTAAGTTGCCCAACAATGGAGGCTAATGTGAGGGTCAGAAATATAGCGAAGAAGCGCTGCATCACATTAAGGCCTACTCACGCTAAATTAAATAAATTAAAAGCGCTCTGGAACGCGCTCCACTATCGGTGCTAGTTTCAAAATAAGCTGTAAGCGATCTCGAACAGCCAATTTTTTGAAAATAGCGCTAAGATGCGCTTTTACCGTACGTTCAGTAATATCGAGCTGACGCGCAACTTCTTTATTTGTCGCGCCGCGCACGACAGCGAGTGCTACTCCCCGCTCACGATCAGTGAGACTCCCAATCTCGGCGGTATTGAAAGTTTCACCACCTTCAGCCCGCTGCTGAAGCGCTTTGAAAGAACCACCCAACACTTTAGCCAACAACTCTTGACCAACCCACACTCCTTGATTAGTCACCACCAGTGCTACTTGCTTAAGCACCTCCGGCGCAGCAAGGGTGTGAACATATCCTCGCGCCCCCAGATCCAGGGATCTCAACGCTTCTCGGTCATTCGGCGAATAACTGAGCACAACGACAATAGCTCCCTTAGCAGTTAGTGAACCAATAAGTTCTGACCACCCCTCAACCGTCGTAGACAACCACACCACATCATTAGGCTGTGCTTTACCAATAAAAACATCAGGTTTGGAAGTAACCATCTCGGGAAACGCTTTTTTCCAACGCGCTTTCAAGTTACCGTCGGTGGTAATAAACCAATGCTTCATCAGCGCTCCCCCATGGAATCACGCCACGCTCTTAAGACAGGTTTCAGCATAAACTGCATCACTGTGCGCTTGCCCGTTACTATATCCACCTGCGCTGTCATGCCGGGGATTACTTGTAATCTATCGGCGACATTTTCGTTTTCTAAACTACGCACCCGCACTTGGTAGAAGGTATTACCTTCATCATCAGTAATGGTATCGGCACTAATACGCTCAAGCTCGGCCTGTAAGCCACCATATATGGCGTAGTCGTAGGCCGTCAGTTTGATAGTCGCAGGTTGCCCGGGGTGCAGAAAGGCGATGTCTTGCGGGGCGATGCGCGCCTCAACCAGCAACTGGTCGTCAGTAGGCACGATTTCAACAACCTCTTGCCCTGGCTGGGCAACACCGCCGATGGTGTTGATGTGGATACGTTGAACAATACCGTCAACCGGTGAACGAATTTCGGTCAATCGAACGCGATCCTGCAACCCTGTTCCCGATTGTTGTAATGCATTCAAGTCGCCGAGCGTTTGAGCCAGATCATTCCGCCACTCACTCCTACGTTCGGCACCCAGCTCCAGCAATTGCCCCTCGGCCTCTTCTACCGCGGCTTCTAGTCGTGAAACGGCAGCATCCGCCTGGTTACGCTCCCCGGTGGCGCTGGATACATCCCTCTGCAAGCGCAACACCTCCACTTCAGAGACAGCCCCCGAAGCCAACAATGGTCGCGTCAAGTTAAGCTCCTGACTAGCCATATTGACCTCACGTTGAGCTGTATCACGGCGAGCTTGTGCCTCTCGCAGCTCTTCCCGACGCTGACGAATACGGTCATTAAGTACATTTTCCTGTTCGCGCAACTCTTCGCGGCGGCTCTCATAAACCTCGCGCTCCTGGGCCACAATATCCGGCACTTCTTGGCGCAGCTCTTCGGAAGGCTCAAATGCAGTGCCTGTTGCCAATGCTCGCAGCCTTTCAGCGCGTGCTTGAAGTGCATAGCGCTGAGCACGGTTTTCACGAAAATCCGAAACGAAACGAGTGGGGTCAATTTGCATCAGCACTTCCCCTGCTTCAACAATTTGCCCTTCGCGAATATAGATTTGTTCAATAACGCCACCGTCAAACGACTGAATACGCTGCAACTGGCTTGCGGGGATCACCCGCCCCGCGCCGCGGGTCACTTCATCGATAGAGGCAAAATACGCCCACACTAAAAGCGCCACAACGGTCAGCAAAACGGTATACAGGAATAGCCGTGCACGAATGGGCTCTTGCTGCATACGCGCCCAGTCGGTATCGCTTGCCCAATCACGGCTTAAGTGGGCGGAAGAGACACGCTTGGCAAACAGCCGATCCATAAAAGGGCGAAATGGCTTTTGGCCTTTTTCTGAGAAACGGCCAATGGCATCAAACCCTTTTTGCTCGGAGGTAGAAGAGGATTTACGCGCCATTACGATGCCCTCCCGATCTGGCCTTTGCGCAATGCCTCGACCACAGTGTCCCGCGGCCCATCGGCCACGACCTTGCCGGCATCCATGACGATAATTCGATCTACTAGGGAGAGAAGCGAGGTGCGGTGCGTCACCACCAGAATCGTTTTTCCTGCAGCCACGTTTGTCAGATTGGCTTTAAATGCCTCTTCGCTGGCGTTATCCATAGAGCTTGTCGGTTCATCCAACAGCAGAATAGGCGGATCCTGCACCAGTGCACGGGCGATAGCGACGGACTGTTTTTGCCCACCGGAAAGTGCCTGGCCTCGCTCGCCAACTTGCAGATCCACACCATGGGGGTGGCTATTGACAAGGGACTCCAAACCAGCCAGTTCAATTGCACGCAGCAACGCCTCGTCATCAACGCGGTCGCTACCGCCACCCGCCACAATATTATCCCGCAGTGACCCTGAAAACAGGCTAACGTCCTGGGGAACATAGCCAATATGGCGGCGTAGCTGCAGTGGATCTAACTGGCGAATATCCACGTTATCCACCAGCACCGCTCCAGACGTTGGCTGATAAAACCCCAACACCAATTTATTTAATGAAGATTTACCGCAACCAATGCGGCCAAGCAGGGCTACTTTTTCTCCGGCTTTGACCGTTATCGATACATCCTTCAGTGCTTCACGCTCTTCACTGGGGTAGCGAAGAGTAACTTTCTCAAGACGAATATTGCCAACGAAGCTGGGCTTTTCTACATAAGCTTTGCCCTCATGGCGCTCTACCTTTTTGTCCATTACTGCGTTGAGTGACTCAAGCGCCGTTGAGGATTGATGGTATTGCGCCAGCAGCGCCGCTGCCTGACTGATAGGCGCCATCGCCCGTGAAGAGAGCATATAGGCAGCAATCAACCCGCCCTGGGTGAGGTTGCCTTCGATAATTTGATAAACACCGACAATAATGACGCATACCGCCACGCTGTGCTGCGCCCACTGGGCCACATTGGAGACAGAGGTGCTGACCATTTTTAACTGCGCGCCGGTGCGGGAAAGGAAGGCCGATGATTTTTCCCAGTGGCGCTGGATACGACTTTCTGCCCGCAGCGCTTTAACATTTTCTAACTGAGAAATCGATTCCACCAACAGCGAGTTACGCTGTGCGCCAACCTCCCAGGTAGTTTGCGAAAGCTCATGAAGTTTTCCCTGAGCGGCCAGTGCGTAAAGCAGCACAAATACAATGCCCACCAATACCGGCAGCACTAGCCAGGGGCTAATCAGCGCGATAATCGCCGCAAACATCAGTACAAATGGAAGGTCGACAATGCCCAAAATAGTCGCAGAACCAATAAAGGCGCGTACCGACTCAAAAGACTGGAGCGTTGAGGTGAACGACCCGGTGGATGCGGGGCGCTCTTCTAAGCGCAGGCCCAATGCTTTAGCCATGATTGAGGAAGAGAGCTTCACGTCCGCCCGGCTAGCGGCCAAATCGACAAAGCTGCTGCGCATGAGCCTGAGCACCAAATCAAAGCACAGCACTATGAAGATGCCTATCGCCAGCACCCAGAGCGTTTCCGTTGCCTGATTGGGCACTACTCGATCATAGACATTAAGAACAAACAGTGGCATTGCGATGGCGAAAACATTGATCGCCACCGAGCCCAATACGATATCGCGATAGAGAGGTCTGTTTTCGCGAATGACGCCCCAAAACCAGTGCTGATCGCGACGCTTCTTGACCCCTGGTTCAGACGCATTATCTGCTAGAAATTTAGGGCGGACATAAATAGCTTCGCCGCTATAGCCTGCATACAGCTCTTCAAGAGGTAGTTCAACATTTGATTCAGATAGCTCAGGAAAGATGACGTTTGCTTTTTGCTGCTTGAGATCAATCCCCAACAGCACACACGCCCTACCCGGCTCCAACAAGAGAATAGCGGGAAATAGTG
>CEGF01000037.1_pt1 | contig 10997 bp, 9 predicted proteins | sample 306341 | NCBI WGS metagenome assembly CEGF01 (sample SAMEA2755655, study PRJEB7226) | microbial mat metagenome | biome: microbial mat; feature: hypersaline; material: grass silage | place: USA | collected 2014-02-19 | depth 0 m
CTGAAAGATGCCTTCGAATATGACCCCTCCAATAAACTTCAGAATAGCCCCCATAAGGTCGATATTGCACGGCCGCGGTTTATTGAAACACTGCGCAATTGGCGCGCTCTTCTCGTCGGTATCGTGTCGGGTTCTGTCGTGGGCCCAGTACCGGGTGCGGGGGGCAGTATTGCCTCGCTGGTAGCCTATGACCAAGCACGTCGTTTTTCTAGAACACCTGAAAAGTTTGGTAAGGGGCATGGTGCTGGCATTGTCTCCGTTGAGAGCGCGAACAATGCGTTGTTAGGTGGGGCGTTAATTCCTACGCTTGCGCTGGGCATCCCTGGCGAGGCCGCGACGGCTGTTCTATTGGGTGGTTTAATGATTCAAGGCGTTACGCCGGGGCCGATGCTCTTTGAAAGCCAGAGCGGCATCATTTACGGGATATTTTTAGCGTACTTAGTCGCTAACTTCTTCATGCTTATCATCATGTGTTTAGGCATCAAGCTGTTTGTTCGTGTACTGCTCGTGCCAAGAAAACAGTTGATATCGGCTATCATTGTTTTTTGTTTTATCGGTGTTTACGGAGTCGATGGGGATGTGTTTAACCTCTACATAATGCTGGCTTTTGGATTGCTCGGCTATTTTCTCAACCGATATGGCTTTGGAACCGCTCCGGTAATACTGGGTTTAATTCTGGGGCCGATAGCGGAATCTAACTTGAGACGGGGGCTGCAGACCTTCGGTGGTGATTGGACACCGTTTTTCACCCGCCCCATCAGCGTTACCTTTTTAGTTATCGCCTTAGGGTTGCTGGCGCTGACACTGTGGCAGAACTACCGTCCTCGTCAACAAGACGCGGCGTCTGGCGCTGCTTGAAGTCCATGGCCGCCATGCGAGGCGGCTGGGGTGTTGAAGCCCACTCCCTGAGTGGGCTTTTTTAATGGTGGGGGTAAGTGATGGCTAACATCGATTTTGAGACATTGCGCAGTACGATTGAAAAATCACTCTTGAAGGCGGGCCTAAAGCCCGCTGATGCTGAGATCTGCGCGCAAATCCATGCTGAAAGTACCCGCGACGGCGTGCATTCGCATGGTATCGGGCGGGTTCCGCGTTTCATTGAGTACGTTGGGAAGGGCTGGGTCGATATCGACGCTAAGCCAAGCCTTGTTCAGCGGCTGGGGGCGATTGAGGTGCTGGATGGAGGGTTTGGAATAGGCGTGGTCAATGCACTTCATGCCACAGAACGGGCCATTGCATTGGCACGTGAGCACGGTATGGGGCTGGTGGCGTTACGCGATACCACTCACTGGATGCGGGGCGGAAGCTATGGTTGGCATGCGGTTGAGCAAGGGTTCGCTACGATTATGTGGACCAATACCGAGTCCTGTATGCCCGCCTGGGGCGGGGCTTCCCAATCGATTGGCAATAACCCACTGGTGATGGCCGTACCACATAGTACTGGGCCTCTGGTGCTCGATATGGCGATGTCGCAGTTTTCCTATGGGAAGCTACAGACGACTCAGTTGAAGGGCGAGCATTTGCCCGTTGACGGTGGTTTTGATGAGCGCGGAGCGTTGAGCCGTGATCCTGCGGCGATCGCTGCGACGCGCCGCTTGCTGCCGACCGGGTACTGGAAAGGCTCTGGGTTGGCGATTCTACTGGATGCGTTGGCAGCACTGCTCGCTCAAGGGCGTCCTAGCCATGCTATTGATAAGGTTCAGCGCGGCAGTGGCGGCGGTTGTAGTCAGGTGTTTATGGTCTTTGACCCTGAACAACTCGGTGGTCGAGAAGCCTGCGATAGCATTGTCGAAGGTATCCAGACGCATCTGGCCGCTACCACGCCTGCCGAGCCGGGGCGTAGAGTGCGCTGGCCGGGCGAATCGACCGCTGACAAGCGATACGGAGAGGGGACGATTATGCTTGATGACATGCTCTGGCGTTCTGTTTGTGAGCTCGCTGGGGACTAGTTAAAGCCCTTTAACCTTCAACAGGCTTACAGGGCATGGCTGCTACTTTGGTTTAAGTTTTGATGGTTCTGCTTGCACCCTATGAGCTGGGTACTTATCTTTTGGGTTGTATGATGTATGACATAAGGTCGTTGGCTAACGAATGGTGACTGCTCACCCTGTGACCAACACATTTTAAAAGAGGGCGCAAAGTGACGTTTTCAAGAGAAGCTGTAACAAAAGCCATCGGCGATGGCCTGCTATCGTTCCCGATTACGGATTTCGATAGTCAAGGTCGTTTCGATGAAGCGAGCTATCGCAAGCGGCTTGAGTGGTTTATTAGCCACGAGATCTCGGCGGTCTTCGTCGCAGGTGGCACGGGGGAGTTTTTTAACCTGTCACTTGAAGAGTACCGCGAGATCGTTCGCGTAGCCGTTGAGGTGATCGACGGTCGCTTACCGGTAATTGCCAGCGCGGGCTTAAGCGTTGAAACGGGCAAAGCTTTTGCAAAAGCGGCCGAAGAAGTGGGCGCTGATGGCATTCTGCTGATGCCGCCGTACCTTACTGAGTGCCCGCAGGATGGCCTGGTGGAGTATGCCCGTCAGATTTGTGATGCCACCGCCGTCAACGTGATTTATTACAACCGCGGCAACGGCATTTTGAACGCCTCCTCGGTTCAGCAGTTGGCCGACCATTGCCCTAACTTGGTGGGGCTAAAAGATGGCAAAGGCGATATTCAGGCGCTCAACAAAATTGTCAAAACCGTCGGTGACCGTTTGGTCTATATCGGCGGAGTGCCTACAGCTGAAATTTTTGCCGAGGCCTATGTCTCCATTGGCGTGAACACCTACTCGTCGGCCGTGTTCAACTTTGTGCCGGAAATGGCGGTGAAATTCTACAAGGAGCTGCGTAAGGGCAATAAAGAGGTCGTCAAACAGATCACTAACGACTTTTTTATTCCCTTCGTGGATCTCCGGGATCGAAAAGCGGGCTATGCCGTTAGCCTGATTAAAGCAGGCGCTGACATTGTTGGCCGCCCCGCGGGCAGTGTTCGTGCGCCACTGGTAATGCCAACCCAGGAGGAGTGTCAGGCGCTTAAAAAGCTGATTGAGCGTGTTAAGTAGTCATAAATGACTGAGTAGTGCGCCACTCATCACTCAATAAGCCATAACAATTTAACAACGAGCGAAAGAGGTGAAAGTATGATCATTTCTAAAAAAACAGTGACAAGTGTTGGATCCGCAGCGCTGATGGCAACGTTGAGCATCAGCGCTGGTGTGGCAATGGCCCAGGATGGCCCGTTGCGCGGTAATATTCGCGTAGTCATCGGCTCAACGTCCACCGGCGGCGACACTTATCAAAACTCTACCATTGTGGTGGATCAACTAGCTGAAAAGCTGGATCTCAACATGAAGGTGGACGCGGTGGGCGCAAGCTCTGCTTTCCGCACCCTCGACCGGGACTCTCGCGGCAATACGTTGATGATCTTCCACGACCAGTCCTACCTTGGCCATCTGTATGGCGTAGAAGGTTACGACGATATCTTTGAGAAATATACCGTTGGCCCGACCATTGCTATCAACCCCGGCAATGCCTATCTGGTGCCTAAGGATTCGCCCTACGAGACCCTTGACGACATCATCGCTGCAGTCGGCAGTGGCGAGACCGTGCGTGTGGCGATCCAGCCGGGCGGCGTCTCTGAGATTGGTTTCAGTGCGTTGAAGAATGCCATCGCCATTGAGCATCCTGGGCAGGAAGATAACCTGGTCGCTGTTAACACCGGCTCCCAATCTGACAAGAACCAGCAACTGTTTGACGGTCAAGCCGACGTGATTAATGGCACCGTGCAGGCTAACGAGCAGTACACGCGGTTACCTGAAGATGACCAGAAAGCAATGCGTTTTGTCTGGTTAACGGCCCGTCAAGACACTATTGAACAGGCGCCGGAAGAGGGGCTTGGGCAAACATCTCGTGAGCAGTTGCTGGAGTATGTAGAGCCGAACGTGCACGTCACCATGGGAGACGACGAGAGCTTCACGTTCGATAAGGAGTTCTTCTTCCTCTACAACAAAGACATGGATCCGGCGATTGTTGAGCAAATCGATGAAGCGCTAGCGGAGATCTACGAAGAGGGTGAAATACAGGAGATTCAGAAGAACGCCTTCTTTATCCCCAACTTCAAGCCTTCTGATGAAGCCTCTGCGTATCTCGCCGATAAAATGGCTCGCTACGAAGAAATTATCAGCAACATCCAGTAACGGGTATGACACTCGCTGCGTGGGCGGCGGGTGTCTCACCTATGCGTGAGCCGCTATAGAACCGCTATAGAAAGAACAATAGTAAGCAGGGTATCTGCTGCTAATGCCCGGAGCTGTTATGGAATCAGGTCTTTCAAGTCTGCTCAGTGTCTCCATCGATTTCGAGACCTCCCACCTGTTCTTCCCCAGGATTATCCACTGGATCATGGCGGGTCTGTTTGCCCTGATTCTGGTGACGAAGGTAGCTCCCTTCATGGCCTCTGTGAAACGGGGAGAGCGCACCATGCCCATTTTGGGGGAGGCCAGGGATAATTTTCGCTTCTTCGGCACGCTCGTCTTGATTGCGGCGTATTTTTACTTCATGGCCGTAGTGGGCGATATGTTCCCCTACACAGGCTATGGCTTCCTGCTGGTATCGATGGCTTTCGTTCTACTGATGTCACTGCTCTATCTGCATGACTGGACGAAAAAGGCGCTTACCATCGTCGTGGTCAATGCCATCGTCGCCCCCAGTCTGGCCTGGTTCGTTCTCGCCAAGCTGTTCACTATCACCTTACCGTGACCGGAGCGAGTGCCACCATGGAATTCCTCTCACTTCTCGATATAACCTTCTTTTTACTCGCCGGGTTCGGTGCTCTGGTCGGCATCATCTTCGGTGCTATCCCCGGCATGACCGCTACTATGGCAGTCGCTGTTTGCCTGCCGCTGACTTACGCCCTTGGTTTACACCACGGCCTAGCGCTGCTGCTTGGCCTCTATGTGGGTGGTATTTCCGGCGGTATGGTGCCAGCCGTGCTGCTCAATATTCCCGGTACACCCTCTTCCATTACCACCACCTTTGATGGCTACCCAATGGCTCAGAAGGGGGAGGGTGAGAAAGCGCTGAAAATATGCGTGGTTGCATCCGTCGTTGGCGGGCTTATTAGCGCCGCTATACTCTTCTTGTTTGCGCCTCTGCTGGCCGATTTCTCGATCAAGTTCTCCTATGTAGAGAAGTTTTTGATCATTTTATTAGCGCTGAGTGTCATTGCTTCGCTCTCCAGCAGCATGCTGATTGGCATCTTTAGCGGCGTCATCGGCATCTGGCTGAGCCTGATCGGTGACTACAGCATTTCTGATGGCGGCAATGGCAAAACCCGGCTGATGTTTGATTTCATGGAACCCTACTTATTTGAAGGGTTTTCCCTGCTGCCGGTGCTGATCGGAGTGTTTGGTATCTCTACGATTCTGCTTGAGGCGGAAAAGGGGGCGAAGAGCGATATAGCTAACCAGCGCATCAAACTCAGCAAGGGAGCAGGCTTTTCACTTTCGATCTTTAACGGTCGCCTGACTAACCTGGTGCGTTCGTCTTTTATCGGCACCTTCGTTGGCATGCTGCCTGGGGTCGGTGGCAGCGCCGCCTCCGTATTGGCTTATACCCAAGAGAAAAACTTAACCCGTGATTCATCGCAAATGGGCAAAGGGGCGCCTCAAGGGCTTATCGCCTCGGAGTCCGCCAATAATGCGTTGACCGGTGGTGCACTGATTCCACTGCTATCGCTAGGTATTCCTGGCGACTCGACAACGGCGGTGCTGATTGGTGCGTTCACCCTGCAGGGCATTCAGGTCGGGCCGCTATTTATTCCTGAGAATACCGACACCTGGTACGTCATGATGACGGCCCTGGTGTTCGCCAATATCGTGATGTTTTTCTTAATGTTCTATGCCATTAAGTACATCGCCAAAGTGGTCATGGTGCCCAAGCATATTCTCTTCCCCATCATTGTGATGATGTGTGTGGTCGGTGCCTATGCCATCAACTACGGCATTATGTTTGATGTCTGGACGCTGCTGATTTTCGGCGTTTTAGGCTACCTGGTGCAGAAAATTGGTTTAGAAGTGGCCCCGCTAATTATTGGCTTTATCTTGGGGAGCCAAGCCGAGGTCTACTTCGTCAAAAGCCTGGAGTCGTTCGGCACTTTCTCGATCTTTTTCACCAAGAGTCCCATCGCCATGGTGCTGTGGGGGTTGATTGTCGCCTCGCTAATGTTCGCGGTCGTTATGGGCTTCAAATCCCGCGCCAGGCAAAAAATGGAGCTGACCCAGGTAACGGGCAGTACACGCACAGCCTCAGGAAAGGGTCATGACACAGACAACGACTAATACGCGCGTGATTCGCATACACCCCAACGATAACGTCGCCATCGTGGTTGAGCCGGGCGGTCTCGCTGAGGGCGCCGTCATTGAGGGAGGGGTTACCACCACAATGGCTGTCCCCCAGGGGCATAAGGTGGCTCTTGTCGATCTGGCGGAGGGGGAGCGCATCATTCGCTACGGTGAAGTGATCGGCACGGCGGCCACGCCTATTCCCCAGGGCGGCCACGTCAGCGAGACCAACTTGCACATGCCGACACCACCGCCGCTTGCGGACCTACCGCTGGCGACTCGGCCAGCACCGAAAACCGCACCGCTTGAAGGCTATACCTTCGAGGGCTTTCGTAACCCTGATGGCAGCGTGGGCACCAAAAATGTGCTGGGTATCACCACCAGCGTGCAGTGCGTCGCCGGTACCGTCGACTTCGTCGTGCAGCGGATCAAGCGCGAGCTGCTGCCGCGATTTCCTAACGTGGATGATGTGGTGGGGCTTAATCACTCTTATGGCTGTGGGGTCGCCATTAATGCGCCTGCGGCTATTGTGCCCATTCGAACGCTTAAAAATATCGCCCTGAATCCCAACTTCGGCAACGAGATAATGATCATCGGTTTGGGGTGCGAGAAGCTGCAACCCTCGACACTGCTTTCCGATCGACCGGTGAAAATTTATGAAAACACCAAGGCGGCCGACCCGGAAGCCAACGTGTTGAGCCTTCAGGATGACTCTTTTCAGGGCTTCGGCGAGATGGTCGAGGGTATTTTGGCCATGGCCGAACGACACCTTGAGCGACTCAATCGACGCCAGCGTGAGACCTGCCCGGCGTCCGAGCTCGTCGTCGGCATGCAGTGTGGCGGCAGCGATGCCTTTTCGGGGGTGACGGCTAACCCCGCTGTGGGCTTTGCAACCGACTTGATCGTGCGGGCGGGGGGCAGTGTGATGTTCTCAGAGGTTACCGAGGTGCGCGACGCTATCCATCTGTTAACCCCGCGGGCTGTTGACGAAGAGGTGGGTAGGGCACTGATTGAGCAGATGGCGTGGTACGACAACTATCTGGCTCAAGGCCAGGCTGATCGCAGCGCCAACACTTCACCGGGCAACAAGAAGGGGGGGCTTTCCAATATCGTTGAGAAGGCGCTGGGCTCGGTGATCAAGTCGGGCAACTCGCCGATTGTCGATGTCATCGGCCCCGGTGAAAGGCTGCGCAGTAAGGGATTGACCTTCGCCGCGACCCCGGCCAGCGATTTCATCTGTGGCACGCTTCAGTTAGCCGCAGGTATGAATCTTCAGGTATTCACTACCGGGCGGGGAACACCCTATGGCCTGGCCATGGTGCCGGTGCTGAAAGTTTCCACTAACTCAGCGCTGGGAAAACGGTGGCACGACATCATCGATCTGGATGCCGGGCGCATTGCCACTGGCGAGGCCAGTATCGAAGAGGTGGGCTGGGAGCTTTTCCACCTCATCCTGGACGTGGCCAGCGGCCGCCAACAGGCCGCTGCCGACCGACTGGGAATTCATAACGATTTGGTGTTGTTTAATCCTGCGCCAGTGACTTAATCGCCTGAATAAAATTTCAACTTGGGTCAATAATAAGTAGAGGTTTACGAGATATGTTTCCAAAAATTAAATCAATGAAAGTGGTACCTGTCGCTGGTTACGATGGTTTCTTATTAAATCTCAGTGGTGGTCACGCTCCCTGGTTTATCCGCTGTGTGGTCATCCTCGAGGATGACGCGGGTAACCAGGGCGTTGGTGAGATTCCTTCCAGTGGTGGCATTCTTAAGGGGCTGGAGCAGTGCCGTGAGCTGGTGGAAGGCTCGCCGATCAATAACATCAAACACACCCTCAATCAGGTTCGCCTGCGATTAGCCCAGAACGGACGCGAGGAGCGGGGCAGGCAGACGTTTGATCTGCGCGTAGCGGTACACGTGATCACCGGTATTGAGTCGGCGCTGTTAGATCTCTATGGGCAGACGCTCCAGCTACCTGTCGCCGACCTGCTGGGTCAGTACGGCCGTCAGCGCGATGAAGTCGAGGCATTGGGCTACCTGTTTTTACTGGGTGACCCGGGCAAGACAGACCTGCCATACCCTAAAGCGCATCACCCTCAAGATCGCTGGGACGAAATACGCTACCAGGAAGCGCTAACACCCGACGCCGTCGCTAATTTGGCCAAAGCCGCCTATGAACGGTATGGGTTTAAAGACTTTAAATTAAAAGGTGGTGTATTACGTGGGGAAGAGGAGGCCGACTGCATCCGCGCCCTTCATGATGCCTTCCCCGATGCGCGGCTAACGCTTGATCCTAACGGTGCCTGGAAACTGGATGAAGCGGTGCGCGTGCTGGAGCCCATCAAACACTTGCTAAGCTACGCCGAAGACCCCTGTGGCCAGGAAGAGGGCTACTCGGGGCGTGAAACAATGGCCGAGTTCAAGAAGCGCACCGGCCTACCTACTGCCACCAATATGATTGCGACAGATTTTAAACAGCTGCAGTATGCCGTTCAGCTAAATTCTGTCGATATACCGTTGGCAGATTGCCATTTCTGGACGATGCAAGGTGCTGTCAAAGTCGGTGAGCTGTGTAATGAGTGGGGTATGACCTGGGGCTCTCACAGTAATAACCACTTTGATATTTCGCTCGCCATGATGACCCACGTTGCGGCGGCTTGTCCGGGTGAGATTACCGCCATTGACACCCACTGGATTTGGCAGGACGGGCAGCGTATCACTAAAGACCCTCTGCTCATCCGCGATGGCAAGCTCAAGGTGCCCACGACGCCAGGGCTAGGAGTTGAGCTGGACGAAGAGAAGCTTATGGAGGCCCACACGCTTTATAAGTCGTTGGATACCACCCAGCGAAACGATGCCATGGCGATGCAGTTTTTGATTCCTGGGTGGGAGTTCGATCCTAAGCGTCCTGCTCTCGTTCGTTAAAGTGCTTTAACGATAACGATGGATTAAGCCAAATGTATTGCCGATAGAGAGATGTGGTCAACTGGGTAAATGCTCGACTTTGGTCTCATTTTTGTATCTCTCTATTGTAGAGCTAACGAGAACACACTAAGTTTCAGGTTGTATGATGTATGACTTGATCATGAGAAGAAGTCTGCTGATAGGTTTTTAACCAAGGAGTACACAATGTACAAAAACAACAAAACCCTGCTAACCCTGACCGCTGCCGTCGCTTTAGCCTCACTATCTGGCGTGGCGCTAGCTGACTACCCTGAGCGCGATATCCGCGTGATTGTGCCTTGGGGGGCCGGTGGGGGTACCGATGGAATCGTTCGTAAACTGACCACCATCGCTGAAGAAAGCCTCGATGTTTCCATGTACGCAGAAAACATCGAGGGTGGCGTGAGTGCCACCGGTATTGGCCAGCTTATGAGTGCCCGCCCCGACGGCTATACCATTGGCGCGTTAACCTACGACAGCCTGGTGACCGTGCCTTGGCAAGCCATGCTGCCCAGTTACGATATCGATAAGTTGAAGCTGATTGCACGGGTCACCAGCGAGCCCGATGCTATCGTCGTTGACGCCGATTCCGACTACCAAACGATTCATGACCTTATTGAGGCGGCCAAGGAAAACCCTGGCGAGATTCGCGTTGCCATTCAGAATCTGGGTGGACGCGTTCATCTCGCGATCCTGCAATTTCAAGAGTTAACCGGTACGGAGTTCCGAATCGTCTCTTATCCTGGCGGTGCCGCCCCTCAGAAAGAAGCCATTTTGTCCGATGAGGTCGATGTTGCCCTTACCAGTTTGGGCGATTTTTCCAATCTTCTGGAAGATGGCACCGTACGCGGTCTTGTTGAGTTCTCCGATACGCAGAATCCGACCTACCCCGATGTGCCTACCACCGCTGACGAGGGGATCGACCTCCAGATTGGCAGCTTTATTGTCTTTGCCGCACCAGCAGACACCCCGGAAGAAACCATTAACGCACTGGAAAGCGCTTACAAAACGGCGTACGACAGCGATGAGTTTCAAGAGTGGGTGGCCAACGTCGGGGTAACGCCGAACTGGCTGGGTACCGATGAGGTGACTGCCTGGGCTGATGAAACGGCCGAGTCACTGTTCAGCGAAATGGATGCGCTGGTAGAAGCAGGTGTGATGTCCAAGTAATTCGCAGCTCAAAGCGCGTGGCGCCGGTTACCGGTGCCACAGCTAACTCAAGCAGAGGATTTTGAGTCAATGAACAACGTCGAACGCTTTAGAAGGTCGTCAGTACTGTTTCCTGCCTTCTTGCTGATATTGACCACGATCTACCTGGCGGAAGCCTTGAGCATACGCTCACAGTTTGGTGGTGACACCCTTGTGGGGCCGCGCTTCATGCCTATCCTGATGGCGTTCATCATGTATGCAGCGTTGATAGTCGTAATCGTAGGAGAGTGGCGCAAAGAAGCAGAGGCGGCCACTGGGGGCTCTCTGTTAAGGCCATTGCTGATTGTGGTGGCGACAGGCATCTACATCGCCTTGTTTCGTCCCTTGGGTTACGTGCCCGCTACGCTGGGTTTCGTGGTAGCCCTCTTTCTTATCTTTGACTTCGAGAAACATCGGCCCGCCTTCTTTATCTTTTATGTGATCGCCGTTACAGCGCTCTTTTACGGACTATTTGCCGGTATTTTCGGAGTGCGTCTGCCTCCCGTGTTAGGAGGATTCTAATGGAGACCTTTGT
>CEGF01007046.1_pt1 | contig 10993 bp, 7 predicted proteins | sample 306341 | NCBI WGS metagenome assembly CEGF01 (sample SAMEA2755655, study PRJEB7226) | microbial mat metagenome | biome: microbial mat; feature: hypersaline; material: grass silage | place: USA | collected 2014-02-19 | depth 0 m
GCATCTTTCGACAGGTTGGTGGAGTCGGTACGCATATAGGTGATGTAACCCGCCTCGTAGAGGCGCTGGGCCATGGTCATGGTCTTTTTGACTGAAAAGCCTAATCGACCACTCGCTGCTTGCTGCAGCGTTGAGGTAATAAAGGGCGCCGTGGGTTTTGAACTAGTCGGCTTATCTTCCCGGGAGGTAATTGCCAGCTTGGCTTTTCGAAGCTGCTCAATACGCGCCAGGGTGTCTTTTTCGGAGGTGGGCTTAAAGGGTTTGCCATCCTGGCGTACCAGGGCAAAACGCACCAGCTCACCCTCGGGTGAGGCCAAATCCGCGTGAACGTCCCAAAACTCTTCAGGAATAAAGGCGCGAATTTCACGCTCACGCTCGACAATCAGTCGTACCGCAACTGACTGCACACGACCCGCCGACAGCCCACGCGCCACCTTCGCCCACAATAGCGGCGAGAGCATAAAGCCCACCACACGATCCAGGAAGCGCCTGGCTTGCTGCGCCTCCACCCGCGGTATATTAAGCGCACCAGGCGCCTTGAAGGCGTCCTGAATAGCGTTTTTGGTGATTTCGTTAAACACCACTCGCTTATAGCGGTTATCGTCTCCACCAATGGTCTCGCGCAGGTGCCAGGCAATGGCTTCCCCTTCGCGATCCAAATCCGTTGCGAGATAGACAGCGTCGGCTTTCTCGGCCAGCTTTTTGAGTTCGGCAACGACTTTCTCTTTTCCGGGCAGCACCTCATAGCGGGCTTCCCAGCCGTTGTTAGGGTCGATCCCCATCCGCCGAATCAGTTGATCCTGATTTTTACGCTTTTTATACGCTTCTTTCTCTTCCGCCGACATCTTGCGTGTCGCTGCGGCCTGGCGTGCGCGCTCCTTGGGGTCGGAGGCTGCCTTACCTGAGCCGCTGGTCGGCAGGTCACGAATGTGACCCACGCTCGACTTCACGATGAAATCGTTGCCGAGATATTTGTTAATCGTCTTCGCTTTCGCTGGCGACTCGACGATGACCAGTGACTTGCCCATAGTGCTCCACTTTCCTAATGCACGGGCTGTCTAGCGCGTGCTCTGAATTCGGTGCCGTATCGACGGGCTGAAACTGCCCGTTAAAAAAGATACGGATGAAAAAAATGCGCCTACCCTACCCCAGCCCTTAGCGAAGCGCCAGTAGCAACCAAGCCGCAGGGGGAATCCGGAGTCTTAAGACGTAGTTTCTCGACATACTTTTAAACGCGCTTCTAAACATCGTTTTAGACAAAGAGTAGCTAGACACTAGACTGCCACCGGCATTACAGCAACCCAAAAGCGACGGAAACAAACAAAGCGCCCCCACCAAATAGGCGGGGGCGTGGTAATCTAAGGCACTGTTTTAGCGCTTAGGGGGCGTCTTTTTTCGCCCAGCAGGCCTAGCTGGTTTAGCCGTTGGCTCACTGATCGAATCTTTCGCCGCAGACGACGCAGGCGTAGGCTCCCTTGAAGGCGCTGACTCATTAACAACAGGCTGCTCAACAGCCGCTGGCGCAGGCTTAGCTGACGGGGCTGCGGAAGGCTTTGCCGTAGTGGCTTGAGGCTTATCATCACTCGTTGGCTTCTGTGCAGCAGCAGGCTTGGCTGCCCCAGCCGCCCTTCTCTTTGCGGGCTTGCTCGCTGCAGTTTTGTTCGCTGCTGGTTTGCTCGCTGCAGCCTTACTCGCTGCTGGCTTGCTCTCGACCGGTTTATTCTCTACCGACTTGCTGGGCCTAGCCTTATTAAACAGCGCTTTAATCTGAGCAAAACGCTCAGCAGCATGCTCAGAAAGCTCCCCGCTGGCGGCAAACACATGCTCAAGGTGGCTGATATAGCCATCGATATCGGCGCTGCTGCTACCTGCCAGTAGAGTAGGCAACGAATTCAACGCCTGTTCCCTATCGAGCTTCAAGATAAAGAACTGCTCGCGCACCAGGTTTTTAAAATCGCTCAGCTTGATACCTGGCTCTAGCTCTGCCCGGGAGGCACGCAACCGCTTAAAGTTACGTTCATCTGTGGCTGGAGCACCACCGAGTACGTAGATAAGCGAGCGCATAACCGCTTCATGGGCACTACCCTGAGCAATTTTCTCGCGTAGCGCTTCCTGACGCTGTTCAATAAAGCGACGATGCTCGGGTTCAGCGCCAGGGCGGCGGCGATGAACATGGGCATCGCCATACAGGCCAACGGCAGCCTGCAGCAGCGGTTGGCCGTAGATATCCATAAACATTTTTTCGGTGCTGCTATCGCGTAAATCGCGCATAGCATTGAGACCGGCCACCAACTGATCAGACCCCATGGTTTCAAGCGCTTTAAACAGGTTGTCTTGCGCTACCGGGTGACGATTCTTGCGCACGGCTTCCGCCATTACCGGCAACGGTACTGAAAGCGGGTTACGGTCGGAGAGCAGCTTGTAGCCTAACCGAATCGGGTGCATACGACGAATAAAGCGGGCTGCTTCCGGCGTCATGATCGCTTTTAGCCAGGGCTGCATAAAGAGCCGGTACATTCCCAGATTGATCTCGGAGATACGGGCCACGGTAGCAAAACGCCGATCATCCTCCGGCTTATGCATGACCGCCCGATCCAGCTCGGCAAAGTTGCGCGGCATAAATTCGAGCAGGTAGTCACGCTCGAACAGTTCGGCATCTTCGCCCTTTTCGGCCGGAGATATGGACGTTTCATACAAACCAGGCGGCAGTACGTCAATGTAATCCATATTGGCAGTGAATTCGGTATGCTCTTTACGTGACACACTACCCGAAACAAAAATGCCTAAGTGGCCGGTGGTATCGTGCTGGCAATAGACGATGGTTTGCTCGTTCGCGATGATGTCGTCTTCGTTTTCATACAAATCACGAATCCAGCCCAGGGCTTGAGGGGGCGGTGTGATATCGTCGCCACGCGAACAGAACACGACCACTGGCGAGCGCACATTACGCAGATCGATGCGACGCCCATCGCGGGTCACCAGTTGGGCGGTAGAGAGTCGATTGCCGATAAAAAGGTTATCAACAATATACTGGATCTCTTCACCGCCCAATACGACGTGACCACCCCACCAGCGCTCAAAATCGAGGTAACGGCCTGCTTCAGTATCGATATTGTCGTAAAGGTGATACTGCTTTTTCCAATAGGTGTTGGCTGGATTGAGGCGCTCAAAATTCTGCACTAACCAGGCGCCGTCGAACAAACCATCGCCGATGTCGCTGGTGAGCGCCGTAATCCAACTGCCTCCTGCCATACCACCGGTATAACGCATCGGCGCTTTGCCATGCTCGCCAGCCCAGTAAGAGAGCGGTGCACCGGCAATCAGAATAGGGCCGAATACGTCCGGCTCCAGGGCGGCCGCCATCATGAGCTGCCAGCCCGCCTGGCAATTGCCCACCACCATTGGTTTTTCGGTAGTTTCGGGATGAAGTTCGATCACATGGCGAAGAAAGGCAATTTCCGACTCAACGACGTCTTCGACGGTTTGGCCCGGCTCTGGAAACGGCAAAAAGCCAATAAAATAGCAAGGATGCCCGGCTTTGAGCGCCACGCCCAACTCACTGTCCGGCTTAAACCCGCCAATCCCTGGCCCATGACCTGCACGGGGATCCACCACAACAAAGGGGCGCTTTTGTAGATCAATCTCCGTCCCTTCGTGAGGCAGCACGCGCAACAGCTCGTAGTTGGTTGGCCGGGGTAGTGTACGACCATCCATGAGTACTTCAGTATCGAACCCCAGCACATTGGGCTTGGTTTGCTCCATATGCTCAAGGTACTGATTACCGCGTTCGCGCATCACATCCAGATAGAGAACGCTGCGCTCCATGCTGTCACGCCAGTAGCCAAAGGCAGCACGACCAAATCCGAACGGGTCGAAAAAAGCTGCGATCGCCTCGCTACCGGGCACCATGGTGGCGTCATTATTCTGTTTCGACCATGCGCTTCTAAAAGCGCTAGCTGGGAACAAAGAGGTGGTCAGAGGATTGGCAAGAAAGTTCATAGGGTCTCCCGTTGGGTTGATGCACAAGCATCAGACCCGAAAGCAATAATGCTGCAATGCAATATAGTCTAGTCCACTACGTGCACTACGTCGATCTTTAACCCTTACAATTACGCCTTACACGACTAATCAAGGCCTGTTTAGGCAGCGCTAAAGATTCAGTGTTAGCATGCTTTGCCCTGGCGATTGAGCCTGCTGTTGATACTACTCTTTAAACGTTGAAGGGTGCCCACCACGAGGTAGCTATGTCATCCCCCAATCTGCTCAATCGCCTGACATTTCGGCAACTTCAGGTCTTCCAAGCGGTGCACCGGCAGCGCTCATACTCCCGTGCAGCTGAGCAGTTGGGATTGACCCAGCCCGCGGTGAGCGCACAAATACGTCAGCTGGAGCTGGCATTGGGTCAGCCACTTTTCAATTACGCGGGCAAAACCCTGCACTCGCTACCTGCCGCCGACACCCTCGCCCACTCAGCGCGAGAAATTTTTGGTCAGCTTTCGCGGCTGGAAATGAACCTATCGGATATTAACGGCAAAATTAGCGGAGAACTTAATATCGCAGCGGTCTCCTCAGCCCAATATGTAGTGCCTTATTTACTTGCCCGTTTTCGTGCTCGCTATCCTGAGGTGCACGTCCGCTTAAAGGTGTGCAACCGCCGTCAGGCGCTCGAGCGACTCACGGAACAGCAGGATGATCTCGTCATCATGGCGATGGTGCCTGAAGACGAACGTTTAGTGGTGATGCCGATTATTGATAACGAACTGATCGCCGTTGTCTGGCCAGAGCATCCGCTACTTTCGATGCCTCAACCCTCATTGGCGGACTTCGCTCGCCACTATGTTCTGATGCGCGAACCCGGCTCTGGTGTACGCAACGCCTTTGAGCAGATGGCAGCCAGTCAGCAGGTTGCCCTTCCCCACTGCATCGAGCTGGGCACCAACGAGGCAATCAAAGGCGGTGTCATGGCCCACCTGGGCGTAGCCGTGCTGCCACGCTTGGCGGTTCAGTTGGAGCTTGAGCAGGGGTTACTTTTTGAACTGGGGCTGCCCGACTTCCCCATCCACCGCTCTTGGTGCACGGTCTATACGCGGGAGCGCTTACCCACACCGGTCGCCGAGCTCTTTTTAAGTTTTGTTCGAGAGCACTTACCCGATTACCGTCGCCACTTTCAGGCGCCCTCCAGTCCCCTGCCCAGCCATGGGGTAGCCTGTTTGCCGATACTTTCACCCTGAAAGCGAGTAACGGCTTACGGTGTCTTGTCGACGACGAGATATGTTACATTAGTGGACACTAGGGCGATAAAATATCGCGCATACTTGGTATTAATTAGGTAACAATTGGCAGGCTCTGGAAGGGACGACACCCTTTCATGCCTTTGGCCTACCGCACAGAAGAGAGGCTCTGTCCCTATGAGCAATACCCCCTCGCAGCGCGTGTCCAGCGGTGAAAAATACCGTAACGAACGTGGCATGTCGGTGATCAAGGATGGCATGAAGCAGCGCAAAGCGCAGCCAGAGCCCTCTTCTGTTGAGCTTGAGCGCAAGCCCAAGTGGCTGCGAGCACAGATCCCAGGGGGCGAGCGTTTTGAGGCGGTCAAGAAGAACGTCGCCACCCATCGCTTAAGCACCGTTTGTGCCGAATCCCACTGCCCCAATATGGGCGAGTGCTGGAGCAACGGCACTGCCACGATCATGCTAATGGGCTCGGTATGCACCCGCGCCTGCCGGTTCTGCGCGGTGGATACCGGCAACCCCCAGGGCTGGCTGGATCAAGAAGAGCCAGAAAACACGGCCAAATCCGTAGAGCTAATGGGGCTGCGCTACATCGTACTGACTTCAGTAGACCGTGACGACCTCGACGATGGTGGCGCCACCCACTACGCCAACTGCATTCGTGCGATAAAAGCGCGCACGCCAGAAGTGGTCGTGGAAGCCTTAACCCCCGACTTCGATGGCGAACTCAAAGCTATCGAACGCGTCGTCGATTCTGGTCTGCAAGTATTTGCCCAGAATGTGGAAACCGTGGAACGTCTGACAGCTCGCGTGCGTGACCGGCGGGCAGGTTACCGTAAAACCCTTGATGTACTTGCCCATGCCAAGCGCTATCGTCCTGACATCATTACCAAAACCAGCCTGATGCTGGGCTTGGGTGAAACGGACGAAGAGATTTTGCAAACCTTTGACGATCTTCGCGAAATTGGCGTGGATATCGTCACTCTCGGCCAGTACCTTCGCCCAACCAAAAACCACCTTTCGGTGGAGCGCTGGGTAACGCCTGAAGAGTTTGATCGCTACCGCGTGATTGGCCTGGAAAAAGGCTTTATGGAAGTGCCCTCAGGCCCGCTGGTGCGCTCTAGCTACCGCGCCGACCGGGTGTTCGAGAAAAACAACCTGGGGCTCGCCTCCCCTGCCGCGATCCCCGGCCAGGAGCAGGAAGCAAACTCCAATATAATTCCAGCGCTCAACGTAGGGTAGGCCTCAACCTAGCGCCATCAGGGAATTCCCAAGATGGCGCTGCGTCACCCGATGTTGAGTATTCCCCCTTCAGGCTACCAGCCTAACTACCTTGGGCGGGGGAAGGTGGCACGCTTTTTAAAGCGGTGAACGTTCAACACTCACCAATTCGCGGTTTAACCTTAGAGCTAATGCTTCAGCCAATTGTTCACCCACCCGGTGCTCGCTTGGCAAAACGACCAAGTCAGCCAGCTTCACCATGGGCATTCCCGCGTAGCCACAGGGATTAATGCGTAAAAAAGGCGCCAAGTCTCCGTCTACATTTAACGCCACGCCGTGAAAGCTTGCTCCGCGCCGAATACGCAAACCAAGTGAAGCAATCTTCGCCTCCCCCGCCTCGGTCATTACATACACACCGGGCGCATCCGGCCTTGACCGGGCGCTCACACCATAGCCGCTTAAAACATCAATCACGGCATTTTCCAATGCAGTGACTAGATCCCGAACGCCAATTTTGCCTCGCCGTACATCCAGCAGTGGATACAGCACGACCTGACCTGGGCCGTGATAGGTGACCTGCCCCCCTCGATCAACATGCACCACCGGAATATCGCCGGGCAGTAGCAGATGTTCGGGTTTACCAGCCTGGCCCTGGGTAAATACCGGGTCATGCTCAACCAGCCAGAACTGATCCGGCGTTTGCGCATCCCGAGTATCCGTTAGCGCGCGCATGGCCTCCCACACCGGCAGATAGGCTTGGTGTCCCAAGTCGTGCAGCTCAATCGGTGCGGGGCTATCCACAGTCACACCACCATATGCACACGGCCGGTAGCCTTAAGATCCTCAAACAGCTCCTTAATATGCTGCTCTCCGGTCGCCCTAATCACCACTCGCACCGATTGAAAGCGGCCATTCCGACTGTCGACTACCTGCATCGCAGTTGCATCGAAGTCAGGGTCGTGGCGCACAATCACTTGGCACACGCAGGCAGGGAAATCCTCGGCGGCATCACCGACAACTTTTAACGAGTAATCACAGGGAAAAGTGATTTTAGGCGGCTCCTGAGCCGCCGGTTGGCGCAAATCACGCAGCCCCTGGGGAGCATCTTTTTTCATAACAAGCCTATTTCGTAAAGACACCGTTTATTACAGATACACAGCACAACCATTCATCGTTCAGTTCGTTGTGCTGATTAATCGGTAAAATTACTAATCAAGTTACTAAAGAAGCGCTGTACCTGATCGAACAGGCGCTTGAACAGGCCACCCTCTTCGATGTTTTCCAGTGCTACTAGGCGACGCTCGCCGACCACTTCGTCGCCCAAGTGCACTTCCAGCGTGCCGACCTCGTCGCCAATGGCGATCGGTGCCTTCAAGTCTGGATTGAGGTTAAGGCGCGCGCGTAACTCTTCATTACGGTTGCGCGGCAACGTCATAAACACTTCTTCATCCACACCGACACGCAGCTCGTTGATATCGCCGCCCCAAACCCGTGGCGTTGCCAGTACGGCACCACGCTCATAAAGCTTCATGGTTTCAAAAAAGCGGAAACCATAGCTGAGCAGCTTTTGGGTTTCCTGAGCGCGCGCTTCGTCAGAATTGGTTCCCATGACCACCGAAATCAAGCGCATATCATCACGCTTGGCCGATGACACCAGGCAGAACCCCGCTTCAGTCGTCCAGCCAGTTTTCAGGCCATCTACAGACGGGTCACGCCATAGCAGACGGTTACGGTTGGGTTGGTCAATACCGCCATAAGAGAAAGTGCGATGGGAGTATATTTCGTAGTGGTCGGGGTAATCATTAATAATATGCTGGGATAACTGTGCCAAATCATGGGCCGTTGAGTAGTGATTTTCAGCTGGCAAGCCAGTGGCATTTTGGAAGTTAGTGTTATGCATGCCCAAACGTGTGGCGTGTTGGTTCATCAGATCCGCAAAAGGCGTTTCACCGCCCGCCAAATGCTCAGCCATGGCCACGCTGGCATCATTCCCTGAAACGATAATAATACCGTGGAGGAGGTCATCCACTGAGACTTGATCACCCACCTCGATAAACATTTTCGAGCCACCGGTACGCCATGCGTTCTCACTAATATTAACCATATCAGTGAGATTAATGGTGCCACGATTGAGTTCACGCTCCACTAAATAGGCGGTCATCAGCTTGGTCAAACTCGCCGGAGGCAGACGTTCATCGGAGTTATGCTCTGCCAGTATGCGGCCACTATTCGCATCCATGAGTATCCAGGAGCTTGCCGCTAACTGGGGAGCGGCAGGAATAATGGTTTGTGGTTGTGGAATGACCGGTTGAGGAGTTGACTGGGCACCGGCGGGTACGGCAACGGTCACCACAACAGCAAAGAGGCACAGGCGGGCAGAGCGACCAATGGATGTAAATACGTTCATAACGTCAGTCTCACTTACTTGAAAGCTTGATTAAAAAGCTTATTTGTAAAATATGGCGGCGCGTAAGACGCGCCACAAGAAATAAATTAGGAGGGATGAATTATCGCACAACAAAGACCTGGGGGAACCCTGCTTGGCGCAGTGTTTCTCGCGCTTGAAGTTCTTGGCCCGAAGTAATGGGCCCCACTTGAACTCGATAAACATCCGCATCGTTCATAATCCGCACCGCGTGGGGCTGCTCACCTTCTAAACGCTGCTGTAACTGCTGGGCACCTTCCGGATTACCTAACGCCGCGATCTGTAAATACACTACGTCACCTGTTTCATTTTGGCCTGATGACGACTGCGTCGCTGGCGCTTGAGACGAGGGTGCAGATGCTGGTGGCGCAGACGCCACGGCCTGAACAGGCGCAGGTGAAGCGCTGGACTCACCCCGCGACGTCTCCGCGACGCTTGGCTGCGCGGGAGCGCTACCCACTCTGCCCCGATCGGCTAGCCACTGCTCAGGGTTGATCGCTTCCACTTTCACGGAACCGGTACCATTGTCGAGGAAGCCTAGGCGGGCGGCTGCCGCATAGGAGAGATCGATCTCCCGGTCACTATGGAAGGGACCACGATCATTTACCCGAACAATCACCGACCGCCCGTTATCCAGGCTGGTAACCCGCGCAAAGGTGGGTAGAGGCAACGAACGGTGCGCCGCCGACATTTTATACATGTCGTAGATTTCACCGTTTGAGGTCGCGTATCCATGAAATTTTTCACCGTACCAGGAAGCCGTACCGCGCTTCTCATAGCCCGTTGCATCTGGCAGCACATGGTAGGTTTTACCCCACACCTCATAGTTAGGACGGTTACCTGATCGAGAAGGCTGCTCGATGCGCGGCTCGGCATCAGGCACTTTAGTAACATCCGGTGGCTCAAGGGGGTAAGCATCGCCACTCATGGCATAGCGACCGCTGCTGTTGCTGGCCGCCGATGACGTAGGGGCTGCCGATGGTTTACTAGAGCTAGGCGCGTCTACTCGTTGGGTTTCATTACTGGCACAGCCGGCGACCAGGGCTAATAAAGCGATCATGCTCCCTGCCCGCTGGGCCATCGTCAGTTTGCTCTTCATGCCTCATCCTCATGCAGCTCAGCAATCGCTTCCGCCAACTCGGTGACAGCCATGGCGTAGAGGTGACTGTGGTTGTAACGGGTAATGACGTAAAAATTAAACTCACCTAACCGGTATCGGGTTTCCCCATCGGCGAATTCAAGTGCCAAAGGTATGACTAACAAATTATCATCAAGAGACTCTTCAGCCTCAATACCATGGCCAGCCAACTGCGCAACACTCACCGTAGGAGGCGACGTTTGATTAAATGAGAGTTCCTGCAGTAGCTCTACGGGTAGTACCTCTGGCCCCCTTGCCTGGTGGTAAATATCCCCACCTGGCTGCCAGTTATGCTCAGCAAAGTAATTGGCAACACTGCCAATCGCATCGACCGGGTTCTCCCAAAGATCCCGCCGCCCATCGTCATCGAAATCAACAGCATAAGCTTGGTAACTGGTGGGAATAAATTGCGGATAGCCCATGGCCCCTGCATAAGAGCCGCGTAGCTCGGTAGGGTCGACCTCCTGTTCGTGGGCAATGCGTAAAAAAGCCGCTAGCTCACCACGAAAAAAAGCCCCCCTTGTCGGGTGGTGAAACGCAAGTGTGGCAAGCGAGTCCAGCACTCGGTGTTGGCCTTTATGTCGGCCATAGTAGGTTTCAACACCAATAATGGCAGCAATAACCTCTGCAGGTACGCCATAGGTGTTTTCGGCTCGCGAGAGGGCATCGGCATGCGCATCAATGAACGCCACCCCCTCTTCAATACGCTGCTGGGTCAGGAAAATATCGCGATACTCATGCCACTTAAGGCGACGCTCCGCGGCTCCTTCCATGGCATCCAATACACTCTGCGTGTATTTAGCCTGCCCTAGCGCTTCTTCCAGCCAAGCCTGGGGAAGCCCTTGTTCGACCAGCTCTTCCATCAGCGCTTGGCTATCAGCATTCTGCTGGGGTGCAAAATGCTGTGGAACAGCGAATTGAGATCCTTGTGAAGGCTGATCGGCAAACGTGGTCGTTGTCCAGCACATCAGCGCGGCC
>CEGF01001973.1_pt2 | contig 10985 bp, 8 predicted proteins | sample 306341 | NCBI WGS metagenome assembly CEGF01 (sample SAMEA2755655, study PRJEB7226) | microbial mat metagenome | biome: microbial mat; feature: hypersaline; material: grass silage | place: USA | collected 2014-02-19 | depth 0 m
AGGTCTCGAAGTGGAACTCGCCCTTCAGGTTGCGGATCTGCTCCTGCAGCTCGGCATCGGCCTTGGATGGGTGACCACCAGCCTGCAGCAGTGCCAGCACCAGCGAGGTGAATTCGTGGCCCATGGGGATACCGGCAAAGTTGACCCGCGGTGCCTGACCGGCGGCACCAACGGCCATGCTCGGCTCGCGACGATCGCTGCCTGCCTTCACACTGATCTGGTCAGACAGCTCGGCGATCTCATGTGTCAGATCCGCCAGTTCCTTGGACTTGTCGCTATCATTGGTGGTCAGTGTCAGCTCGATCGGGGTAACAATGTTCTTCAGGTAGGTGTTCAACTGCTGCTTCAGATTCGTATCCAACATGTGCGTCATCTCTCGGTAAAGTTATGTGTTGCGACCTTCCGCCTGTCCTGTGGATCTCCTGTTCGGCGTTAGGCGCATTTCGAATATGAAGCTATGGTACCGAGAGGCTATGAATGTGTGAAATTAATCGTAATTAAGAAGGCGATAGCTTTTATATATCAATTGGGCAGACTGCAAATCCGACCGGCGAGCATCTGCATGCGCTTGGGCAACACATAAATCAGCGGAAACGCGACCGGCCAGGCAATCAGAATCGCCGTACCCCAGCGTGACGAGAAGCCTTCGGTGAAACCGGTGTTGATGGCGGTGACCACAAACGTCATCAGAGTAACCATGACCATCGACATCAGTAGAGTGGTGACCAGACGGGTGTAGCGTTGTGACAGCACAGTAAGCTCCTGCTTGGTAAAGTAAATGAACCGAGTTGATCAGTTACGGCGAGATTATTGCCTTGGATTGTTTATTAGATGCTTTGCATATTCTAGTGTGAGTGACTGACAAATACAAAGCAGTTGGGCAGGGCGCAATGCGATAGAACTCTTTTAACGTGATTTACAGCTATTTACTATTCAATTTAATAATTACTAAAATATATAGTAATGTATAGTAAGCCATCAACACAAAGGGTACATCATGGCCGATTCGTCACACGCCAACTGGCACTACGCCCGTACAGAGTTGGCAAACAAAATCCTGAAAGCCTTCAAAAACGGGCTTGCAGAGCGCTTTACCATCTTTGCACCGCGCAAGCGCGGCAAAACGGAATTTGTCCAGCGTGACATCGCGCCACTGGCGAAGGAACAGGGTATTTTGGTGGTCTATGTCGATTTCTGGCGCGACAAATCATCTCCGACCATGGCGTTTGCAACTGCTGTCATGGCAGCCCGCCGGGAGCAGGAAAGCTGGTTTACCCATTTGCTGAGCAGCACCAGTCTGAAAGCAACCCTCAAACTGTTTGGCAGCGACCTCACGCTTGAAGTCTCACCGCAACGAAAGCACGCCGAGAAGCAGGTTGTTGAAGCCGCATTCGAAGAGCTGGAGGCTACTAATAAACCGATACTGTTGCTTCTTGATGAAGTGCAGCACCTGGCAACGAATCCTGACTTCAGTGATTTTACCGCAGCCCTTCGCAGTTTCATGACTGCGCGTTCCGATGAGAAAATCAAAGGCATCTTTACCGGCTCCAGCCAGGAAGGGCTGGCTCAGCTGTTCAAACGCACCAAGGCCCCGTTCTACAACGCCAGCTCGACCCTGGATTTCCCCGATTTAGGGGAGGATTTCGTACGGTTTGAATTGGATGTATTCATGCGGGTGACTGGCGGTGCCAGGCTTGATCTTGTGCGTGCCAATGAAGTGTTCGAGTCCATGGCCCGGTCACCCGGACGTTTCACCGATCTGCTCAAAAGAATGGCACTTGAGGAGGTACACGACATCAACGCGGGTGTGGCACGTTTCCTTGATGCCCTGATTGAGGATGAGCATGAACAGTTCAGAGCGCTCTGGAATAACTTTCACCCCATGGACAGAGCCCTTTTAACAATGATTTCGCGTGGTGAATGTAAAGGTCTGTACAGTGAAAACTATAAGGCCCAGCTACAGATCCTGTACCCGGAGTTCGACACCAGAAAAAAATCTACTGTACAGAATGCTGTCACCCGCCTGAAAAATGATCCCGTGAATGCGATCTACAGCATCGAACATGGTGTATGGCGCTTCACCGATCCCGCATTTGAGCACTTTGTTCGAACCTTGGATCACTCTGCCGGTAGCGACGAGAATGAGATCGAATAGTCGACCTTGATTGGCAATCCCTCCGCTTTGCGTATACTCGGGAGAGTTAGTATGGAAGTGACAGCAACAAGGAACGGTTATGCCGAAGCACACCATCGCACATTACCACCGCAACGCCGGGCGTTTTCAGGCGCAATATGACTCGGTTGCGGCTGCAGATGTGCATGCCGACTGGGCATCGCTGCTGCAGGGGCGCACCCCAGGCCGGGCGCTGGACGTGGGTGCAGGCAGTGGTCGTGATGCACTCTGGCTGGCGCAGCAGGGCTGGCAGGTAACCGCCGTAGAACCGGCCCAGGGCCTGCGCGAACGGGGGCAGCATGCCACCGGTGACCAGGTGCAATGGCTTGCTTCCCAACTGCCGCATTTGTCCGACCTTGATACACCCGCACAGGGCTACGACCTGATTCTGCTGTCCGCCGTCTGGATGCACCTCCCGCCCTCCGATCGCTCGCAGGCCTTCACTCGTCTGGTCGAACTGTTGTCCACCATCGGCCTGTTGATCATTACCTTGCGCTTTGGTCCCTCCGATCCCGAACGTCCCATGTACGCGGTCAGCGTGGATGAGCTGGCGCAACTGGCGCAGTCACAGGGTCTGGTGCTGTCGGTCCTCGGTGAAGGTGAAAGCCAGGATCAACTGGCCCGTGCCGAGGTGAGCTGGCAGACGGTCTGCCTGCACGCAGCCGGGAGCGAAAACGCATGAGTGCCAGCACTTATCTGATTACCGGCGGCAGCGACAACCAGCTGTTACCGGCACTGCGCCGTGCGCTGACCCATGCCACCGAGATCGAAATCGCCGTCTCCTTCATCCGTTCCACCGGGCTGAATCTGATCTTTGATGATCTGGTGGCGGCATTGCAGTCGGACGTGCGCGATGTGCGCCTGACCCTGCTGACCAGCGACTACATGTGCATCACCGACCCCAAAGCATTGAAAAAACTGATGCTGCTGGTAGAGCGGGGCGCCGATGTGCGTGTTTTTGAAACCGGCTCCAGCGAGAGTTTTCATCTCAAGGCCTACATCTTCGTGCGCTCTCAGCAGGGTGAGCTGATCAGCGCCGATGCCTTTGTCGGCTCCAGCAACATCAGCGCCAAGGCGCTTACCGATGGCCTGGAGTGGAACTACCATCTGGATTACCCCAACGAAGCGGATTCGCTCGCGGCCAAGCGCATCGAGGAAGTGCGTCAGCAGTTCGCCCAGCTGCTGCAACAGCCGCAGGTAAGGGCGCTGGAACATGACTGGATCGATGCCTACCAGCAGCGTTATCAACAGGCGCGCAAGGTCGTCCCCATCCAGACGGCCAAAGTGGATGAGCAGGAGCCAGAACCGGCCATCCCTACCCCCAAACCGCATCAGCAGGACGCCTTGCAGGCGTTGGCCAACAGCCGTGCGCGGGGTTTTTTCAAGGGCGTGGTCGTACTGGCCACTGGCATGGGTAAAACCTATCTGGCCGCCTTTGATGCCGCCCAGTTCGAGGCGGCGCGGGTGTTGTTTGTGGCCCACCGCGAAGAGATTCTGCTGCAGGCGGAAGAGAGCTTTTTGGCGATCCTGCCGCACAAGCGGGTGGGCCGTTACACCGGTAAGCAGAAAGACGACGAATGTGACCTGCTGTTTGCCTCGGTACAGACACTGGGGCGAGCGGCGCATCTGGAGCGCTTCAGGCCGGACACCTTCGATTACATTGTCGTGGACGAGTTTCACCACGCGGCTGCAGGAAGCTATCAACGTCTGCTGGAATACTTTCAGCCCAAATTCCTGCTCGGGCTGACGGCGACGCCTGACCGCACCGACGGCTCCGATATTCTGCGTTTGTGCGAGCAGAACCTGGTCTACCGCCGTGATCTCTATGACGGCATCAACGACTTGCAGCTGTGCCCGTTCAGTTACTACGGCATCTTCGACAGCGAAGTGGATTACACCCATATTCCCTGGCGCAATGGTCGCTTCGATCCCGACAAGTTATCCACACAGCTGGCCACCCGTGGCCGTGCCAAACATGCGCTGAAAGAGTGGCAGGCCAAGGCACAGGACCGTACCCTCGCGTTCTGCGCCTCGCGCCGTCATGCCGATTATATGGCGGACGCTTTCAACAAGGCCGGCATACGTGCAGCCAGCGTGCATACCGAGTCGGACCTGACCCGCTCCGAAGCACTGGAGCAACTGGGCAAGGGGCAGCTGCAGGTACTGTTTTCGGTGGACCTGTTCAACGAAGGGGTCGACCTGCCGCAGATCGATACCGTGATGATGCTGCGTCCCACCGAATCGAAGATTTTGTTTCTGCAGCAGCTTGGCCGTGGCCTGCGCCTGAGTGACGGCAAGGCGCGATTGGTGGTGCTGGATTTTGTCGGTAACCACCACAGTTTCCTCAACCGCCCCGAGATGCTGTTCGGCCCGGCCTTTGAGCGCAAGCCCACACGCAAGCAACTGATTGATGCCGCCCATAATCCCGCCGCCCTGCTGCCGGATGGCTGCTACGTCAACTATGATCTGGGCTTTATCGAGTTTCTGGACAGCCTGACGGGCGATCAGCTTGATGCCCAGTACACCAAGCTGAAACAGAGCCTCAAGCGTCGCCCCACGCTGACCGAGTTCTGGCACAGCGGCGCCAACCTGAGCAAACTGCGCAGTAACTATGGCTGCTGGTGGGAGTTTGTCGACGAGCAGGGCGACGCGAGCGCTGATGAGCTGCAGGTACTTGAACAACATGCCCAGTGGTTCCGTGATCTGACCATCACCCGAACCGCTAAATCCTATAAACTGGTGCTGCTGCAGACCCTGCTGGAGCAACAGGCGATCAGCCGTTCCGTGACACTGCAGCAGCTTGCTCGCTGGGCCAAAGACTGGTTCATGCAACATCCGCATTGGCAGACTGATTTGCCACCGAGCCTGCAGCCACTGGATCAGGTCAGCGATAGCCAATGGCTGAGTCACTGGCGCAAAATGCCGATTCATCACTGGTGTACCCCGGAGCAGGGCTCGAACATCGAATGGTTTGCCCAGGACGACTTGAACTTCCACTATCAGCACAGCCCGAATGCCGCCGACCTGCCCAGCTTCAATGCCATGACTGACGAGATACTGGCGTGGCGGCTGGATCATTACGCACAGAGCAAATTGCCCAGCCAGTCACCGACAGCGCCAGCCATCCCGCCAACCGCACAAACCGAAGAAGTGGCTCAACTGCCGTTCTTCCCCAATATCAAAATCGCCTGTGGATATTTCAAAACCGGCCATGTCGATGTGGAAGAACAACTGCCTGCCCCCAGCGGTTTTGGGCACTTATCCCCGGATCGTCATTTCATCGCCCGTGCCTCCGGCAACTCGATGAACGGCGGCAAAAACCCGATTTACGATGGTGACTATCTTCTGTTGGAGCAGGTCACGCCGAACAACGCGGGCAGCATCAGCAATCAAACCATGGCGATTGAACGTCAGGACGAAACCGGCAATAACCAGTATCTGCTGCGTAAGGTGCTGAAAAACAAGGACGGCAGCTACACCCTCAGGGCGAATAATCCGGATTACGTAGACTTGATTGCCGATGAGAGCATGGTGACGTTTGCGTGGTTTAAGGGGAAGGTGGACCCGCTGGAGTTGATGGTGGGCCGTGACTTTATGCGTGAGGAAATCCCGCCGTTGTTCGGTGTAGAGTTTAATCCGGGTAATTGGAATACCGGATACGTTGCACTCAAGGCGCCACAGGTTCAAATATTACTTGTGACGTTGAACAAGCAAGGAAAAGCCAGCGATCACCAGTATCATGACTACTTTATCGACGCTCAACACTTCCACTGGCAGTCGCAGAACAGCACCAGCCCCGAGAACAAACGCGGGCGCGAGATTATCGAACACCAACGCCTGGGAAGCCGTGTTTTCCTGTTTGTACGTGAACATAAGCTCAGTAATGGCAAAGCCGCGCCGTTCCATTTCTATGGCGAGGTAGACTATGTGAGCCATGAAGGCAGTAAACCGATGAGCGTGGTGTGGGAGTTGAAAAGCCCTGTGGCGGGATAAGTCGAAGCTTTAGTTACAATAAGGTAGAAGCAGATAAAATGAATAATGATGACTGCATTTATACATATACCCCTGATATGACAAGGCCGTTTTGCCCTGAGTGTGGTGGCTTCGTTGAACAGGAAACCAATACTCCGCATACCCCTTGGAAAGGTATATGTTCAAGTGGCCATGCCTTTATTTTCCAGCTTGAAGAGAAAAATGAAGCTGAGGCGGGGTAAAGAGGTCACTTCGCTTGCATTGAACCTTAGATTGGTGGTGTAGAGCGCGCTATTTAATCTAAAAATATCTGCTCACGGTGTCTTTGCATCAGCTCGGGATCAGGGCTAAACCGCTCTGGCATCACAATCTTTTGTCCTTCAACTGCCTTAAAAAACCGCTGCACGGCGGGTTCCGGCTGTTTGAGTTGTGCGGACAGCACCACCCTCCAGTCTTCATCAAACGTCATCAATCCCTGATCAAAGGCCCGATCATATAGCGCAGATAGGCAAAGTCCATTGCTGGGGTTGAGTCGGTTGGTTTTGTCTTGGCTCCAAGGGACGATATGGCTGGCGATCAGTAGGCGTGGTTCCGAGAGGCCGGTGATGCAGCAGCGGTGGTGAAAACTCGACAGCACAGCACGGCGGAAAAATGACTGCTTGATACGTTGCTGTACGATTTGGCTGCGGGTCTCGCCGGTAAAGTCGTCTATCAGTGTTTCACTGGCGGTTTCGGTTTCAGTCGTACTGCCGGATGCCTGTTCAAGCTCGGCTCTGATCCGGCTGCTTTCCAGTACCAGTCCTTCCCAATCGGCATGAAACTCATCCCAGATGGCCCGATCCAGTTTTGAGGCACCTTATCGAGTAGGAGGGAGCCCTTAGACCCCCGTCCTCTCACACCACCCGGCATACGGATCCGTACCAAGGCGGTTGGTTAAGTGTTGGCAAACCGACTCAGGTAGAAGCTGAGCCCTCGATATCCACAGCGTCGCCAGAACTGAATGTTGAACACAAATCGTGTGTGGTGCAACTGAGCGTAGAACCACCAACGTTTGTGTTGGCCATACCCGGCCGCCTCTTCAGGCGGCATACCTAACCGGATCAGCTTCCTGATTCGGGTCTTGGGTTTCGGCCAGAGCTTCATTAAACACATTCTCAGGCGACTTCGAATCCAACTGTCCAGATCCTTGAACAGCCTTTCGGTTTGGGTCAATCGGAAGTAGCTAACCCAACCTCGGATGTACCGGTCCAGTGCTCTGAGCCTGATGCCCATTGACTGTCGGTGGTGCCCCCGTGTGAGCTGTCTGATCCGACGTTTGAATCGCTGGATAGACTCCGTGCCACACCGTATGCGGGGTTGGCGAGTGCCGTAAAATGAGTACCCCAGAAACTGGCTCCGGGTGATGCTCCCAACTGAGCTCTTCTTTCGGTTTACCTTGAGCTTAAGATGCTGCTCGATAAACCGAGACAGGCTGTCCAGCGTTCTGGCGCCCGCCCGCCTGCTTTTGACGTGGATTTGCACATCATCGGCATATCGACAAAAGCGGTGACCTCGGCGCTCCAACTCTTTGTCCAGCTCATCCAGTAGGATGTTGCTTAACAGAGGACTCAGAGGGGATCCTTGAGGCGTTCCTTCCGAGCGCTGTGTGACTAGACCGCCTTCCATCATGCCGTTACTGAGATAAGTTCGAATCAGCTTCAGGAGACTTTTGTCCCGGATTCGTTTGCTCAATAAACCCATCAGAATATCGTGATTGACCCGATCAAAGAACTTCTCCAGATCGATGTCTACGGCGATATTGTATCCCTCAAGGGCGTGATGATGAGCCTGTGTCACCGCCTGCAGAGCACTTTTCCCAGCCTGAAAGCCGAAGCTCGAAGGCGAGAAGTCTGCTTGATAGTACGGTGACAGCTGCTGCATGATCGCTTGCTGAATCAGACGGTCAGTGACGCTGGGAATCCCCAGCATCCGCTGCCCGCCACCCGACTTCGGGATATACACCACTTTTGTTGGGACAGGTTTGTAGGTCCCCGCCAGAAGGGCTTTCCGAATATCAGGCCATTGCGTCTTCAGGTAATCGGCTGTGTCTTCGATTGAACGACCATCCGTGCCGGCCGCTCCTTTATTGCTGCGTACCCGTTTCCATGCTTGGGCCATATTCGACCGCTCAAGGACGTCCTGCAGGGTTATTGGGTAGCAGGGTTCACTGGATTGAGGGCCTACCGTCGCCTGATCCAAGCTGCACTTCGTACGGTGGTCATCGCGTTGCTCAGAGATCAATAGATCAACCCTATCACTTTACCTTTGGCCCTTCAGAGGGGCGTCATCTCCTACTATGGCCTCTGCTGACTTCCACATCGCCCTTGCTTTCACTCCTCTACTGAGTTGATCCGGCTCCGACGGTCGATATGGACCTCCCGGGGTAAGACGCACGTCTTTCCAACCATCTACCTGCCCCATATACGTTGTGCATGCTCGGTGTCAGGATGAGCTTTGTGGCTGTCAGCCCACTCACTCCATGCACCCCGCCTCATATGAGGTTCGTGTTCCTCAGGCCGGTTGTTTGCCGCAGGCTTCCTTCAGATTCCACCTTACAATGGACACCCTTGCCCTCTGGCTAACAGTTACTCCTGACTTCACTGCTCGGGACTTTCACCCTATAGACGTGCGCCATGCCCGGCGCACTGACATCCTCACCGCCCTGAAGAGACGGTGATTCCTCCTGCGAGACGCTCATGCCCGAGCGCGAGTATGTTCCTGGCGGCGTTAACGTCGCGGTCGTGAGTGGCACCACACTCACAGGTCCAGACTCTTATTCCAAGACCAGCTCTACCTTTCGGACTGTTTGCGCTGATAGCGCCGCAACACGAGCAGGCCTGGGTGGTGTAGGCTTCATTCACCGCGTGAAACATGATCCCGGCGCCAGCGCTCTTATAGGACAGGAATTGTTTCAACTGCGCCCAGCCGGCATCGTAGACCGACTTGGCGCTGTTCGTGCGGGTGAATGAACGAGACTTCACATCGCCGACGATGATCACGCCGCAGCGATTTACCAGTTGGCGGCTGAACTTGTGCAAGGCGTCTTTGCGCCGGTTGGCGATTTTGGCGTGGATCGCCTTCACACGGTGTTTCTTGCGCGCCCGTTGGGCGTGGGCCAGCGCCGGTTCCAGATCGCGGTAGAAACGACCGGCTTCCAACTTCGTACCATCGGAACAGGTGGCAGTATCCTTGAGACCGAGATCGATCCCGATCGCATCCTGACCGGCCGGAATCTCAGCCTCAACCTCAACGACCACATTGAGGTACCAACGGCCGCGCGCGTCTTCGGAGAATCTACCGGCTCTGAAACGGTACTGAGCCAGCCCGTAGCTATCCCAGACCTTGAAATAGTGGCCGTTGTGATAAACCTGGCCCTGCTTCCAGGTCACGGCACCGGACTTGAACGGGATCCAACCGAGCGAGCGGCGCACGCCGCCGCTCTTGCGCCATTGCAGTCGGGTCTTTTTGAACTGCTGCCGGCGGGTGACGTACTCACGGCCGACTTCCTGCACCGTATGACTGTGCAGGCCGAGGTCTTTTCCGGCACCGTTGGTATAGGGCTGGATATCGTAGGCGGACAGAAACACACCGCGCTCACGGATGGAGCGTTGGCTCAGTTCATTCACATAGTTCCAGACCTGATTCACCGACCACGCCATCTGCTGAAGCAGTGGCCGGTGGCGATCTTTGATCCGAACTTTGAGGGTTTTGGTGCGTTTCATACTGGTTAAGTATACAGCAATATCAAACCGGCTGCGCCGGTTGCGCTATCCTTCCCCGCACTAAAAGTTACGGGGCTTGCCGCGCGTTTTGGTCAGACCTTTGCGGCCTGATGCGGTGATCGCCGGATCGAGACTGGCCAGATTGCACAGTTTCATTGCGACCGAGTTCGCCGAGCGGCCCATCAGGTTGGCCAGAGAAATAATCTCCGGGTTGCTACGGTGCAAACGTCCGTACGGGAGTTGGCAGTAAAGATGAAAGGCCAACTTTACGTCTTCCGGTGTCCATGCCTTCCTGGGTAGTGTCGTGCTGCTGGTCATGTGAGTTCGTCCTTGTCGTTAGACTTTGACTCTAATGCGCAGGCCACAAAATGTCACCCTGAGCCGAATAGTTATACACACCCCAAAATAAGCTCTATCCTGTGTATATCTTTCGCTTACCAGCTTACACACAGACTAAGAAATCTTCCCGCCTGTGTAAAACAATCCCCAGTATCCCTGAATAGTTCTGTGCATAAGCTCGGCACAACAGGTCCACACTTATCTGCCAAGCCCCTACAGCATGGAGTTTTCAAAACTGATCAGTCGTTATCCAACGAGGTGAATAAAATCGGAGAAGACGCAGGTTTGCATCTGCTGATTGGCTTCCATGCCCTGTTAATAACTATGTGGTGGCCTGTGTAGTATCCTGTTGATGGAGTTTTCCACTGCGCAAATTGTGAACATGCCGGTTGCGGTATTCGCAGACGCCGACGGTGATAAAGCCGCGGGTGTCGCGGTACATGTGGTTGATGCGGCCTTTCTGTTGTTCCAGTTGACGCATCAGGGTGGTAACAAGGGCAGGGGTGGTATGCATGGGAAGCTCCTTTTCGTATGCGGCAATCCTTGCCGGGCGGTGCGGTGACAGCTAGCAGTCTGTCGGGTTTTCGATAGCCCTGTGAGATAATCCACCTGTCATCGAGCTACGACCGGAACGTCATCATGAGCCGCTTTATTCCAGTAGACCGCCAGACCGACTACCTGCTGCCACCTTCGGTTGATGAGTGGTTGCCTGACGAGCACTTGGCGCGCTTTGTCGTCGA
>CEGF01001930.1_pt1 | contig 10980 bp, 10 predicted proteins | sample 306341 | NCBI WGS metagenome assembly CEGF01 (sample SAMEA2755655, study PRJEB7226) | microbial mat metagenome | biome: microbial mat; feature: hypersaline; material: grass silage | place: USA | collected 2014-02-19 | depth 0 m
GATTGCCTGAACGCGGTCGTGATGAGTTATCGCGTTTGGCGCGCGACTTCAACGTATTGGCGGCAACGCTGGAAGCCAGCCGCGATGCCCGCGCCCGCTGGGTTTCTGATACCGCCCACGAGCTGCGCACGCCGCTAGCGGTGCTGCGCGGTGAGATCGAAGCCATGCAGGATGGTATTCGCCCGCTGAACCAGGAGAACCTTAGCTCCCTCGCCCAAGAGGTGGGGCAGCTAGAGCGCTTAGTGGCAGATTTACGCTTGCTATCGCAAAGCGACGCAGGCGCGCTGGATATTCAACTGGCGCCGATGGATCTTAGCGACTGCCTTGCCAGCCGCCTGACCGACGCCGACCGCTGGTTAGTCGAAAGCGGTTTAACGCTGACCGAACAGATCGAGCCTGGCATTATGATTCGTGGCGATGCCCAGCGCCTGCGCCAGCTCTGGAACAACCTGTTGGACAACAGCTGCGCCTACACCCAGCCGCCGGGTGAGCTGCGAGTCACGCTCACCAAGAGCCAGGGGATGGCGGTGGTCACCTGGGAAGACACTACGCCGGGCGTGCCGGAAGGTGAATTAGCCCGCCTGACCGAGCGGCTCTATCGTGTGGAAGGCTCGCGCAGCCGTGCCAGCGGCGGCAGCGGCTTGGGGCTCTCGATTGCCAGCGCCCTGGTTAATGCCCACGGCGCAACGCTAACACCCTCTAGCTCAACGCTGGGTGGGCTACGCTGGACGCTACGTTTTCCGCTGTTGGCTGCTGATTAATATTTCCGGGATTAGTACCACCAAAACTGATATTACACGAACCGTTAAGTCCTGCTTTTACGTTCACTGTTAAGCGAGTCTCCCCCTATGTCTGATGCTGCCTCTTTACTGATTGTTGAGGATGAACCGAAGATTGCCCGCCTAATGGCAGACTACTTAACCACCCACGGTTTTGAGGTGACGACCCTGGGCCACGGCGATGAGGTGATGCCCTGGCTGGCGCAGCACTCCCCTGCGTTAGTGCTACTCGATATCATGCTGCCGGGTAAAGATGGCCTCACCCTCAGTCGGGAAATACGTCAAAAGTGGCCTACCATTGCGATCATTATGGTCACCGCCAAAGTGGAAGAGGTGGATCGATTGCTGGGGTTGGAGCTGGGCGCCGATGATTATATCTGCAAGCCGTTCAGTCCTCGGGAAGTCGTCGCCCGGGTGAAAGCGGTACTACGCCGTAGCCAAGCGGCGGCCGATGCCCCAGCCGTGGTGCAAAACGCACCGGTAGTATTAAACGAAGATGGCTGGCAGGCGCTCGCCCATGGGCAGGATTTAGGCCTAACGGCGGTGGAGTTTCAACTGCTGCGGGTGATGATGCAGGCGCCGGGACGAATTTTCAGCCGCGAACAGCTAATGGATCATATGTATCGCGACAACCGCATCGTCTCGGAGCGCACCGTGGACAGCCACATCAAAAAGCTGCGCAAGAAGATCCACGAAGCGCTGCCTGAACTGGAAATCATCCGTTCGGTATATGGCGTCGGCTATAAGTATCAGCCGGAGGGGTAACAACAGGACTGCTTATGAAGGCGCTGGTAGTAGAAGATAACATTAATTTAGCCAACTCTATTGCAGCCACACTTAGCGAGGCTGCCTTTAGCATTGATGTCGCCGACGATGGCAGAAAAGCACTGCATATGCTCGAACAGGGCGGATACGACCTGCTGGTGTTGGATCTTGGCCTGCCTGAACTGGATGGCATCTCCCTACTACGCACATTACGCCACCAGCAAGATACGATCCCTGTCTTGATTATTTCGGCACGCGACAGCCTGGATCAGCGCATACATGGTCTTGAAGTGGGCGCAGACGACTATCTATGCAAGCCCTTTTCGTTGGAAGAAGTGACTGCACGTGCCCGGGCGTTAGTGCGGCGTGCCAAGCACTTTGGCGGAGAAACACTGCAGTGTGGGCGCTTAGAGTTTTTACCCGATGCCATGGAGCTTCGGCTTGACGGCAAACCCGTGCTGTTACATCGCCGCGAGTTAGAAGTCATGGAGTACCTGCTGATAAACCAAAATCGCCTCGTTAATAAGGATCAAATTATCGACCGACTGTCTACCTCAGATGAGTCAATCAGCTACGCCGCGGTGGAAACTTACATCTCCCGGATTCGTAAAAAAATTGGCTACGATTTCGGCTTAAAAACGGTACGCGGTCTGGGCTATTACCTGGAAGCTAAAGACTGCGAACCTAAAGACGTGAAAACCCCTGGCTATGAATAAACGCCAATCGATCCGCAGTCGGCTGCTGTTATGGATTGGACTGCCTTTCATCGCCCTCGCGATCTTGGCATTGATCTCTAGTCATCTGCTGTTATCTCGGCAAATTAATACCACCTTTGATGACCTGCTACTTAATGCAGCTCAGCGGCTGGAGCGTCGAATTTACACAGCGGATGGTGAACTGCGCATCAATATGCACTATTTCAGCATCAGTACACTTGGCAGCAGAGGTGAAGGAAAAATTTTCTATCGCATTAAAGAAAATGACGGAGACATAATCGCAGGCTTTAGTGGTTTGACAGATCCACCCCAAACGTCGCATGAGCCAGTTTTTTATGATGTAGATTATGCGGGCAATGCTTTAAGAGCAGTTGCGCTTACTCTTCCGTTTCGGCGAGGAGGCGAACCGGTAGACATTGAAGTCGTCGTCGCCGAATCAAAGGAAGCTCGCCACACCCTTACCAACGACTTCATGATTACGCTTACAGGGTTAATGGTCGTTACAGGATTACTAGCCATTTCAATTGCACTTTTAGCCATTCACCTTGGGTTAGCACCTCTTAACGCGGTTAGCCAAGCCTTGCGACAACGTTCACCGAATGACTTGCATGCATTGGATGATGCAGCCCCAAAAGAGATCCTGCCGCTAATCCAGAGTATTAATCATTTAATGCAGCGTATGCGGCGCAGTATTGAAAGCACTCAGCAGCTCAATGCCGATGTCTCGCATCAGCTTAGAACACCTGTCTCAGAAATTCGCGCTTTAACGGAAATGTCGCTTAAAGACGCATCCCAATCTCCCGCCCATACTAGCCTGCGGGAGATTCAACGCATCGCTGAGCATGCCAGCCATACCGTTAAGCAACTGCTTAAATACGCCAAAACACGCAGCGAATTAGTCGATACATCTCACCTCGAAAGTGTCGATTTAATCGCCATTTGCCATGATGCCTGTGCTCAGACTGCCCCTAATATTTATAAACAAAACCAAGAACTCGCCTTTGATCAACAGAAAGCAATACCCAACATTTTGGGCGACCCCATTATGCTGCGCTGGTTAGTGACCAATCTGATCGAAAATGCCAGCTTGCATGCAGGTGGCAGCATGGCCTATAGAGGCGTTATAACCGTTGCACTAACGGCTGACGCGCGCCAAGTAACCTTAGCGGTTAGCGATGAGGGTACCGGCGTGGAGGAAGCGCAGCTTTGCAAATTGACGGAGCGCTTTTTCCGCCACAACAAACATACGCCTGGTAGCGGATTAGGGCTGGCCATTGTGGAACAAATTGCAACGACGCACTCTGCCCGACTGGCGTTAACGAATCGCCCCCAGGGCGGCTTTGAGGTTATGGTGACTTTCCCCGCTATTTAAGCGTCTGATTAACTATTCGCAGCATTAGCGGGGTCATAAAGATCAATAGCAGTAGACGCAGTATATGGTGAGAAACAACATAGACAGGGTCGATACCCATCACCATGGCGATCACCGCCATTTCTCCTACCCCACCAGGAATCAACGCAAGCAGGACGGCAACGAAGGCTAGTTGGGTAAAACTTGAAACCAACCACGCCATTAGCGCCGCTACCACCAACGCAAATAGGGCAAAAGTAATCCCATAGCGCCCCATGCTGACCACCTGCGACCACTGAGTTCCTGAAAAGCGCGAGCCTACAGAAGCCCCCAGCACCAGAAATGCAGTAAGCACTACCCCGGTCGGCAGGGAGTAATCAAATCCAAGATTAGCAATAATGGCCCCTGCGGCCATGGGCCCTAAAAACTCAGGCAGGGGGATTCTTAACAAGCGCGCTAACCACCAACACAATGGTGCCAATAACAGAGGCAAAATATCGACTAAGGCTAGCGCTGATGATGAACTGGCAAGCGCTACATCATCAACAAAGAAACTCGCCACGAAAGCCGCCCCCGAGACCACGGTGACTAAGCGTAGCGAGTGAGAGATGGCGATCCAGCGTAAATCTCCATTTGCACGTTCAGCCAGTACCAGCGCTGAATTCATACTCCCTGGGTACGAGCAAAAAATAGCATTCATCCGCCCTACACTCGCTCGGTTAAAAATCCAGAATCCGCCGATTAGCATTAGCCCCATATAAACCAGCATTGCCAGCACACTGGGGTACCACAACACCAATCCTACGAGTTCATCTGCTTGGATTCGACTCCCGATAAATAGCCCTAGCAGTGCGATCGCGGTGCGATGCAGGCGCTTATCGACACCTGTTTTCACCCCCATCAGTGATAAGCCCATCACCATAAACAGAGACCCAAGCATCCAAGCCAGGGGCAATGAAAAAAGGGTGGCAAACCAGCCACCCACAAAACCCAAACCAACGGTAATGACAGTTCTTTTCAACATTTCAACTTCTGAATTGAGGAATCATAGTTGAGCAGCCTCTTGGCGCGCTTTAAGGCGCTTCATTAATGGCTGGCTAAATAGTGAGATAAGCAGTAATGCAAAAATAGCCAGCGTTACTGGGCGCTCAAAAACGTACGTGATGTCGCCACCACTGATTTGGTAGGAGTGAAGTAGCGACTTTTCAGCCAACGATCCTAATAGCATGCCGATAACAGCGGCGGGTACGGAGTAGCCGTAATGGCGAAATATCCAACCGATCACCGCAAACACCAGTACCGTAGCGGGGCCCGTCATATTGCCGGTTAGCCCGAAGGATCCCATTACCGCCAGCACCAACACAGAAGGAATCAAGTAGCGCATGGGCACTTTGACGATATTGGCCAAGAGAGGAATAAACAGTAAACCGATGATCACCAGTAGAAACACCTGGGCAAAGTTAGCGAAGATAATCGCGTAAACCACATCGGTTTGTTGGCGAATAAACTGCGGCCCACCAGTAATATTATGCATAGCAAACGCCGCTAACATTACCGCTGTAGCGCCACCGCCAGGAATCCCTAGCGCCAGCAGGGTAGCCATCGAGCCCCCTTCGGAGCTGCTGTTAGCCGCCTCAGAGGCCACGACCCCTTTCGGGTTGCCCTTCCCAAATGAATCGGGATCCCGATCACGGCGCTTGGTTTCTATGTAAGAGAGCAGGTTAGACACGGATGAGCCCACACCAGGAACCGCCCCGACCAACACCCCGATCAAACCACCCCGAATCATCACCACAGGGTAGCGCATCGCCATTCTGCAACCTTCGAAGATCTCACTCACCTTAACCTTGCGGGCATCGGCAGATTCAACGATGAAGCCTTTATTAGCTAGCTTAAATAGCTCTGAGGCGGCAAACATACCCATCATGGCAGGGATGACGGGGACGCCGTCCAACAGGTAAGTCTGCCCCATTGTCCCGCGTGCCAAGCCGATTTCGCTAAACCCAATCGTCCCGACTAACAGGCCAACAAACCCTGCAATCAAGCCTTTAAGCACCTGTTCGCCTTTTAAGCTCGCAATCAGCGTCATCCCCCAGAGAATCACTACAAACATCTCTGCTGGCCCCAATCTCAGCACCATGTAGGAAAGCGGCTGTATCATAAAGAACAGCACCACGTAGCCCATCAGCGCGCCAATCACCGAGGAGGCTAACGCGACGCCTAACGCCTGGTTATGCTGCCCCTTCCGAGCCATGGGGTAACCATCAAACGCGGTAGCGATGGCCGAAGAGGTACCCGGTATATTCATCAAAATTGCCGGGATACCGGCACCAAATGAGCCGCCCGTAAAAATAGCGGTGAGAAACAACATGGCTTGAATAAAGTCCATGTACATGGTCATTGGCAGGAAAATGGCCATCGCCATTGATATCTGCAGGCCTGGCGTCGCGCCAAAAATAAGCCCCAGTACGATACCCGGCACTACCACCAACCAAGGGCCAAAATTAGAAAAAAGCAGATCAAAACTCTGTCCTACTGCGCCAAAATCAATCATGGTATCTCCTCAGCTTGGAAGCAGCAGCAGTGTCATCGGGTACGGCAGCATCTGCGAGAAAAAGAACGCGACACTCAGCCCAAAAGCGATGCTATAACCACCTACCAGCAGCCAATTGCGCTCCCCCTTAAGGATCAGGAAAAGCGCCAGAAACGCTACGGTGGCAATATCAAAGCCTATCGCTTCAAGTGACAGCACATAGACGGCGAAGAGACCCACAACAGGTAATGTTTTATGCAGCGGTTCTTCTTCAGAGGAGCGAAACAGCGAGCCGTGTTTAATACGCAGAATCAATTCAAGTGCAATAATCGCTAACACGATAATGGCAAGTGGTAATATAAGCAGCAGGTTTTGCGGTGTGGCGGATACGCTAATGGCGTCTAATAAATACCATAGTGTAAAGCCAGCCAGACCCATGAGAACGATAAAGTCCCCATAGTCACGTTTACATTCAGACATGGTAAAACCCCATACTGGCCCCTCATTAATGTGAAGGGCCAGCTATCATGGAAGGATTAGTTCGGAAAATCTGGTCGTGAAAATTAGTTAAGCAGGTGAGCGTACTTTTCAAACACCTGATAGTTTTCGCGCATCAGCTCGTTGGAGCGCTCTGGGCCTACCCAAACACCGCCCATTTCGTTGCGCTCAAGCTGCTCTTGAACATCTTTGCGGGCAAGCGCACTTTGAATAGCCGAGGAGATCTTCTCGAAACGCTCAGGATGCTGACGCTCCATTTCACTGGTCACTGCAAAGCCGCGCATTGAGCCCTGAAGAACGGGCACCTCAAGATTCATCGGCGCCAGCGCTTCATTGATCGGGAGTGCATCCCACTGTTCAATGCGCTCATCATTGACGATCGCCAACGGGGTTAAGAACTCACGGATTCCCTCACTGCCCTGGGCACTAATAGAGACGAAATCCACCTGCCCACCCGCTACCGCTGAACGGGCTTCACCGCCGCTGTTATAGGTCACCAAGTTGAGGTTATCTTGGGGAATGCCTGCCTCATCAAGCAGCAAGCGCACCATTAAGTGACCAGCAGAACCTTGAACCACCGCGCCGCGTACTTGACCCTCTTCTTCGCGGATCGCTTCAAGCAGGCTTGGCAGGTCTTCATAACCGCTGTCTTTATTGGCAGCGATTAGATCCAAATCAAACCACTGGAAGTTGATATAAGAAAAGTCGTCGACACTAAACTCTGCATCACCCGTCAGGATCGAGTTGGTTAAGTAAGGAGCAAACGTCGAGGCATAGACGGTATAACCATCATCAGGCACGTTAAGAACGTAATTAGAAGCAACCTGAGTGCCCGCACCGGGGCGATTAGTTACTTGTACCGGCACACCTAGCTCTTCGGAAATAGGCCCTGACATCATGCGGGCCATACGATCCGCACTTCCGCCGGTGCCAAAACCTACCACCATGTTGAGCGGTCGAGAAGGAAAGTCGTCAGCTACAGCAGGAAGCGCCATTGATAGAGAGGCAATGGCGGCCGTTGCCCCTACCAATATCGATTTGATATTAAACGATAAGGACGCACTGGAAGTGTTAAGCATAGCGTGGCTCTCTTTTTATAAGTTTGCTTGGTTTTCGACACAGATCTTAACCTGCGTGCTTAAGACGCTACTCCCCGAAACTGTCACCAACCTTGCATAAAGTAAGAACGCAACTAAAGTCTAACCCCTGCTGACTACCTGCCGATTAAGAAACGCGATGCCTGCATCAATGGTAATGCAGCAATGATGGCTATCCCTATTTCACTGACTTCCAGGTCACCAGAGTGTTTCTTAGCGTATGCTAAAGTATGGTCTCAGACTGTCGATAACTCTATTAGCCTGCTTTAGAACCTATTTCCCTAAGCAGGCCTGCGTAGTCGCTGTTGCGCCTGCTTAAAATAGCCCTTAACTCTAACGAGAGATTGCCATGACCCTCTCTTTACCTACCGGGAGTGCCCCTTTAGACGCACATCCTTTACGTAGTGAGCCGTTAAACGTCGATAAGGTAACAACTACACCGATCACTTCTAACGCCGCAACGACGGATTCCAACACCAGCATTCACTTGGATCTTTCTCCCGTGGCTAGAGGCATCGCCTCAGCTTCAGAAAAGGCTGGTAACACACAGGAAGCGAAGAACACCAAAATCGATGAAAGCAATCTCCCGCAGGAGATTAAAGAACTACTAAAGCGAATTGTTGAATATAGAGAAAAATTAAAGGAGAAACAGCAGGAACTGGAAGATGTCATGCGCGACCAGTCCCTAAACGATGAACAACGCCAAGCAAAACTCGACGCCCTGCAACAGGAAATCAGTAGCCTCAATAATTCGCTTCAAGAGGCTATGAGCCAACTAAGCAAACTCGTCTCTCAGATGGATGTTGATGATGACGCTGTTGTCGGAATGATGTCATTGGCCATGTCTTGATGACGAAAAAGGGTTAAGGCTTTACCTGCCGATTAAGAAACGCGATGCCCGCATCTATGGCGCCGCCACGCAGCAGGAAACTAGTTATGTGGCCACGCCAGCGCTGCAGGTAAAGCTCGCTCTCGATGTTGTTCTCCTTCAGAGCTTGATAAAAGTCCGTGGCGTGATCCACCGGTACCAGTTGATCCCACTGACCGTGGAACAGGAAGAACGGCGGTGAGTCAGGCGTAAGTTGCCGTGCGGGAGAGGCTAGGCGATACGCTTCGTTCTCTTCGGCACGGGTGCCGCCAATAAAATTGACGACTAAAGGGCCGTCATCAAACTTCAATAAATCACTGGGGAGCCCTCCCGCTAAAACAGCGGCTAAACGGCTCTGCTCTCCGCCGTAGGGTTCGGCCAGCGGCCCTTCTACTCCCGCCACCGCCAGCAAGCTCACCAAATGCGCACCGGATGAAAACCCAACGCCTACAATTCGGTTTGTATCCACTTGCCACTCGTCCGCATTGGCGTGAATCCAGGCCATCGCCTGCTGCAAGTCATGTAATTGGCTAGGGAAGCGATATTCAGGCGCAAAACGGTACTCAATATTCACCGCTACGTAGCCCTGACCCGCTAGCTGTTCAGCGATGCCCTGCATATCTTCCGGTGTGCGGTTGCGCCAGCCGCCGCCATGAACCACCAGGGCAGCAGGACGCAATGCATCGCCGGGCTCATCGGGCAGGTAAACATCAGCTGTTAGCGCCTGGGGCCACTCGTCGGGGGTATAGGTTCTTGGGGTCAACCGGGTGAAGGGCAGAGGTTCACGCAGCCCACTACGCTCAATAGCGGGCTCCCCTTGGCTAACGTGTTGAGCAGCGCTACAGCCACTCAGCAATAAGGCAATTGCCCCCAGGCCGGTAACACGGCGTAGAGTGGTAAGTGCTCCATGCTGTTGCCACTCGCGAATTAGCTTGGTACGCGACATTATGCTTCTCCTGGATAAATAGGTGACCCCTCACCTACCCACTACGACCTGCAACAAGCCAATAAGATCATGATTGTTGCACACTATCTGCAAACGGTTTGCACCCCGCCTAGCGATACTGTCATTGTCAACTCACCAGGAGAGAACTTATGAACGTTACAAGTGCTAGGAAAATGTCAATTCGCCAACTGTTTGCCCCCGCCCTGCTGGCTATCGCCATTGCTCCATTAGCGTTTAACGCTCAAGCACATAGCCACGGCGACCATGAAGGGCAAGGCCCTGATCGCGAACGTATGGAAGAGCGCATGGAGGAGCGTCGCCAAGAGGTGTACGAGCGCGCTGATATTTCAGCCGAGAAACAGGCCGAGCTTAACGAAGCACACGCCGAACATCGTGAAGCCATGCAGGCACTGCGCGAAGAACACCACGAACGGGTAGCTGAAATTCTCACCGAAGAAGAGCAGGAAGCACTGCGCAACGCCATGCAGGAAGCCCATGAAGAGTATCGTGACAAGCACGGTAAACGTGGTCATCACGATGGTAATAGTGACGATAACGCCGATAGCGAATAAACGCAGGCCAAGCCTTAAACCAAGATCCAACGCCCGGTTTTTCCGGGCGTTTTTGTGTCTGCGCTTTCATCAGCGCGCTACTAACTCCACGCTAATTCAACCCATATAGGGGAGGTTAACTTGAAGGGGGACAGTTAATCGCGTATTTTATTTGAACGTTCATTCAAAATAAAAATTCATCTTTCAACAACAGGAGTCCGCCTGCATGGCGAAAGACAACCCCATCCTCCCCTCCCGCGACCGCCTCAATCCCGTGGTTTTCCACGGCAGTGTGGCGGGTATCGTTATCTTTTTAGTACTCACCATGCTGTTCACCGAGCAAGCCGGCGCTTTTTTTGATGCCGGGCTTGCCTGGGTCAGCAAAACCTTTGGTTGGTACTACATGCTCGCCATTGTGGCGTATCTGGTCTTTGTCATTGCGATTGGCATGTCACGCTTTGGCAGTATTCGCCTGGGGCCCGATCACTCACGACCCGAGTTTTCGCTACTCTCCTGGTCAGCCATGCTGTTTGCCGCAGGTATCGGTATCGACCTGCTGTTTTTCAGCGTTGCCGAGCCGGTTGCCCACTATTTGGCACCGCCGGACTTGACCCCGGAAAGCCAGGCAGCGATGCGTAACGCCGTCGTTCAAACCTATCTGCACTGGGGGCTCTCCGGTTGGGGGCTGTACGTGTTGATGGGTATGGCGTTGGCCTACTTCAGCTACCGTCACCGCTTGCCGCTGGCAATCCGTAGCGCGCTCTATCCCATCCTGGGCAAGCGCATTCACGGCCCTATCGGTAACGCGGTAGACATTACCGCCGTCATCTCCACCGTGTTCGGCATTGCTACCAGCCTGGGTATTGGGGTGATGCA
>CEGF01002920.1_pt1 | contig 10972 bp, 14 predicted proteins | sample 306341 | NCBI WGS metagenome assembly CEGF01 (sample SAMEA2755655, study PRJEB7226) | microbial mat metagenome | biome: microbial mat; feature: hypersaline; material: grass silage | place: USA | collected 2014-02-19 | depth 0 m
AGCCCCACCGGCGCCAACGCCACCGGCAGGCTCATAGCCTCCCCGAACAGCCGCGCCGACAGATCCACCTCCCCACCGCCTTCAACACCCGCTGCCGCAACGCCAGATCGCGCAGATCCGCCACATTGCGCGCCAGGGTGTGCTCGTCGTACGCGCCCCCGTCGATGTAGTGGAACAGGAACGGCGGCAGGCGACGCTTGGCGGCGAGGCGGTAATCGTGGGTGGAGGAGATGATCATGGTTGTCTCCTGGTGTGGTGGCGGACCGGGGGGGACTCAGGGAAGAAAGTTCTGGGCCAGTGCGCGAGCTAGAGGCCGGCCTCATCGAACAATTGGGCAGCGGAGACGTTCAACGCCCTGGCGATGCGCAAGATGTTCGCCAGGGAGACGTTGCGCTCGCCCCGCTCCACCGCCCCGATATAGGTGCGATGAATGCCTACCTCGGTGGCGAAAGCTTCCTGAGAAATACCGGCGGCCCGCCTCCGCTCCCGGATCACGGAACCCAGCTTTTTCTGTGCGTCATCAATGTGAGTAGTCATATTTCAAATTGTTCTTATAGATGACTATAAATCTACACACTATAAGTAGCACATCTGGACGCCATGCCCTATGATGACTTTACGTATCATTGAAACTCATGGAGGGAATCATGAAGAAGCGCAAGCCGAATATTGAGATCGGGCACTATCGTGGGAGCCGCTATTGGGGCGTTTGGGTTGATTCGGAGCTGCTGGCAGTGGTTTGTTACCGGAAGGGAGCGGAGGCAATCAAATCGGCTTTGCTGAATCGTCCAAGCCAAAGCTGTAGCCGACAACGGGCATGATCAGCATGCGCGCTTTTATAACGCCCGGCTCACGTGCCCCTTTTGGAGCCGCGAAGCGGCCTAATATCGGTCGCTGTGCAGCCGATTGTTAGGTGGCGGGCTATCCGAGGAGCGAGATAAATTCTTCATCCGAAATCTCCGTGTCTTCGTATTCGTGGTCGTCATGAACGATCCATCCTCTAGCCCCATGATCTAGTTTGTGCTTGGGCCCGACCAAATGACAACTTGGCAGGACTACCTCTTTAACAAAAGGGTCTGACTCGTAAGCTTTCGCTACATATGCGGCGCCTTTTGCTCCCGGGATATACCAAGGCTGAGCGCCGAAAGCAGAAAATTGATTCTCAACGATAAACTGGAGCGACTTTATCGCCTCGAGAGCGAGGCTTCTGGCTCCATGATCTGTCTCAGGGTTGAAGTGAATAGCGTTATTACGCAAAGGCTCTAACCTGCGGAAGCCTTCAGCAGGCTCCGGTAACAGCACCCCCCAGGATTCCAGCGTGTTAATTGCGTACTCCCAGTTGTCGAAGGACTCCTTGCGATAGACCTTCTTATACTGAGGCGTAGACTTAAAGTAATCCCTTAGGTGCAATATCAGGCGATTCAAAATGCGCTCACCAAGGGTGCAGGCTGAAACAAGTGCGGGATAGTAGCCACCCAACACGAATGAATCGCGGCACTGTTTCAAGAACTCGTTGTGAAAGGCCAACAATGAAATTGGGTTTGCGCCTAGGTCAATGAAATTCTTGATTTTTTGTTCGTGCCAAGATGCTCCAAACTCGTGAATTAGTCCTTCCCTGATCCGGCTTTTGTTTATCAACCACTGGGCTTTAACCTGTTCTTGCCAGCTTTCTTGAATCTCAGTCGACAACATCACTGCCCGAGTGTCAAAGCTGAAGGCGAGGACTCGATAACGTCTCATAGTTGAAGGCACCTAACGCCCGCGGCGCGCGGATTTGTAGTGTAGACGAAGCCGCAACGGAAGATCCGGCGCTGTGACTGTGATTATTAGATGTAAAAGAGCTCATAGCTTTGATATCTGCCGAAACTCCTCACGAACAGAGATTATTTGCACCAGCCTACCTGACGGAATAATTTTTATGAACACCTCTTCTTGGAGTGGTATGGTGTGGGCTATACCACCACCCTCCAATGTTTCTGACGTAACCAAGTGTTCTGATGCCTTCATTTTTTCATATAGATCCAAATCCAACGGGTTGCCAACTCTATTAAAAACAGGAAATCTTGTCTCTGTTCTATAGAAATCAAAATCGGCATCAGACTGTAAATCCAGGAATTCTTCAAGTGCGTTTTCAGATGGTAAGTAGTACTGAAATCTAAGCTCAGGCGGAGCGTAAATTTCCTGTATCAGCTGTTCTGGGTATATCTTTCTGAAAGTTTTCCCTTCTATATCGTTTACACCAATGACTGCTATATCATCAGGATAAGGAGAGCTCGAAAGACAGACACCTACAGAGAACATCCCATGAAGGTGCACCAAACAGATTAGACCACGTTTTTTAGACCCAACGACAATGAGGTAGTGTTTTTTACTTTCAAAATCTAAGTACTCACGCATACCATCAAAGAGCTTATGATCGAATCCATCTCCGATTGACACAAATTTTTCTACTGATTCGTAGTCAGCATTCTTCAAAACTTTAGAAATATCTACAGCGGATGGATCTGAAAAATACTCTTTGATGGTATCTACCGCAAATTCATAGGCTATTTTTAGCAATCCAATTTTAAATTCAGCCAAGTCAATTGAGATTGAGCATTTAATGCTTGGGCGTTTTATTGTTTGGACGCTGCGATCTATGCCTTTGAATTGGTCGATTGGGATATGTAGTTTTTTTGATATTTTCTGAAGTATCCCATCCAGTTTTTTTCATCCGATGCATCAATACAGATGCTGACTTTAGTTCCACCATCTCCAGCTTCAGATTCTTCGTAGCTAACATTGGTGATTGTGTAAGGGGTGGGCTTGCCATCCTCGCCAAGTCTTAGCTGAACCTTTTTTCCCTCATCTTCAGCAAATTGGTGTATTCCTGAGAATGGATTTGGTAACTTCCCCGATTTCCCCCGCAGGCCAAGCAGGTATCTTTGAAAATGAGAAAACTGGTGATTTACGAGTTTTGAATCAACCCTTAAACCCAGATCGGAATTGCAATCTTTACAGACCGTATAGATGTGGTAATAGCCCCCAAGCGCATCTGGGATAACATGCTCATCAGAAAAGCTATTAGTTTCTTCTCTGCAAATTATGCAATAATTTTCCATCAAGCTACCCCATTTTATCCAACTCCCGCAACGGCGGAAAATTGGGAGCGCAACGAGTAATTTTTCCGGCGGCTTGCGCTTCTTATGCCCCTACCTCATCAGACTCCGAATTTACGGTTACACCGCGAGTAAATTCAGAATACACTTCGCGCAGATGCTTGATACCCTGCTGCCTATCAACCGAGTAATTCAACTTGTCCCTTATGAACTCAAGCCGATGTTTATTTTCCTTTATAATTTGGGACCACTCCTTGACCCAGATTGTGACGCGCACGCCATTTTCTGAGTTTTGGGCAAGAATTCCTCTAGCTCGACCATCTTGGTTCGATTTCTTCTTTGCGACGGGATCAACTTCGTTGGAAAGTATCCAAAAATTCCAAGTTGCGGTTAGTGACGAGAAGCGCTCATCGTCAATAACGGCATAGGCGTATTCTTCAATTTGATTGCATTCGGTGGTACCAATTTTCACTTTCGGAGCTTTTAGTTCGACAACCAAATGTTCAATCTCATCATCTCGACTGCACGGGATTGCACGCGATAGCATTAGGTCGACAATCCCCTTGGACCCATCAACCTTGGTTACAGGCTTATCAATTGGAATGTTGACGCCCTTTTTTTGGCTATGCTTCCTCAGAACCTCAGTCAGTGACTGGTCGTCAACAGATACTTCGAACTCTGAGCCGAATAACCAAGAATTTTCAGCAACGATTCTGTGCAGTTGACCTCTTTCTTTAAGGTTCTTTTTGGCACTGGGGTCAAATAAAAGAAATTCCAAACCAGACAGAAATTTGAGCCGGTCCGAGACTAGCTTAGAAGCACTAATCATGCTTGAAAGTGAAACATCTTGAAGCAGTTCCGAAAGCTCCGCCAACTTATGCTTTGGAAGGTTAAGAACCTCAGTAATTACCGACTGAAGATCCTCTGGACTATTCTCAACAGCATGCCGTAGCATTCTTAACTGAAATGATTTTGATTTTTTATCTGCCTGGTTAAGTGAAGGCAAGCTTTCAGAAAGTTTGACTGCAACAATATCAAAAATTTGCCGCTCAGCAATTTCAACAGGTGATATTGCTTCATGACTAAATGGGTAAACGTTTTCACTTTTCCACTTCCGAATTTGAGTTTGGCCCAGCTCGATAGCTCTTTTTGCGAAGTGGTCCTTAATTGATTTTATTGCAGCGTCAGAAACGTCCTTTAGCTGCGAATTGAGCTCTCCGAGGCCTAATGTCCCTTCGGAATTTAACACTCCTACTAGACTAGTTTTTAAATACGATGAAAAACCAAAGTCGCCGATGCTTCTGATCTGCCCTTGGTAGCGCTCTAAAGGAAATCCGTTATCGGTACAATACCAAAGCTCCCTATCTGCACCATTTTTCCACTCAATTATTTCGAGCTCAACGGGATGCTCGTATTCTTTATAGGTGACAGAACCAATTGTAATTGTATCGGTTCGATTGATTTCTGTTTCTGGATCTAGCTGCTCCCCATTGACATATATTTTTATGGACGAATAGGTTCGAAGGTAGAGCGCGAACATCGGAAGGAGCTTTTCAACAGCAATTTTTGTATCCAATATATGGAAATTACGACTTAGCTCCCTTACCGTAACGGTGGTTCCACGGCGTTTTCCCCCTGTAGTTTCTAGTTCTTCGAGTGTGAACCCACCAAGGCTATCAGCCACTCCAGACAGTCTGAACGGTGCTTCGCCTTCAACTCGCCACTCTACACAACGACCTAAAGAAAATGCTTTGAAACGACCTTGACCCTCTTTGCCATGGAGGAATCGGCCACCAGAACTTTTGTCTTTACGTGCCTTCCATGAGCCGCCAAGCGAGCTAAAGAGAGATTCTGCATCCCGAAATGTAAATCCATTTCCATTATCTCGTACAACAATTTCGTCCGTTCCCAATTTTCCATCGACAAAAATTATCTCAACGTTGGTAGCATCGGCATCGAGTGCATTCCAAATCAACTCGGCCAATGCTTTATCAGGAGAAGCGGAAGACACCTTTTCTAGGTGATCGTGCTCAACCTTCACTCGACACTTTCTAGCAGTCATCCTTCACCCCGAAGGTAGTTTATTTTTCGGCAAACGCCCCAAGCAGGGGAATGTTTTGCGTTTTGAGCGCAGCGAAGCAAAATATTTCCTCTGCCTTGGCTTGTTAAACCGCCTTATCATTTTCCGACACCTTGTACGCGCGCTCTATACCCATAATCACCTCTGACTTCTCGCCACCACTTACATATTCATGGACGAGGATAAATTTCCAAAGAAAGCTCTGCGCTGGATTCGGATCTATCGGATTGACATCATTAGAGAAGTTAAAACGATTTAAAATATCGCTATAACTTTCTTCGCATTCGGATACTCCTAAATACTTGTTGCACATATCATAAAAGCAATTTATCAAGTCACCATAGAGGTCATTGGCATCATTACATACATCAGTGACACTATTGAAAGTCCCTTTCTCAAGCAACAAATGGTAGATAGGCAGCGGATCTTTCCAAGAGCAACTTACTATTTTTCGTATCTGCCGAATTACTGCTCTTATCTGATTTGGCAAATATATCTCTGCAGAATAAATCGACTTTAAAAGCTGCTCATCAAGAGCGACTCTCTTTTTCTCAAAATCCTCAGGAATACCAGCCTTATTCACAATCCATGAAACATATGAATTGTTCATCAGCTTGTGTTGAGAAACCACAGAGTTCATGTCTTCCAAAAGCGGCAACACTCTATCAAGCTTTACTTTCTCAAACTCCGCCTTACGAATAGCTATATCTTTTTGAATTTGAAGAGCCGACCCAACCTCTTGTTTTTGAAGGTCAAGTTTATTCTGGAACCATTTTTCCACAAGACCTTTAACTACCCAGTGCCATATTACAACGACAGACAAAACGACAACGGCCCATTCGCCGAGATTAAAAAACTCAATGATCTCAATCATAGCTCCCCTTCTGGAATCTAGGTGGCCGGTTTAACAGAAATTAGGGTGCCAGCTCGAATATCCAATGAGAGCGCCGGCGTCATATCTCTTTTCTTGATTTCCCCTTACACAAAATAAGACCAGAAAAGTCAGCAACTTACAAACGAAGAAAGCTGCCCTCCTCCTGACATCTCGGCCAATTCTCTGCCCCAAAAAAAAGACCGCCAACGCCCAAGCGCCAACGGCCTTTTAAGTAAGCCCTTACTAATTCCCCAAATCAGATAAATCGCAGATCAGCCACTCATGCTGTGACAAGTCCAGCTATTCACCCTCCCCCGGCAACAACAGCCCAGCAATCCGCTTGGCTTTTTCGGACGGCACCCCCAGCGCCTGCAGCCCATCTCCGCGGCAATACGGTCGGCGTGTTCCACCTCGCCGTCTTCCACGAGCAGGTTCATGGCGCCGAGGGTGGCGGAGATGACCATGCTCATGGCCATTTCTTCGTGGGCGTAGCGGACCACGGTGATGAGGGCGCGGGTCCAGTCCGGGTCGGTGCGGGCTTTGTTCATGAAGGTGCGCACGGCGATGCTGAGGCGTTCGGCGCCGCTGTCGACGGCTTCGCTGACGGTGAAGATCTGTTCCGAGAGCCACTCGGAGCCGCACCGGGGAACACGTACTCGCTTAATCCAGAAGCCTTTCCGGTGCATCCATGTACTCATGCAGCACACGAACCACTAGCACCTTCGCTTCCAGCACTCGATAGAACACCGCGTGATGCTCAACCTGCAATCGGCGATACCCGGGAAGAACATGGGCGTAGTCGGTCCCAAGCATGGGGTGCTGAATCAGCGGCCTCATGCCCGCCTCCAGCTTATCAAGGTAGTCATCGGCCTGATCTGCGCCCCACTCTTCGCAGGTATACACCCAGATGTCGATGAGATCGGATTCCGCCTTTGGTGTAAGGCTCAGCGTGCGCACTACTCCGGCGCCTTCATCCGCTTGCGACCAGCCGCCTTGATCGCCGTCATATCGACTGGCTTGGGCTCGCCGCTTGCTTCACCCTCAACCAGGGCCTGCCTGAGCGTGGTAAGCCGTTCCTGGGCTTGCTGGTCCTGCCGGATGAGATGGCGAATATATTCACTGTCATTGCCAAACTGGCCGCCTTCGATCCGGCTTTTTACCCAGCCGTCCTGTTGTTCGGTCAGGGTGATGGTTTTCCGGTGCATGCTCATAATGGGTACTCCTGGGCCCCAAACAGTATGACAATATCATACCAAGATTTTGTGCCGGATCAATTCCGTCTACCAACCGGCGGCAGCAGCACTGTGTTTGTTCAGGCACCCCCAAAAGCCTTTGAGCTCGTCATCATCGGTGGTGGTCTCACGGCCTTTTAGTCCTGCCTATGCGCAGCGTTGATTGCGCATAGCATTTATCGTTGCGCATAGGCGTTAAAGCCTTTGGAATATTCCGTCTGGCAGGTAGTTATAGGCCAGTGCATGAGTATCATCGGCACCCGCATTTCGGGCGCGGAGGCGCCATGACGGCGTTACCCATTGGCGACAACGCATCCCTGGAGCCGCGAAGCAGAGCGAAATCGGTTGTTATGCGGCCGATTGCTACAGAGCCCTGCCCGAAAGTTCATACTTTTTTGTTCCAAGCTCAGCATCCGTCAAGTGGAGAAAACAGCCGATGTACACCAGGTACCTCTTGGCTTCGCTACCGATCCCACCTATCGTGTAAAGCCTTGCGATAGCCCGCGCCAACCGTTCAAGTCGGGCAACAACCTCGTTGTTGATTTCTATACGAATTCGGTTGCTAGCAGGATTCTTTTCTATCTCATCCATCAAATCCTTGCGAGCCAAAAGAATCTCAGTTTCGAGGCGTTGCCACGCTGCGTCAGGGTCGTCAGTCTGCACCTGACGACCTACGATTACGTCCAGATTGTAATACCGCGCCGCTTGCCCAAAATCACTAAGCACAGAAACGAAAGCAAGAAGGCTCTCTGAATTTAAGTATTCGAAATCACTCTGAGCTACTGGGACATTGTTAATATAATCAACCAAGAAGCATTCTGTTCGGATTCTTTTGAGCAAGAGATTGAGGTCATGCCCTCTTCGCCCCGACGGAAAAATCGTTTTGATTGGAAATCTGCCATTTTCCTCAAGCCAGCGAAAGCACAATGTAACTTTCATGAACCGCTCAAAACCGCTAGCCAAAGTTAGCAGCGGCAAGTGGTAGAAATCGTTTCCAGCACCGATATTTTGAATTTGACCAAAACCGGCTTTTATCAATCTAACTGCGTTGAACAATTCCTGACCTAGGGCCAGCGTTCTTCTAAGCTCAGAGTTCATGACTTAGCCCCATAACGCCAAAGCCTTGGGGTGGCCGGAGCGGAGCGCAGGCCGCCCAATGCAACATGTTTTTTGCATTGCATGATTGTGCCTGGCTTTATTAGCTGATTTTCTTCGCAATAAACTCACTCAATATTTTCTTTGAAATTTTACTCATCTGCCCAATCACAAATAACATATATTCTTTGCTTATATTAATTTTCTCTGACTCAAATCTTAAATGTTGACTTGATTTAACTATGATTCTGACTCTTTTCTTGGTTGCCCTGCCGCCATTATGGACCCATGCATTTCTTATTTCTCGCACTTCTTCATTTAGCGTATCGACAGCGAGTGAACACTCTTTAGAGTCCCTTATTTTTACGCCCAGTCGTTCAATTTCATTTATTAGATGCATGAAATCGCTAAGACCTTTTGACTTTGACTTGATCTTAATGTTTCTTATTGTTGCTAAATGATGGGCGATATTATCTAGCTTACACTCTAATCGGCCCCACACCGCTACCAACATTGCCTGCCGTTGATATAAAGGCATTACTTCTGTAAAGATCGCTTTGAAGTCATAGTCATCTTCGGAAACGCCTTCTATATGCTTAATATTTACAAGAACTTTTTCCGCTTGGCCATCTGAAGTTTCATACCACTCTTCGGCTTCGGCTGTCTCAACACAATCATCAATGTCTCGAATATAGTTGTTTATCTGCTTTTCTTGCTGATTAATAAATGCCTTCATCAAAAAAAGCTCTTCTTTTAGCCCTTGGGCTACAAAAAAACCTTGGTTATTCCGAATCATCTGCTCACCTCTAGAGACAGCTAACGCAGAGCGCAGCGACGTGCTTTAGCATGTCCACCTGACGCGAATTGCTAGTCACGTTCGGGTTTTCTATTGGTTGCTCCTTCAAGTCTTTTCATTAGCATTCTCTTTAGCTCAGAAATGTTTTTGTACTCCGGGCAATTATATGCAGCCAAGTCGAAGTGGATAGATGTTCCGATTTTCCTATAAAGAATGACTCTCCGGCCAAGAGCGTGCGCATAGCCAATCTCGTAATAGACACTGGGTCGCTCGTTCGTCAGATCCCCCACTAAAAATTCACTTGTTTTGATTTCTTCTATTATTCGATTAGTTATGACGTCTTCGTGCTCTATTTCATCTGCTCTAACCGCCACAATTCCAAACCTGGCTAAACAATCTTTGTATGCGGCATAAATATCTTCGTTTTGCGGATCATTGCCATTGATCGGCATCATAATAAATGCCGTGTTTGGACGATAGGACTGCGATAGATTAGGGTTTCTTTCTAGTAGACCATCCGGGATATTGGCTGGAGATATTTTTAGTAGTTGCGCCATTCCTTCCAGCTGTTCTAGACATTCATCGAATGCCTTTTCAGCATCGCTTGGTGAGCTGCATTCATCTTCGGCTTGCCCAGGAGGACTTACTCCCAGAACAGTTCCTTCATCATGCAATACTTCTATATTCCAATAGCGGTAGTTACGAAGTTTAAGTGCCGCCCTCATTTGTTTAACATAACGTCCCACATCTTTTTCATCTGATTCGTCTAGAACAGGTGATGACTTGATTGCAGGAATAACCAAAGAAATCACATTAAGGAGACTTTCCTGGGCTTCTTGGGACAACTTTCGGACCTCGGGAGACAAGTTGTCCCAAAATCCGTTTCGGTTTTGGCGATTTAGCCAGTAAGGGCTAGTGTCTTCACCGCACTCATTGAGAGCCGCACCAAAGAATCCGTGCGCTTCCCCTTTCAAAGATACAATTGCATCTGATAATTTTCTGGTATCCATTAGGTCCAACTTTTCTGGTTTTGACTAACAGGTATTAAGACGCCAGCTCGAATATCCAATAAAAGCGCCGTCATAATGTCTCTTTTTTGATTCACCCTGATGCAAAATAAAACCAGAAAAGTCAGCCACTTACAAACCCAGCGAACAGTCATGCTCCTGATGTCTTGACCACCTCACTCTCCTAAGAAACAAAAAAAGCCGCCAACGCCCAAGCGCCAACGGCCTTTAACGTAAGCCCCTACTAATTAGCCAAATCAGATAAATCGCGGTCCAGCCCCCACGCTGCGGGAAGATCGTCTAGCTGGCCTCCCCCGGCAAAGGCAACCCAGCAATCCGCCCAGCCTTCTCCGGCGGCACACCCAGCGCCTGCAACACCATCTCCGCCCCAATACGGTCGGCGTGCTCCACCTCGCCGTCTTCCACGAGCAGGTTCATGGCGCCCAGGGTGGCGGAGATGACCATGCTCATGGCCATTTCTTCGTGAGCGTAGTGGAAGTCGCCTTGGCGGCGGCCGGCTTGCAGGTCGGCGCGGAGGTAGGTGGCGAGGGTGGACCGCATGCCTTCGGCGTAGCGGACCACGGTGATCAGGGCGCGGGTCCAGTCCGGGTCGGTGCGGGCTTTGTTCATGAAGGTGCGCACGGCGATGCTGAGGCGTTCGGCGCCGCTGTCCACGGCTTCGCTGACGGTGAGGATTTGTTCCGAGAGCTGGACGGCCAGCTCCAAGCCGACGGCTTCGAGCACCTGTTCGCGAGAGCGGAAGTAGTTGTAGACGGTGCCGTTGGAGACG
>CEGF01000959.1_pt1 | contig 10969 bp, 13 predicted proteins | sample 306341 | NCBI WGS metagenome assembly CEGF01 (sample SAMEA2755655, study PRJEB7226) | microbial mat metagenome | biome: microbial mat; feature: hypersaline; material: grass silage | place: USA | collected 2014-02-19 | depth 0 m
CCGGCGCGGCCTAGGGTCATTTCGCCGATCAGATGCACATCATCATGCTCAAGCAGACGCGCCTGACGGCAACCTGGCAAAAACTCCGGGTAGCGTTCGAAGTCGTTGACCAGGTCGAACATTTTCTGGGGGGTGTGCCGCACTAAGGCGGAACGATTGACGGTTGGCATTGACCTCTCCGCTGACTTCACAGTGCCCAAAGCGTATCATGGGAAACATTTTTCAGACCCTAAATGGTATCACGCCTCCCCAAATAACGAAGGGGAAGCCACTGACAGATTAATTATGAGGTTCCATGGCCACTAAGAAAGGTAACAGTAAGGGCCCCGGTAGCAGCGTTATTGCCCAAAACAAGAAGGCACGGTTTGAGTACCATATCGACGAAACCTTCGAAGCGGGCCTGGCGCTGGCAGGCTGGGAAGTGAAAAGCCTACGCGCGGGCAAAGCTCAGCTCACCGATACCTATATTCTGGTTCGTAACGGCGAGGCGTTCCTGCTGGGCAGTCATATCATGCCGCTCAATACGGCCAGCACCCACGAGATTGCTGACCCGACGCGCACCCGCAAACTGCTGCTGCATCGCAAAGAGATCGCCAAAATCTTTTCGATCACCCAGGACAAGGGCCACACCTGTGTGCCCCTTAAGCTTTACTGGAAGCGCAATAAAGTGAAGTGCGAGCTGGCGCTGGTGACCGGTAAACAGCTGCATGACAAACGCGCGACCGAAAAAGATCGCGACTGGAGCCGCCAAAAAGGTCGAATTATGCGGGAACATAACAAGGCATAACTGGTCAATCAGGTGTGAGCACGTTAGAATGCTCACCTGAAATAAGGGGGCGACATGGTTTCGACGCCGGTGACAACCCTTGCGGTGCATGCCGAGAGCGTGATGTATCTCGTAAATCCCACATCACGAAAAATAGTCGCAAATGACGAAAACTACGCTCAAGGCGCGCTAGCAGCTTAAACACTGTTAGCTTCTTGTCTGGCCCCAAGGTGATGTGCCTATTCATCGCTGAGGGGATACGAGCTAAAGCTGATAGGATCGCGTTTGGTGGTGTCTTCTCGCCAAGCGCTAAACTTTAGAAGACTCGCGTGGCTGAATCCTGATCGTCGGAGTCAGTTGCGTTAAATCAAATGACGAAATCTAAGCATGTAGAGCCAATAGGCGCGTGCTGGCGGACGCGGGTTCAATTCCCGCCGCCTCCACCAGACACCCCTACAAATCAAGCACCTTTAGGTGCTTTTTTTGTGCCTGTGGCTTGGAAAGGGCTAACCAAGACCTCATTATCGCCAATCCAAGTTCCATGCACACCGGCGGGCACCCAGGCAGGCAGTTCGATCGCAGCGACAGGGTGAGCGCCGATCTGTGTTGCGTCCAGGATCCAAAGCTCTGCCACGTTGCTACGCAGATCGGTAACATAGGTTAATAGCCACCCATCATCTTCACTGTGACCCTGTGGGTCGGGAACGAAGCAGGGCTCTCCTGCATAGACACCTGCGGGAAGGTCAAGCACCCAGCGCCGTTCGTGCTCCATGTCATATTTGACGATACCGTAACCGGCGCGCGCCGCGTCGGGGAAAACCACCGCATAGGCGAAGCGGTTTTGCCGCCCGGTGAAGCCGAGGTGGATCATGGGGAATTCGATCGTAAGATCATCGAGCAGCCCGACGCGCGCGGTTCCCTGCTGCGGATCTATTGTCCACCGGCTGCGCTTCGCCCCACTGACAGGTGCGGCTCCCTCCGGCGCGGTGCCATTGATAAAGGCTGAGGCTTTCCCCCAAGCGGCTTCGTCAAAGAACGGCCCTTCGACCACAAGGTGACCATCTGCATCTTCCCAGGCATTGGAGAAGTGCAGCATGTAATAGGGATCAACGTCGATCCACTGCACACTACCCTTGCTGCGGTCACGCGACATGACGCCGATCCGGCCGCGATACTCCCTCTGCCACGTATAGGGAAAAGCAAGGTTGGAATGTAGATCAAGAGCGACGTTGGGATCGAACCAAATCACATAGTTTTCAGTGATGGCGAAGTCATGGATGACAGAACCGTTTGGCCCTTCGATCACCTCGCTATGTACCAGCCGCCCCGAGGCATCCGCCACGTGGTAGGTCAAGTACGGCGGGAGAGGCGAATTGCCGAAGAACAGCATCTCGCCTGTGCGGGGGCAGATCTTGGGATGGGCCGTCATCATAGTCTTTAAAGCACCGCCAAAATCGTAGGCGCCAATCGTCTCCAGTTCGGGGTTGATCTCAAAGGGTAAGTTGACCTCTTGAAGGGCCAAAATGCGCCCCGCATGGGCGATCACGCTGGTACCGGCCGCACTCGCATGAAGGTCGATCGTCTCATGATCGATAAACAGCGGCGCCCCTTCCAGCGCCGGGGTTTTGACCCAGCGATTGCGGTACCACTCAGCGCGTCCGCCCGAAATACGTAGCCCGTGGATCATGCCTGAACCATAGAACCAGGCGCCGGGATTGATGCCATCCTTCGGGTTATGGCCATTGCGGAAGTAGCGCCCTGATAAAGCGGGCGGGATGGCGCCGCGCACCGGCAGGTCAAAGGCCGTTGTCTCCCTGTTAACGGGGCGGAAATGCCCGTCGAGAAAGCTTGGGACGGAACCAGGGCTGCCTGCACCACTACTCTTGGCGAACGCTTCGAAGCTCAGGATGGAGGTTACGAATGTGGTTGCGGCGAGGCCGCTTGCCATACGCAGAATATCGCGTCTGCTGTAAGTCATTGGGCTGCTCTCCTGAACTTCAGCTCCTGCACACAGAGCGCTGTACTACCTACGATCCAGCGCTTGAGTGTGGCGGCATACTCAACAGTAGCGGCATCAAGTGCTTCCGCGGACAGCTTGTCGGCCTGATAAAGAACAAAAGGCTCGGCCCACGGCAGACCACAGCGATGCGCGGTGGCCTGTAACGGGGCGAGCAGTGCATTCATTGTGAACATATTGCGCCCACCGGTTCGGTAGGCGTCTGGTATGTTGCCCGCCGTTGCGGCCACCATGAGCGGCGTGCCTTCCAACATACGCCCTTCAGACTCGTAGGCGATGTAGAACATCCTCGTCAGCACGGCATCCTGCCAGGCTTTCAGCAGCGGAGGCGTGGAATACCACTGGATGGGGAACTGCAGCACGATACGGTCGCATTCAAGCAGCCGCCGGGCCTCGCGCTCGCCGTCTTTGGATAGATCGATGCCATGGGGATAGATGGCTTGCATATCGACGAGCTCCACGGAGGGTAGCTTGGCCGCTGCCGCAGCTAGCGCAGCATTGGCCTTCGAGTGCGCAAGATCGGGGTGGAACAGAAGAATGAGCGTCTTAGTCATGGGGGTTTCGCCTCCTTTAGGTAACTGCACGGAAACGATGCACCCACGACCAAAATTACTCCAATCGATTAATAATATGTTCTATTATTCGTTTCATGAATCTTCGCTCTCTTGATCTCAACCTGCTCGTTGTCCTTGATGCGCTTCTGGATGAGGCGCATGTCAGCCATGCTGCCGATAAGCTGGGCATGTCACAGCCTGCCGCCTCCGCCGCACTGCAACGCTGCCGTTATCTCTTCCGTGATGAGTTGCTGGAGCGCGGCCGCGGCACAATGCGCCTAACGCCAAAGGCCGAGGCGCTGCGTGCGCCGCTGAAATCGCTACTTGCGGAGGTGGTGAATCTTGTTGATCCACCCAAGGTGCCGCTGGCTGAAATACGCAAAACAGTGCGGATCGCCATGGCAGACTATCCGGCGGTGTTCGTAACCGCGCCCTTGCAGCAGGAACTGCAGCGCTCAGCTCCTGGCGTCGATATAGTGATCCAGCCCTGGCATGGCGCCGAGGCTGCCCGTCAGGCACTCATCGACGGTTCGACAGACCTTGCTATCTCCGTTTTCTCATCTGTCGAGGAAAAATTGCATCGTGAAGAAGTGTTCGTTGAACACTATGTCGTCGCCATGCGCGCCGGGCACCCTGCCGCCGCCGGTTTCAACATGAATACCTGGCTGAAATACCCGCACATCATCGTCTCCGGGCGCGGTGAAACACGGACGTCGTTGGATGCGGAGCTGGCCCAGCTAGGCAGCTCACGCCGGGTTGGTGCGGTGGTACCCAACTTCCAGATGGTGCCAGCGCTGCTGCAGGGATCCGATATGATCGCCATGCTGCCTTCCCGTGTCGTAGCTGACTTCACAGCCCTGATATCTCTACCGCCCCCGGTGCCGGTACCCGGCTTTACCCTGCACTTGGCATGGCATCTGCGCCATGAGAAGGATCCTGTCGTTCGACACGTTGCTGATCTTCTTATCGAACTGCTTCAGTGATGCCTCCAGGCGATACCCAACCCGCAATCTGGGAGAGAATGTTCCAGACCACAGTGGTTATAGCGATTTCTGTAGCTGACATAGGGCTACTACGTCGACCAGAAAGCGCCTAGCGCTGAGCTTAGCAGGGACCTTGTATGGGGGCGAAGCCGCAATAGAGTAGACGTTGCCGTGCCCGTGATTGTTAGGAACTGCCAATTCCTCTTGTAGCGAGATGATGTCCGCTACGCCACCGGCAATGACTCACTGCTGCCCCAGTCGGCCCAGGAACCGTCATACAGCGACAGCTGAGTATACCCGGCCAGCTCGGCCGCCAGTAAGATGATGCAGGCGGTGATGCCGGAACCACAGGAAAACACCAGTTGGTGCTCGTTGCTGGGCTGAAGGGAGGGAGCGAGGTGGGCAAACGTTGACGCCAGCTGGCTGGCTGGCTTGAACCGATGCCCCTCCAGCACCTCTGTAAACGGCAGGTTGAGGGAATTGGGGATGTGACCACCGCGCACACCAGGCCTGGGTTCTGGCGCTTGCGCCAGGAAACGTGCCTGTGATCGCGCATCGATGACCGTTACTCGCTCGTCCTCCAGATGCTGGAAAACGTAGGCAGAATCTCGAACCAAGGTGTGGTCGAGCTTGCCAACCACGCTGCCATGCTTGGCCGCATCTGCCACCGAAGCAGAATCGATGTCCCGCCCTTCGGCCAACCACTGCGGCAGGCCGCCATCTAGAACAAACACCTGTTTGAGGCCCATAGCCCGCAGAATCCACCAGGCTCGTGGTGCCGAGTAGATACCCTGATCGTCGTACAACACCACCAAGCTCTCGGGCTTGATGCCCAATCTACGGGCCTCCGCCGTGAACTGCTCTTCCGTCGGGAAGGCGTGAGCTTGGGAAGCCCCGGTATCGCAAAGCGCTCCTTCCAGGTCGATCCGGAAACTTCCCGGGATCAACATCGGACGGTCATAAACGATCGGCTCCTTGCCAACGACATTGGCCATACTAGCGTCGATCAGCACCAAATGTTCGTTATCCAGATTCTCCTGCAGCCAGTCGGTGGTCACGAGGGGGGAAGGCATGGCGTTCTCCAGTCTAGGTCGACATGCAACAGTACATGATCGCGGACGGGCGAGACCAGCAAGTTGACGCGGATAGCGTAATCCGCAGTATGCTGATCGACGAGCTGCAGAGCACCGGGCATGCCGATTGGATCAGGTGCGGGAGCCGTGCTCATATCGCCTTTTTCTCCAGTGATGGCCGATGCAGGCAGGGATTTTAGCATCCACGCCAAACCTCGCAATTAGGCCTGATATCACTTCGGGACTACTTACCTCGCAGCCGCAATCCTCCTCAGCTGAGGATTTTGCAGCACCCTAACGCGGAGGTAACGGGCCGCTTTGGAGCAGAGCCAAAGGCGGCGCGTAAAAGCGATCCCGTTGACCGCCTGGTTATGTTTTAGCCTGCTTTATTGTTCATGTAACGCATCACAAAAGAAACCAATAGACTTAGAAAACCCAATCCTGCCAACGGCCCCTTTTCTGTGCTCGTCAAAAACATGGTTATTCCCCTAAACACTCCTTCTAAACCCAGAGGAACTAGTAATGGAAATACTATGTTCATCAATGTTATTAGGCCGCCAGAGACGAGCATCAAATAAAGTAATCCAGTGACAAGGACTGCCTCAGCACGCCACTCGCCGTTGATCGAGGAGCCAAATTTGAGCACAAGGTAAGCAAGGCAAAATGCAATGAATGACGCAATGATTTTTGGAGTGCTAGCTTTCAAAAAGGCTAACGCCCCTGATAGATCTTTATCGACTCTTCCTTGGACACCAGAAAAATATTCGGCCAATACGCCATCCATGTGCTCGCGCCAGGACTTTGGTGTGAAATAATCCCACCCCATCATCACTGCTGCCGCAATTTGAAAATACAAAATTGTCAGTTCTTCAAACTGCACTCAAACTCTCCTTAGAACATAACGATCAAAAGCACCGGCGCGTCAGCGTCCGGTGACTTTGCTGGTTAGGCCTTCCTCTTCCATCTCGGCAAGGCTCCGGATTAGCTCTGACAACACATCAACAATTGCGTACGCTTTTTGGTGGAATTCAGCAAGTTCGGCCACAGTATAGGAAACAAAGCTCCTTCTGTGCTTTTTCCCTTCAGGGATACCACCAGAGAGATTTGTGCCGAAGATTTCGCCGTCATTGCTCCGTGACCAGCAGAAATGAGCAAATTTATTTCTGGTTGATCTGAGCTGCGTGATCTGACCATTTAGCTCGATGATATGTTTAATCTGCTTCTCACTGACCAGCTTGTAGCCATAGCGATATCTGTGGAGCTCGGCTGCCTCTTTGATAGCTTCTTGTCGTTTTGCCCCGGACATATGATCTGTGTACGTACGCGCCAGAAACTCAGGCGTTACCAATAACCGGGAGAGCAACACACCAAGCAGAAACTCAATATTCGACCACTCAACGGTGAGCTTACAGATAGCCTGAAAGTGCTCGTCAGTGAGTTCTGCATACTGTGATGAATGATTTAAGGGCATCAACTCTCCTCTGGCCTAACAGGTATTAGGCTTCCCATCTTATGATTGGATAAACCCGCAGGCATGTTTGTCCGAACAATGCAGTCTGTCAAACGCCTTCAAGCCTATGATTCTTTTATTCGCTAATTTTAATTAGGCCGTGTGTCCAAAATTCGCGAGCATGCTGCATTGCCCGTCACATCCGCCTGGGGCGGTTACCTGTCTTGCTGCTTCTCTGATTCACCTACCCAGGTTAGCACAGACGGCTGATTATCTTAGGTTGGGCTCTCAACACCGACGTTGTTAGGTTAGCGGGAGCTGCTAGGGATAAAAAGACACTCAATAAACGCGATATTCGCGCCCATTCGCTGCCCTTGCGAGGACGCAGACTGGGTGGGGAATTCGAATGCAGAGTCAGGAAGAAGCAACATTTACGGAACTCTTCGCACTACTGATGCCGCTGTTCGCACAGTTAACAGAACACAAATGAGCTATGGCCGTTGCTGCTATCATCTAGCAGCTCAACTGAGCCACTTTAGATTCTGCTTATCATCCTCAATAACTTTGAAGTGATCGTGCTTTAGGTTCAGCACATAGCTATCTCGGGCATTACCCTGCTTGTCGTTAGTGCGCTGCAAATACGCATGGAGATTTTCAGGCGTACACATGGCCTTTATTTTATTGATAGTGGCCGCCCAAATTCCTTCCATTGCTTTTACTTCCGCTGTTTTCCCATAACCACTTACCATTTTTACCGCTATCCAGTTCACATGGTAAAGAACGATAATGCCGGGATATAACTGATAGTACCTATCCACATCGATTTTATTTAACGTTACTGCGTACTGAGGATCAACGCCGTACTTGTATGATTGAAAAAACGGTGTCGTTTGGCTTTTGAGGTCAACGTACCTGCCTGTTTCAGTATGAATAAAATCGGGCACTGTTGGGTCACGTAATTTCTCTTCATTGAGCCTCAAACCTAATTTTTTACCATACAGCGCTAGAAAACGCGTTTCCAGGCGCTCTCCGTCTTTACACCACTCTTGCTTTTTTTGTAAATCGTTGTGGATAAGTTCGTTGCCATCTTTGTCATAAAGCGTATAGGTGGCCATACCCGCTCCTATATTCCCGTCACTTTATTATTGGGCAGCTTCTTAACCCTCCCTGTTGAGAGCCTCAAGCGCCACCTTAAATTAATTTAGAGATAAAACCATATCTGCCGAAATGAGGCAATAGACGTACCTATACCCGGTGTCGCCAGTAGGCCATGCAGGAGGGTTCCAGCGTTGGAGGTGGAGAAAAAACAAAGCGCCAGCATCTGGCCAGCGCTTTGCTTTTCTTTTAAGAGTGACACGAAAGTATTTGGAGGTGTGTTCGTATCAACCGATGCAGCTTAATGCGCTACCATTTCTTCAACAATCTCCTCACCGCTCAGCGTCGATGGGTAATACGTCGGCCAGTGGGTGACTTCTTCTAATAGGGCTTCGCGATTATCACCCCAGTAGAGATGATAGTGATGAGCATCGGTGGGATAAATGCTGTGGTCACTAAACTGGATATACTGGGGCAGATCGTCGGATGCTTCTTCCAGTTCGAAAATAAACCGTACGCCGCGATTCCCCGCTTGATAGGTTAAAATTTCATAGCCATCGTATTGGTATTCGCCTGTTCTCTCTTCGCCGTTCTCAAAGAAGGTGACGCTGCTTCCGTCAATGACGATACGCTCAACATCCGTTTGATACCCGGTGTCGTAGTACGCTTTGTACTCTTCAGCCGTCTTGTCACCATTGTCTGCTTTATGCGCAAACACTTCGTCGAGGGTGCCGTCTTGCAGGTAGGGATAAACGGACTGCCAATCGCCTTCCCAATCAGAAAGCGCACGATCCTTAACCTGATCATCATCAAAATAGCCTGAGTAGATATCGCTATCGTGGTCGTGGTCGTGGTCGTGGTCGTGGTCGTGGTCGTGGTCGTGGTCGTGGTCGTGGTCGTTATGAGTATGGTCGTGATCATGGTCATGATCGCTGGCGTTAACGCTCTGAATGCCTGTCAGTATCAAAGCACTCAGTACCAATACGCTGGCGCCCTTAAGTGGCAATGCTGTCATATCCGATCTCTCCTTTTGCCGATTGCAAGTAATGCATCTTCGCCATAAAGATATATTATAACATAACATCAATCAAACCCATTCTTATCTCAACCTGACTCCAGCACACAGAAGGTACGCCTAAAGGGAAGAAACACTTTTAACAGGCGCAAACGCATCGGGCCCCGCCAAAGCGGGGCCCGATCATCGAATCTAAACGATTCGAGAACTTAAATAATCGCTAGGATTAAGAAAGCAGCTTGATGTTTGAAGCTTGAAGGCCTTTCTGACCTTGGGTAACGTCAAAAGAGACGTTAGCGCCTTCAGGCAGAGTTTTGAAGCCATCAGACTGAATTTCAGAAAAATGAGCAAAAACGTCATCGCTGCCGTCAGAAGGAGCAATGAAACCGAAGCCTTTAGAATCGTTGAACCACTTAACTGTGCCAGTTGCCATGATATTAAATCCTTTTCGCAAGTCGCGAATTGTAGAAATCCTGGTATTACCCAGATAAATAGTGAGTAGAACAAGGAATACAATTACAGACTACCGAAAGAATTCGAATGTTTCTGGAACCATGCTTGCTTGCTAACTTACTAACTGCGCACATCCTGTCACGTCGTCAACAGCAGGTCAAAGCCTTTATGTTTTTTATTTTGTTGTTCTGCGGCCATCATCATTCAAAAAACGCGCAAATTATCAGAAATAGCCTTAATCTTGCCAGTGAGCTAGGCACTACTAATTCGTCCGCCTAGCGCGCTTGGCTTGTCCGGTAAAACCCGCGTCATTCGCGGCCTGGCGAGCACTTTAGAAGAGGTTTTAACATGCTATATGGTCTTAGTTTGTTGGCAGGTATTGCGCTATTGACTCTCGGAGGGGAGTCGCTCATTCGCGGCGCGGTGGCTGGCGCGCGAAGAGTCGGCGTTTCGCCACTGCTAACAGGACTTGTGGTGGTGGGGTTTGGCACTTCGGCCCCTGAACTCGTCGTTTCGATTGATGCCGCGATGAACCAGCAACCTGACATTGCGGTTGGCAACATTGTGGGTAGTAATATCGGCAATATCTTATTGATTCTGGGTATGTGCGCGATTATTTGCCCGATGGTGGTTCAACCATTAGCGCTACGCCGGGATGGCTTGGTGATGGTGCTGGCTAGCCTGCTGTTTATTGGACTCTCCTTCGGCGGCGCACTAGGGCGTATAGATGCGGGAATTTTTATAACAGGGCTCGTCGGCTATCTTATTTGGGCCTATGTCAGTGAAAGCCGCCAACATATTCCTGCCGCGGAGATGCACGCTTCAGAAGCGGAGGAGATGACCAAGCTGCCCACCACAGGCTGGATGATCGCCGTAGCGCTAGTGATTGGTTTAGGCATGCTGATTGGCGGCTCACAGCTACTCTTGTACGGCGCCATTGGCTTGGCCCAGGCTATGGGTATTTCCGAAGCGGTGATCGGCTTAACCATCGTCGCTGTGGGTACCTCACTGCCGGAGATGGCCGTATCGGTCATTGCTGCATTGCGCCGTCATGCAGATGTTGCCGTTGGGAATATTCTGGGCAGCAATATTTTCAACCTGTTAGGCATTCTGGGTATCTCCGCGTTTTTACAGCCGTTGCCCCTTGCGCCACGCGTGGCCCTGTTTGATCAGTGGGTAATGCTGGGCGCTGCGGGCATACTGGTGCTGTTTTTGTATACCGGTATGCGCCTGTCTCGCTGGGAAGGAGCCGTGCTGCTCGCAGGCTACGCCGCTTATATAGCGTTAAGCTTTACGATCTTTTGAAGTAAGTTGCTTTGCGGGCCGGTTGTCGGGGAGCTAAAAAAGCTAGCGCACAGCATCAGCTATCTCGCTCCCCGCTTCCTGATAGTAACGCAGCGCCCCTGGGTGGAGGGTATCGGCCATGTTTTCCAGCATTTCGGGGCTAATACTGCTCCACCATGGGGCGTCCTCCGCCAGGGTTTCATGATGCTCCCAAAACGTTTTGGTGAGCTTATAGGCCGTTTCTTCGTCCATCGCGGTTGTGGTGTAGGCAATCCCGGG
>CEGF01000320.1_pt1 | contig 10959 bp, 2 predicted proteins | sample 306341 | NCBI WGS metagenome assembly CEGF01 (sample SAMEA2755655, study PRJEB7226) | microbial mat metagenome | biome: microbial mat; feature: hypersaline; material: grass silage | place: USA | collected 2014-02-19 | depth 0 m
AGCGTGGGGAGGGTACGAAGAGATCATCGATAGGGGGGACGCGGGAATGGGGGACGGCAGCAGGTTTTACATGACCTATTGGTCACTCATTGATTACGTGATTACGAATAACGTTATCAAGTTCACGCGACGGCGATACAGGGATCCATTGGGTCACTGGGACGGGCCTCCTGGAATGAAAGGAACATGGGGTTCCGATCCCTCTCTACGATGTTTGGTAGTGGACGTTACCGGGCTGTAATGCCTACGGCTCTGTGCTACGATTTTCCTAAATTTGGATAACTCCGAGAGGCCCCGGCAAACGCTGGGGCTTTCTATTTTTGAGGCCCCGGCGATTGGTTCGTCGGGGCTTTTTTCGTTTCTGGAGACAGCAAATGGCTTTCCCCTGGATGGCGGCCGCCATGTTCGGCGGTAGTGCCCTTAGCTTTTTCGGTGGTCGAGGTGAGCAGAAGCGAATGCGCCGGGAAATGCGTGCTTGGCGACAGCTTCAGCAGCAGCAACTGGACTTCGCGAAGGATCAGTGGCGCCACTACCAGGACACCTATGGTGATGTGGAGAAACTGATGGTCGCGGACGCCGTTCACGGCGTCACCGGTGATTACGATGGTGTTACCAGCCGGGCAGCGGCAGACGTGGAAGCTCAGTTTGATAACGCTATCGACCGCAATCAGCGCGACATGATGCGGTACGGCTTGGATCCGAGTTCTGGCCGGTATCAGTCGTCGGATCGCCAGATGGGCCTCCAGCGTGCCGCGACATCGGCCCTGGCTCAGAACACCGCCCGTAACTCCGAACGGAATTTTGTTCGGGACAGCAACTGGCAGCGGCGTTTTAGCGTTGGGCAGTTCGGTGCTGGCCTGATCCGAGATGCTGGCCAGGGCGTCCAACAGGCGATGCAGAACATGGGGCAGATGCATGCCCAGAATGCCAACACCTACGGCAGCCTGGCCAGCAACCTGTTCGCTCAGGCTGGCGAGATGGGGATGTATGGTCTTATGTCTGGTGCGGACTGGATGGCCAATCGGTCGGCTCCAGAAACCCCCGCGCGGGGCTTCAGTGGTTTCAACCAGCCGGATGGGCTCTGGAGTTCAGGGGTAGACCCCACCTTCTCAATTGCCAGCGATAGCGCCATGTTCGGCGCTACTCCGCAGGCGCATTCCTCCACCACACGATTCGGAACCGGCCGCACGGGGCTGTTCCCGACATATAACCAGTATTGAGGTAGATGATGGACGGATTGGCACTTTCAGGACTTGGGCGCGGTGCAATGGCCGGCCTTGAGAGATACCGGCGCCACCGGCGAGAGGATGAGCAGGATCAGATGCGGCGGGACGAAGCTGAGCGTCGGACTGAGACTCACGGGCTGAACATGCGCCGCGGCGAGCAGGTTTTCGATCAGGCCGACCAGCTTTTTCCGGGCCGCCTCCAACAGCAGCAATTGCAGGTAGAAGGCCAGCAGCTTGGTAACCGGGCCGCCGAGCAATCTATTCAGCAATCCGCCGATCTGTTCCCAGAAAGGCTCCAAGGTCTGCGTCTGGGAAACCAGGCCAATCAGCAGTCGATTGCTCAGTCGGCGGCGTTGTTCCCTGAACGACTGGCTGGTGCACGGCTGAACAACCAGTCGGCGGCGCTGAACCTGGAAAACGCCCGCTTCCGGCAGCCATATGAGCGCCGAGCGCTGCAACGCCAGGACGCCGCCGGCGAACAGGAGGAATGGGCGCGCAACGTGGCCCATGGATCACGGGTAGCGATGCGGGCCCTCACGGTGGGGGACTTCGATGCGCTTACCGGCTGGGCCAATGAAGTGGATCCCGAGTCGGGTCTGATGTTTGGCCCCGGGGAGTCCGGTGGATCTGTGACCGTCCGAAGCCCCTATGGCGAGCGCCAGATGAGCCTGAACGAGGTGCAGAAGTTCATTGCTGAGATGGGCAATCCTGAAGTGGTGATGCAGCGTGCAATGACGCCGTCTGCCTATGGTGATGTTGAGTACCAGGAAGGTGTTGGGTATGGCCAGCGTGGGCCAGACAACAAGTGGAATCCCATCAACGTGAAGAACTCCGGCGGTGGCGGGGCCGGGGTGCTCGGTGGTGGTGGGTTAGATAATGCGACCCAAAGCCTCATCGAACGAACCGCCCGCCAGTATTGGGGAAGTATGAATGCTGAGGGTGCATTCATCGTGCCTGAGGACGCGCGAGACAATTACCTTCTGACTCAGCAGCGGGCGGTGGAACTGGCGGCCGCTGGCCTGCCACCCCAAGCGGCTGTGAATTATGCGGCATTGTCTCTCTCTGGCCCCTTGTCTAAGGAAGAAGCCCAGAAGATGGCGCTTCAGGAACTACGCAAGAGCGCTGGGCTTCTCGGGCCATCGGGGGCTGCTGTGTCTGAGCGCGCGGCGGAATTGATGGAGGAGAGCCGTGAAGCGGATGAGGTCTACCGGGGCCTGACAGGTGGAGGATTCGATGCCCGTTTGCGTGGGCGGGCAGGAAGGGTTGATACCAGCTTTCAACAGCACCAGGGGCTGGCCATGCCGCGACAGGCGACACCGGACGTTCCTGCCGCTCCCGATGGGGCTATTGCCTACCTGCGTGAGAACAACACTCCCGCAATGCAGCAGGCTTTCCGTGAGAAATATGGCTACCTGCCGGAGGGGTTCTGATGGCCAATCCATTTGACCGGTTTGACGGTGCGGAGCAAGCAGCGTCCGGCCAAGAAAACCCCTTCGATCGGTTTGATGCCGAACCCATCTCGGCGGCGCCGGAGCCCACTGAGCCGGTGCATGACGGATGGTCCGCTTTGCCTGCGGTGGGGCTCTACCGGGTTGGGCGTCAGATCGCTGATCAATTTGGAACCCCTGAAGATGATCCCAGGCATAGAACTTGGGGTGAGGCGGTTTCAGACACTGGTGTCTCCGCGCTGAAAGGTGGTGTTCAGCTCGTTCGGCAGGGGCTGGAACTGGGCCGTAGCCTCGGAGGGCAGGCCCTCGAATCTGTATCTGGGGCCGGTGGATTTGGAACAATGATCGCTGGTGCCGAAGCCGCACGCCGCACGCTTATGCCCGAGGTCGTTGAAGACGTTGACCAGGGGTTCCTGAGGCCGGCACAAGAGTTTTGGCAGGATGCGAAGTCGGAGGGGCTGAAGGCCCAGGAAGAACTGGTACATAACGCTGACGGGTTCGTGGCGACCCTGGATGCAGCGGCTCGGAACCCGGGGGTGATCGGATCGGTAGTGGCGGAGCAAGCCATTCCGCTCATGTTGCAGGTGGGCGTTTCCGGCCGGGTGGCGCAGACGGTCGCGCAAACTGCTGGAAGGCAGGCGGCCGCCAAAGCTGCCGGTGGCACGGCGGTGGCCATGGAGGCGGGGCAGTCCGCGGGGGCCGCTGGGATAGAGGTTCGTGAGCACGTCATGGAGACGCCGGTGGAAGTGTTGCGCGAAAGTCCGGCCTTTGCCGATCTTGAAGCGGCGGTGGGGGAGCAGGAGGCCCGCCGCCGGTTCGCTGACCATTTGGCGCCGGTGGCGTCTGCCATTGCGGGTGCTTCGACAGCGCTGATCAGTAAATACCTGGGGGATGGCTCGCGAATAGCCGGTTTGGTCGTCGGCGATACCCCGGGACTGCCTGGCGCGGTACGGCGTGTCGCGGGTGAGGTTCTTTCGGAAGGGCTTCAGGAGCCAGCGGAGGGGGCGGCCGGTGACTATGCCAAGTCTCAGGTGGACCCGACCGCTGACCCGCTTGATGTGTCTGCTCGGGGCCGTGAAGCAGCGTTGGGCATGATGGCCGGTGCCGGCCAAGCCGCCGGCATCGAGGCCAGCCGTGGTGCCCTTGGCAATGTCCGCCGCTCGATGCCTGCGAATGAGGCCCCTGATGCGCCGGACATGGATGCGCAGATGGATGCGCTTAATGACACGGAAACCGCTCCCGAGGTCGAGCCGGAGGCTCCCGGCGCTGAACCTGGCTTCCGGAGCCTCTACGATGTTATGCGCGAGCACGGGATAGAGCCTGCCACGGCAAAGCCAGCTCGCCGCCGAACGCTTCTGGATGAACTGCGGGCTCAGTATGGCCGTAGCGCGCAGACTGCTGAGGCGAGCGCAGAAAGTGAGCCAGTGCGCGGACCCAGACAGATTATGGAGGAGCGCGGCCTGGATCTGGGGAGGCAGCCAGAAGAGCAGCCCAACACTGTTCAGCGCTTGATTGATGAGAATCGCCAGCGTCGCCAGTCGGCCGCGCGCCGGGCAGAGGAAGTGGAACCATACTCCACTGTGCTGGAGCAATTGCGCCGGGAGAATGCGGGCGCCGTGGATGGTGCGTTTGACCGCAACCGAGATGATCTACTGACGGCGGTGGCAAAGCTGGGCGGCCTGGACCCGACCCAACTCGGTGGAGAGGTGGACGTGGCCACCATGCGTTCCATGTCGCGGGTTGGCACGCCGGTGGTCCGCGGGGAGGGACAGGGTAAGACCCTGGACCACATGGCTGAATCTTTGACTGAGGTTGGTTTCAGAGCGCCGGATGGTGGTACGTTGGATCCCAACTCCCTGGTAGAACTGCTGGATACCGCAAGTCGCGGTGACCGCGTCTTTACAGCCGACTCTGAACGGGAAGGGCTGATTGATCCGGACAACGAGATTGCAAAGCGGTGGTTCAATGGTGACGCCGGCAAAGTCGAAAACGCCCTGCAAAAGTACATTGACGGCCGGCCCCTGACGCCGAACCAGCAGGGCGCCGTTGATGACATCACCGACCACCTGCGCGGCAATGACGGGTCTATTTACCGCGAGCGGGACATCGAGGCGGCGAAGGATATGGACCCGCTCACCGGTGAAATCCCGTCATGGTATGGTGAAATTCAGGATATGGACCCGGCGGAGTCCTCCGCTTTGGCGGAAGACGCCGCCAATGCTTCCCTGGTCCGGGACTTTGAAGCGGGCGCAATGGACTCCGCCGAGGCATCGGAGCATGTCGCTGCCCGCTCGCTGCTGGAAAATGCTGAGTATTCTGCCCCGTCAGCTCCCGCCCCAGTTGAGGGAATCGACCGGCTGGTGGTGGATTACATGATGATAGCGGCCCGTGCCGGGGCCACTGATGAACAGATTGCCCAGGCGCTGGAATCGGCGAATGGGAACCGTGCTGCAGCTCTCGGAGGGTTGCTGGCGCTACAGACCGGAGAAACGACCAATGACCAAGAGCCCCTTGCCGCCATCGACTGGCGATACGAGCAGCAATCCGGAGCCGAGCCCGCAGGAATCAACGGCCGCCCCGAGCCGCCCATCAGCGTCTACGAATCAGAAACCGCCGCCGATGGACGTGGAACAGATCAAGGCGGTCGGGTTCCATCTGATCAACCGGATCCGCCGCGGCGAGAAGCTGAAGCCGAACCCCCACCGCCGGAAAGTGACCCTCCGGTAGCTGAGGCCCCCGCAGAAGCGGGGGTTTCTCGTTCTGGGGATCAGAAAGAAGCGCTTACGGACGGTCAGGTTCTACCCCCGCCAGAGTCTGGGGCTGACCGTGTGGATCAGGCGGCAGCTCAAGCGGAAGCAAATCCGACAGAAGCCCAGAAGGAAGCTGGCAACTACCGCAAAGGGCACGTTCGCATCCAAGGAATGGACATCGCCATCGAAAATCCCAAGGGCTCTACCCGTTCAGGAACTGCCCTGGACGGCACCCAATGGGAAAGCCCGATGGCTCACCACTACGGCTACATCAAGCGCACCGAAGGGGCCGACGGTGACCATGTTGATGTTTTCATTGGGCCGGACACCGACAGCCAGAACGTGTACGTGATCGACCAGGGGAATGCCGACGGAACCTTCGATGAGCATAAGGTGATGCTTGGCTTTCGGACCCAGAAAGCTGCCCGTGATGGCTATCGGGCCAACTATGAGAAAGGGTGGAAGGTTGGCCCCACCACCAAAATGACTGTGGAGGAGTTCAGGCTCTGGCTGGCTGAGGGCGACACAACCAGCCCGGTGAAGAAAGACCGCTTTTCTGGTGCTGACAAACAGCCTGCTGAGTCGCGTAAAGCCCCTTCGAGGCAGACCGCAAAAGAGACGGTCACTTCCTACGGCGATGATTCCCTGGACCTGCGTCGAAGCCAGGACAGAATGGCGGCGATTGACCGGGTGCTGACCGATGATGAGATTGCGAGTCAGCCGCTGTCCAAGCTGTGGCCCAAACAGGAAGTGGATGCCATCGAAGATACGGCAACGGCGGCCATGGCCACAGTGCTGCGTGACAGCATCCCCAGCAAGCCACGCAACAAGGGGCGGGTTAAACGGTGGGTGGAAACCGTCAAGTCTATGCGCGAATTGATGCGCGGGTATCAGGATGACCCGGCGGGCATCATGGCGGAGCTGCGCAAGCTGCGAACAGGCTTGCCGATTGCTGACCGGGTGGAGGTGCTGACCCAGATTGATCGCAAGGACTGGAGCCGGGTGGAGTCGGTGGAAGCGTACCCGGATGCCTACCGGTTCGATAAGCAAGGTAACAAGGAGCCGCTGCCTTCCGTTGATGTGAGAATTGACGGACGCCGCGAGTATATCAGAGGGAAAGGCACGGTGAGCGAGGCCATGCCGGACATTCTGAAGTTGCTGGGCCGCGAGCAGGCCGCGAAGCGCATCCCGATGGAAATCCGCTACACCACGGAATACAGGGGCGACAAGGTTGCTCTGCAATACTTCATCAGCAAGAAGGGAGACCCAGGGCGGCGGGCGCTCAAGACCTTTGAAAGTGCCGAGGCGGCCCGTGAATATCTGAAAAACAACCGCGATGAACTGGAAGCCGAGTGGGAGCGAGTAAAGGAGCGGGATAACGTCAAAAAGACGGACATGCGTCGCCGGGAAAACCGTGGACGTGTGGGTATGGACCACCGCAACGGCAAGGATGTCAGTGTCGAGGATTTCCACAGCACATTTGGCCTGCGCCATGTGGACTGGGGGAAGTGGGTCTCAGACAAAGGTGGTGAGCGGCAAAGCATGCTGAACCGTGCCTACGATGCCTTCATGGATCTGGCCAATATCACCGGCCTGCCGCCGGCGGCCATCGGCCTGAATGGCGACCTGATCATCACGTTTGGCAAGCGCGGCGCCGGGGCCGCCGCCGCCCACTTTGAGCCGGTTGGCCAGATCATTAACCTGACCAAGACCAAGGGAGCGGGCTCGCTGGCCCATGAGTGGTTCCACGCCCTTGATAACTATTTCCAGAAGCAGCATGGACCAGCCAGCAGCCAGGGGGATTTCATCACTTACAACCCGGAGCCCTACTACCTGCACAGTGACGGCAAGTCGCGGGTGTCTGCCGACAAGTTTGAAGCCTTTGTCGAGAGCCAAAAGAACGGCGCGCCGAACCGCAGCGGCGTGTTTATCCGTGACCCTGCCAACTGGCAGAAGGTTGATGGAATACGCCCGGAAGTGCTAGACAAGTTTGCCAAGCTGGTTCAGGCACTGGATGCCTCTCCCATGCGGGAGCGCGCCGCGAGAATCGACAACGGCAAGCCGGGATATTGGTCGCGGATCATCGAGCGTGCCGCGCGGTCGTTTGAAAGCTACGTCATCGCAAAGATGCAGGAGTCCGGTCAGCACAACGACTTCCTTGCCAACGTGGTGGACGTGAACCGCTTTGTTCGGAACCCGGACCGGTATCCGTACTTGCTGGATTCGGAAATGGCGCCGGTCCAGGAGGCCTTTGACGCCCTGTTTCAGACCATTGAAACACGGGAGACGGAATCCGGGACGGCGATGTTCAGCGTGGCTGGGCACAAGTCGGCGCGCACCGCCTGGCAGCCCAATTTCCCCAAAGCAATCATTTCGCTCGGGGCCAAGGAATTTCAGAGTCACCCTGATTATCGTGCTGCCAAAGACGGGGACATTGCTGCGGCGGTACGTCTGGCCAAGGCTTCCCTGAAGCGGGGAGATATGGTCAAGATCAGGAGCTTGGCCAAAGGGGTGAAAGGGAATCCGGTGTTGGTGCCGGTCCACGCCGAGGAAGCGGTGAGTGTCAACCAGATACCTGTGGCCGCGACAGCGCATATTGGGCAAGAGCTTGGCTGGGATGTGACTGACAGGATTGTTCAGGCTGAGAAGATTGGTCGTGGCGGTGGCGATGGTTTCTACCGTCTGGCGAACCAGCCGCACTTTGTAGGAGAGGTGGAGCCCGGTCGTAGCTATGTGCTGCTGGACGACACTCTCACCCAAGGTGGCACTTTCGCGGCGCTGAAGGGGCACATTGAGGCGAATGGCGGCCGCGTGATTGGTGTGGTGGCAATGAGCGGCAAGCAGTATTCTTCCCAGCTCTCGCCGACCAGTGATACACTGGACGCTCTTAGAAAGCGTTGGCCTGAATTGGAGGGCTGGTGGAATGAACAATTCGGCTACGGCTTCGACCAATTCACGGAATCGGAAGCGCGTTACCTCGCAAGGGTCCGTGTACCGTCGCTTGACGCCCTCCGAGATCGAATCCTTGCAGCAAAACTGCCGCGAGTCTCTGGCGGAAGCCCGCCGCCTACTGGCAGAGATGGACCGCTAACCAGCGCCACCCAATCCCCCGAAGCCCGGCCCAGCGCCGGGCTTTCTGCTTCTGGGGTTCAGGAATCTGTGCGCCGTGCTGTGGGCAGCAATCTGGCGCCATCCATCCAGGTTGTCCAAACAGAGTCAGACTTGCCCAGTGGCCTGATGCCGACTGGGCTATCTGACCGTGTTGAGGGGGTGTTTGAGCCGAAGACGGGGCAAGTCCACCTGGTGGCGGACAATCTGGTGTCACCGGAGCGGGCGGCCTGGGTTGCGTGGCATGAACTGTGGCACCGCGGTATTCGCTCCGTGGACGGCCGCCCGGGCAAGTTGCCCGGGAGCGTCGAGGGTGGGGCATTACGAAATGCGATTGAGAGGGCGTCCCTTCACCGCACCGTAGCCCGTGTGGCAGACGCCATCATGACGGAACGCGGCATAGTGACCGCCGACCGGCCCATCGCCGTTGAAGAGGCCTTGGCGGAGCTGAATGCCGCCGATGAAACCGGTGATTATGGTCAGGTCGAGCAACGATATGGGGTCCGGGTGCCGCCAGGGATGCGGTCCGGGGTCCGAGGCCACATTGCTCGGTTCCTGGATGCCGTCCGCCGGGTGTTGGCGCGCCTGATGGGCCGGCCGACAGCCACCGTTACTGACGGCGAGGTCTGGCAGATCATTACGGGAGCCCGGGATGGGTATGGTGGTGGTGGCGGTCCTGGTGCTGGCCGGCCGCTGTTCAGCACCACGTCAGATGGTCGCCCGGATACGGAAGCCGCTCGACGCCAGCGGTCGTTCATGGACGGTATTGCATCTCAGCCTATCGACCGGATGTTCCGGCTGCCCTTTGATGTGGCGGGCATGATCGACTCTCACGGTCGGCTCAAGTATGGGGTCAAATTGGAGGAGGGCGCGCGCCGGCTACTGACCGAGTGGCGCCCCCATCCGGAAGGCTCTTTCGGTTGGCTTGATCCGCTTCTGGAAAATGCGCGGGCGGGGCTGATTGATCGGTATGGCTTGTCCGATGAGTACAAGCAGCGTTGGCGCCAGACGGAAACCGAAGTGCGGCAGCGGCTGGGTGATGCCCTGGAGCTGTTCAAGGGCTCTCTATCTGGCATGTCTGCTGCCGAGGCCAAGGTGCTGCAGGCGGTGCTTACCGGTGAGCAGATCCCGGAGGGGGATTGGGGACGGGTTGCTGAACCGATCCGTCGCGCTATCGACGATATGGGCCAGGAGGCCGTCCGCCTCGGACTGATCAGCGGTGAAACCTACGAGCGGAACCGAGGGACCTACCTGCATCGTTCCTACCTGAAGCATGAAGACCGGTATTCCTCCCTGTCCCGATTTGCCAACCGCCTGGGAACCGTCGCCCGCCGGCGGATTCAAGGGAATGCCCTCAAGGCCCGAGGGATTGACGCCAAGGTGGCCATGGCCGATCTGAAACGTGCGGCACCGCCGGATTGGTGGCGAACCAAGATGCAGGAGGGCAAAGCGGATCCCGCCTTGCGAGGCCACCGGTTCATCCTGTTTGAGCGCCTGGAGCCGGTTGGCGAAGGGGTGGATACGCTCGAAGGAATGGAGTCAGGAGGGCCGCTCCGGCGCCGGGTGCTGGAACGGCATTACTGGCCGGCCGACCAGAAGCCGCCGGCACGGTATCAGTCATGGGAGAACCGGGGCACCTGGGAGGTACGCGATACTCGTGGTGGCAATGCTGTCCTATGGCGGGATTACACAAAAGCTGAGCGGGAGCGGATGGGGGAAATCCTTGATGCCCGTTACAACATTGTGAAGACCTTCGAGACCCTGGCCCACGATCTGGCCATGGGGCGCTTCTTCCAGGACATCGCCAAAAACCAAGAGTGGTTTCAGAAGGAGCGCCCCGTTGGTGGTCCTGATGGGGAGCCGACCGTCATCCACGCGGGGCAGGCGCGGCTCCTGAGCACGTTTGCCGGGGTGGATTGGGTCCAGGTGCCGGACATGTCGGTCGGGTCGGGCGCCGGAGCGAAGCGCTGGGGGGCGTTGTCCGGTGGCTTTGTCCGGGCAGAAGTCTGGCGGGACCTGAATGAGCTGGACAAGATGCAGAACGCTGGTGCCTGGCGGACTGTAATGAACCAGTGGAAGCTGAATAAGACGGTTCGGTCTCCGGTAACCCACATGAACAACGTCATGTCCAACCTGATGTTCATGGATCTGGCTGATGTGAGGGCAACGGACCTGGTGCGCGGTATTCATGCCTACGTCACCAAAAGCCCGGAATACCGAGACGCCCTGGTGCACGGAGCTTTCGAGGCCAATTTCGTCAAGCAGGAACTGAACCGGAAGGTCCTCCAGCCTATCTTGGATGAGCTGGTGCAGGAGGCGCAGAAGGACGCTGATACCGGTACGGCGGTTGGTCTGGTGTCAAAACTGGCATATGGCATCGGTCGTGGCTTGAAAACCGCGGACAACGGCATGGCCTCGGCATACGAG
>CEGF01008015.1_pt1 | contig 10942 bp, 9 predicted proteins | sample 306341 | NCBI WGS metagenome assembly CEGF01 (sample SAMEA2755655, study PRJEB7226) | microbial mat metagenome | biome: microbial mat; feature: hypersaline; material: grass silage | place: USA | collected 2014-02-19 | depth 0 m
GTAATTGTCGCTTGAGTAGTTGTCGCTAGATAGAAGATCGCGTTCGGTCATGCAGCATAGCTTCCTTTGGCTAGCAAACGCGTGGCGGCGCCGGGGGCCATCGCGTCATTGATCCAATCAAATTGCGTTTCAGGTGACGCTAACGCATTGAACTGCTGCTTAAGCGCGCGCTGTTGTGGCGGCGTAAAGCGTTGGTCATCATTGAGGTACCAGCCGACATGTTTGCGCGCGATACGCACACCCATAGTGTTGCCATAAAACGCGTGCAACGCTTCTAAGTGCCCGTGAAGCACTTGGTGGCGCTCCGAAAGACTTGGCTGCGCCATCCGCTCTCCATGTTGGAGATAGTGGTTGATCTGTTGAAAGATCCACGGGTTACCCTGAGCACCACGGCCGACCATCACTGCATCAGCGCCGGTATAAGCGAGTACCTCGGCGGCTTTTTCCGGACTTGTTATGTCGCCGTTGGCAATTACCGGGATCGATAGGTGAGATTTGATCTCGGCAATCGTGTCGTACTCTGCCTGTCCAGTATAGCGCTGTTGGCGATGACGGCCATGCACAGCGAGCGATTGAATACCGGCTGACTCGGCAAGCCGGGCAATGCGCAGGGCATTATTTGATTCGGCGCACCAGCCTGTGCGGATTTTGAGTGTGACGGGTATATCAACCGCTGCCACCACCGCATCGAGTATCTCCGCCACCAATGCTTCATCGCGAAGTAACGCCGACCCTGCCGCTTTGTTACACACTTTTTTGGCCGGGCAACCCATATTAATATCAATAATCTGCGCGCCCAGCTCGGCATTCAAGCGCGCCGCCTGGGCAAGCATGTCTGCATCGCCCCCGGCGATTTGCACCACGCGGGGGCCGGGCTCGCCCCGGTGATCCATGCGCAGCTGTGATTTGCGAGTATGCCATAGGCTGGGGTCTGCCGTGACCATTTCCCCCACTACCCAGCCAGCGCCAAGCCGCCGGCATAGCTGGCGAAAAGGGCGGTCGGTGACGCCGGCCATTGGTGCAAGCATAACCCGGTTGGGTAATGTAAACGAACCAATGGCGACTGATCCAATGTTGGCAGGTGATGGGTTTAACGTCATGGCATCAGACTTTATTGGTTTTGAGCAGTGAGCGCTGGGGTGGCGACGAGTAGGCGTTTCAAGGGGGCGTATGATACGCCTACTCGCTGATGGGGTGAAGGCCAATTACCGCTTTAACGCGAACGTAGGCCACTAAGCCGTACCCATCCTTCGCGGATGACAGGCTCATCCATGATAAGACCCTGCGCTACATAGGCTTCGTAAACGTCATCGGCCTGATTGGCCAAAATCCCCGATAGCGCAACGCGGCCACCCGGCGCTACATGCCCGGCAATCATCGGCGCTAGTTCAACCAACGGGCCGGCTAAAATATTGGCGGTCACGATAGGGTAGTGGCCGCCATCGCTTAACTGCTCAGGGTAGTAGAGGCTTAACGCCGACTCGGCAATAGCGTTGCGTTCGGCATTGTCGCGGCTGGCCTGCAGTGCCTGGGGGTCAATGTCGGTGGCATCTGCATGGCTGGCACCCAGCTTGAGCGCGGCGATAGCCAGAATGCCGGAGCCACAGCCTACATCCAACACCTTTTGCTCGGCTAAGTGACCGGCTACGGCGAGTTCATCCAGCCACTCCAGGCACAGGGCTGTGGTGGGGTGCGTACCGGTGCCAAAGGCGAGGCCAGGGTCGAGAATCAGGTTAACGGCGTCGGCCTCGGGCGGTTCGTGCCAACTGGGCACGATCCATAGCCGCTGGCCCATGCGCAAAGGGGTGAAGTCATCCATCCACTCCCGCTCCCAATCCCGATCAGCGAGCAGCTCATACTCAATGGTCGGGCAGGGCTCACCGGGCATCTGCTCCGACCAAGCGGCCTCAATGCGCTCCAGCATGCTCTCGACGCCCTCCAGGTCGTCGTAGAGACCGGTGAGGATGGTATCTTCCCACAGCGGTGTTGTGCCCCGCTCGGGCTCAAATACCGGATCATCGTGGGCATCCTGAAGGCCAATGGCGGTCGCGCCTTCCTCAAGCAGTAGCTCTTCAAGGAGCTCGGCCTGTTCGGGAGCGACGTGGGCTTTGAGTTGCAGCCAGGGCATGGAAGTTCTCCGCAAGGCGATTTAAAGACGCTTTCAGTAAAGACAAAGACGGGGTGGACATGGCCACCCCGCTGGGGATTACACAGTGCGCTGGAAAGCGCTTAGCGGCTAGCTGCCGAGTTTCTTTTCCAGGTAATGAATGTTGACACCGCCTTGACGGAAATAGCTGTCGCGAACCAAATCCTTTTGCAGGTCGATATTGGTTTTAATACCTTCCACCAGCAGCTCGTCGAGAGCATTGCGCATGCGTGTCAGGGCTATTTCACGATCTGCGCCCCAGGTGATCAGTTTGCCGATCAGCGAATCATAGTGCGGAGGGACGGTGTAGCCGGTATAGAGATGGGAGTCCATACGGACGCCTAAACCACCGGGAGCGTGAAACAGCGTAACCTTGCCGGGAGAGGGCATAAACGTGCGCGAGTCTTCGGCGTTAATCCGGCACTCGAAGGAGTGGCCGTTGAGCTGCACATCTTCCTGACGAATCGACAGCGGCAGGCCGGAAGCGATACGCAGCTGCTCTTTGACGATATCCACGCCGGTGACCATTTCGGTGACCGGGTGCTCGACCTGAACGCGGGTATTCATCTCGATGAAGAAGTACTCGCCGTCTTCATACAAGAACTCAAAGGTACCGGCGCCACGGTAGTTGATCTTGATACACGCCTGTCGACACGCTTCAAGCACTTGAGCGCGGGCTTCAGGATCCAGGCCTGGCGCCGGGGCTTCTTCGAGTACTTTCTGATGACGACGTTGAAGCGAACAGTCGCGGTCATAAAGATGGATGGCGTTACCCTGACCGTCGGCGAGCACCTGTACTTCGACGTGGCGCGGCTTCTCAAGGTATTTTTCCATGTAGACCGTGCCGTCACCGAAGGCGGCGTGGGCTTCAGTGCGAGTAACGGTAATCGCCGACAGCAGATGGCCTTCAGTGTGTACCACGCGCATACCGCGGCCACCGCCGCCAGAAGCCGCCTTAATGATGACCGGGTAGCCGATGCGCTGTGCAGTGGCTAAGTTGGTGGCGTCGTCGTCACCCAGTGGGCCGTCGGAGCCTGGCACAGTGGGAACGCCCGCTTCCTTCATTGACTGGATGGCGCTGACTTTATCGCCCATCAGGCGAATGGTCTCAGCGCGGGGGCCAATAAAGGTAAAGCCTGAACGCTCAACCTGTTCGGCAAAGTTGGCGTTTTCAGACAAAAAGCCATAGCCCGGGTGTATGGCAGAGGAGTCAGTGACTTCGGCCGCACTGATCAGGGCCGGAATATTTAAGTAAGACTGCGCTGACGAAGCCGGGCCAATACACACGGCTTCATCCGCCAAGCGAACGTGCATGAGTTCACGATCAGCTTTGGAGTGCACCGCTACGGTTTTAATGCCCAGTTCTTTACAGGCCCGCAGGATACGGAGGGCAATCTCGCCGCGGTTGGCGATAAGTACCTTGTCCAGCATGGGAGAGTCCACCCGTGTTGAAAATGAAAGATTAAGCGATAACGATCATGGCTTGATCGAATTCTACCGGCTCGCCATCTTCCACCAGGATGGCTTCCACGATACCGTCACGGTCAGCTTCAATCTGGTTCATCATTTTCATGGCTTCAATGATGCATATAGTGTCGCCTTGCTTAACGCTATCGCCGACTTCAACAAAGGATTTGGCGCCCGGCGCTGGGCTGCGGTAGAAGGTGCCTACCATGGGTGAGTTGACGGCTTCGCCCTGGTAGCTTGCGCCCTGAGGCTCTGCTTCAGAAGCCGGTGCTGATGCGGGAGCGCCCGCAGCGGGGGCGGCGGGAGCATAGCCAGGATGCTGCGCATATTGCGGCATCGGCTGTGGCTGCCACGAAGCACCGTTAGGATGGCGGCTGATGCGTACTGACTCTTCGCCTTCCTGAATTTCAATCTCGCTAATATTGGACTCTTCGAGCAGCTCAATCAGTTTCTTAACTTTGCGGATATCCATGGCATAGCCCCATCAATGTCTTAAAAGGTAGTTACAAAGCGCTCACGCATAGGTGCAGGGAGCTCTTTATGGCGCGTACGTTGCGCAGTAAACCAAATTTAAAAATGAGGAGAACGCAGCATGTTAGCGAACGTTACCCCGTTCTCACCGTTAAAAAAGCAAGTTTTTAGCTAATATGGGAGCGGAGTTTGCCGAAAAAGTGCCAGGATGTCCAGCAACAGCCTAAGCCAATGGCAAAACCAGCCTTTAGAGCAGAATTAAACAACTGTTTGACGATGTTCGCAGCAAAAAGCCGTTTTAGTGTCTTGCAGTGTGTGTAGACAGAGATAGCAATCAGCCGTTCACTACCCAGCGATTGACGGATTCAAGATGTTCGTAAAGCTGGTCGGCTGTCACTTCGCCTTGGATACGCGCAGCACGAATCTCCTCACCCTGGCTGAAAAAGAGCAGGCTTGGGGGGCCGAAAAGATCGAATTGATTCAGCAATTCACGGCTTTGAGGATCTGTATGAGTGACATCGGCAGCGATCAGGGTGTAGTCGTTGAGCGCCTCAGAAACTCGTGGGTCGGGATAAACATCCCGTTCCAATAACTTGCATGAAATGCACCAGTCGGCGGTAAAGTGGACAAAGGCAGGCTGGTTAGCCTCTTCCGCTTGGCTAATGGCCGCTTCAAGCTCGGTTAGGCTGCTTACCTGAGTGAATTCGAGTGTTGCTACTTTATTTCCGCTAGTGCTGGAGGCTGCCGCAAGGGGGCGTAAGGGGTTACTGCCGCCTTGAGCGGCGCCAATCACCAGCACGATTCCCCAAGCTAGCAGCATAAGCCCCAGCGTTTGGCGTGCCCGCGGCCACCCCTGTGGCTGGTTGAAACTCAGAGCCCCAAGCGCCAGTGCCGTGCCGATGGCAAGGGCTGCCCAAAGCAGCAGCGCAATAGGTGCGGCTACTAAACGCTCAATCATCCAGATGGCGACACCTAGCAGCAGCAGCCCAAAAGCGATTTTGACGCCATTCATCCAGGCACCGGAACGGGGCAGCAGGGTGGCGCCAAAGGTGCCCACCAAAAGAAGCGGTACGCCCATGCCCATGCCCAGCGCAAACAGCACCGCGCCGCCCATCGCAGCATCCCCTGTTGAGGAGATAAACACCAGCGCGCCGGCCAAAGGGGCCGTTACACAGGGCGATACCACCAGCACCGAGAGGGCGCCTGCCAGGGCTAAACCCGCCGGGCCACTGCGCTGTGCCCGGGCCTGCCAAGCGTCGATACGGTTGGCTAAGCGGGGCGACAGGTTAAGGTTAAAGGCCCCGAACATGGCCAGGGCAAAGAGCGTAAAGAGCACGGCAAAGGTGATTAATACCGGGGCTGACTGCAGGTGCGCCTGAAGATTAAGCCCGGCGCCAAACAGCCCCATTAATACCCCAACCAGGGCGTAGGTCAGCGCCATACCGAGTACATAGCTTAACGAGAGGGCGAAAGCGCGGGGGCGTGTGGGGTTCTGGCCGACGACGATCGATGACAAAATCGGAATCATCGGCAGCACGCAGGGGGTAAAAGTGAGGCCCAGGCCAGCAATAAAAAACAGCCCTAGCGCTAGCGGAAGACTGGCGTCGCTGATCGCAGCGCTAAAGCGGCTGTCCTCGCTTTGAGGCCCCGAGAAGTCACGCTGTGGGGTGGCCGTTTCCCTTGCAGTGTTATCACCTGCTTGCCAGTTTGCAAATTGATTGGGTGGCTCCGTTTCGCTTGCCTGAAGCTGCGTCCGCTCCGGTGGGTAGCATAAACCCGCGTCTGCGCAGCCTTGGAAGGTTAACTCAATATTTAAAGGGCCTGAGTAGGGCGCTTCCAGCGGTACTTCAAACACTAACTGGTCACGGAACACATACACATCGCCCATAAACTCATCGTTGGTAAAGATGCCCTGGGGGATGGTGGGATCGCCAAGACTGACCCCCTCCGTTTGGCTGACTACCGCAAACTGGTGGCGATAAAGATAGTACTCATCGGCAATATCCATACCGATATAGAGTGTATCGCCATCATGCCAAGCGGTCGGCTGAAAGGCTTCCATGACGGGTAAAAATTCGTCTTGGTTGCTAGACGATGAAAACCACTGGGCGTTGGCACTTAGCGGGAGTAGGCCAACAAAAAAAATCAATAGCGTAAACAGGCTCAGGCGTTGAATAGCTAACACGGTGCGTCCTTAATCAATGGCATCGCAGTGAAAGGCAAATAGCATACCGCAACCTTATACCTCTGGCGTATACGCTGCGGTGACGTGACGCGGCCGTTAATAATGCGTTAATCCTGCGCATATAAAAAGACCGCCCTGAAGGCGGCCTCTTATTCCATTGGCGGCGGGAAAATACACCGCAAGGAGATTGTTACGCTTTTTGATAGGCGGTAACGGACTTCTCAATCGCCTTGCGAGCAGCGTCAGCACCTTCCCAAGACTCTACTTTTACCCATTTGCCTTTCTCGAGATCCTTGTAGTTCTCGAAGAAGTGCGCAATCTGCTGGCGCAGTAGCTCGGGTAGGTCGGTCACTTCGTGGACATCGTCGTAGAGCGAACTTAGCTTGGCGTGGGGCACGCAGATCAATTTAGCGTCTTCACCGGCTTCGTCAGTCATGTTCAGAATGCCTACCGGACGCGCGCGAATAATGCTGCCAGGTTGAACCGGGTGCGGCGTCACCACCAAGGCGTCAAGCGCATCGCCATCGTCGGCCAGGGTGTGGGGGATAAAGCCGTAGTTGGCGGGGTAGAACATGGGCGTGGCCATAAAGCGGTCAACGAGTAGCGCACCCATGTCCTTATCAATTTCATATTTGATCGGGTCGTGGTTGGCTGGAATTTCGATCACCACGTAAACGTCGTTGGGGAGATCCTTTCCAGCAGGGATATTATCGAAGTTCATCATTGATTCCTTGATAGTGCTGTGGCTAGAGTCGTGCCGTGGTTAGGCAATCGTTTCAGAGTCGTTTTTATGGCGAAGAATTATACGAACATGGCTGCCCAATTACCAATGCGACATAGGTTGCTCGTGGGTGATCATTCATATGCCCTGCAATTTGGACGAATACGATAGAGACGTTTGGTGGGCATCGTTTCTGCTCCGCTGCGTGTATCATAGGCAGCGTTTATTGACAGTGTTGGTTGACAGTGATGTCCATCGAACGAGTCGGCAGCCTAGGAGGATGACTTGTCGCACGCCCAGTTGCTCATCAGTTATGGTCAAGCGTTTGTCGCGCCCGATCGGCGCCTGCACCGCAGCTCAATGTCGGTTCGCTTTCCTGAAGCGCCGCTGCTTCGCGCCAAAGGCGGCTGCGCGGTGATTAGCGACTCCATTTCACGCAATACCATGGCCAAGCAGGCGGGAGATATAAGCGTGCGCGGCTTTCTGGCCGACTACTTTTCTACCCCTGACCACTGGGATGTTAAAACCTCGGCCACCCGCGTACTGCGTGCGCTTAACAGCTGGTGTTACAGCCAAAGCCAGCATGTTAAAGAGGGTAGTTTTGTCTCCTCCATGTCGGCCATGGTATTTCGTGGTCGTGAAGCTCACCTTTTCCACATGGGCGATACGCTGGTGTTTCGGTTGCGGGGTGCGGAGTTTGAACAGCTCAGTCGTGACCATGTGACCGATCTCGGCGGTTATCGCTACCCTTCGCGGGCGTTGGGTATGGATGGCAGTGTCGATATTGATTACACCCATATTGCGCTTAAACAGGGCGATCTGTTTCTGTTTACCACCCAGGGGGTGCGCGGCACGCTGCTGCCTTCCGACTATGTGCGCCTGATTCGCCAGGATGCCAGCGATTTGGACGCCGCCTGTGAGCGGCTAGCCAATGAGGCCAAGCAGCGCGCTCAGGAGCGCGGCTACGGCGGCGATCAGTTCTGTTTTCAACTGGTACGCATCGACGAATTACCCGAAGAGGTCACCGAACACCCGGGGCAGCTATACGGCGATCTGCCCATCCCTCCAGAGCTGGCGCCGGGAGAACGTTTAGACGGCCTGGAGATTCTCGCGGTGCTTTCGCGAACGGCGCAATCGCGGGTTTATCGTGTCCGCGACGTGCATAGTGAACGGGAAATGGTGATGAAAGCACCCAGCCCAGAACTTTCGTTGCGCAATGCCTATCTTGAGCACTTTCTACTCCAGCAGTGGGTAGTGGAGCGGGTGAACTCGCCCTTTGTGGTGAAAGTGATGGAGCCTTCCCGGCCGCGGCGCTATCTCTACTACTTGATGCAGCACATTGAAGGCGAAACGCTGCGGCAATGGGCGGAGCGCCATCCTCAAGCCAGCTTGACCCAGCGTCTGGATATTGCCAATCAGCTGGGTAAGGCGGTGCAGGCGCTGCATCATCGGGAAATCATTCATCAGCAGATCAATCCCGATAATATTTTGATCGACCCCCACGGCAAGCTAGTGCTCACCGATTTTAGTGCTTGCCATATGCGCGATGGGGAAGGGCATCGCCACTCAGGTGAGTTGCTCAGGCAGATTGGCTTTAACGAACACACCGCACCTGAGTACGCCTTGGGTGATAGCATCGGTCGACGCAGCGATCAGTACTCGCTGGCCTCGACGACTTACTGGCTGTTAACCGGCGCTTTACCCTATACGTTGACGCCCAACCGACTGCGCAGCCATACCGACCTGGAAGAGTTGACCTATCGCAGCGCGCGCACCACCAATCCAGAGATATCACCCGAACTGGACGATGCGCTACGCCGCGCCTTGGATCCCCAGCGGGCGCTGCGGTTTAGGCGTATGTCCGAGTTTTTGCATGCGCTTAGGGTGCCGCTGGGCCGGCTGCCCAACCGGGAAGAGAGTCGCCAGGAGCCGCGGCGGTTTTGGCAGGGGGTAGCAGGCATATTGCTGTTGCTGCTCGTGCTTTCCTGGCTATTAAGGTAGCAAAGCGCCTAAAAAAGCGGGGCGATGAATCACTTCATCGCCCCGCTTTTTTATTGCTGCTCTTTTTAACCTTGCTGTATTACAGCGTAAAAGCAGGCAACTTGCGTTCTGCTTTGGTCAGTTTCAGTTTGGCGACTTTGGGTAGGCCGTTCTCAAACGGAGGGAAGTCCTCGCCCTGAATCAGCGGTGAGAGGTAGTCCCGGCAGGTCTGGGTAATCGCAAAGCCGTTTTCGCTGATAAAGTCCCGGGGCATAAACTTCTCTTGATTAGCCACCTGGGAAAGCGGGGCGGAGATCACGTCCCACTGGTAGGGCGCCTGAGAGATGCGGCGAATAGCGGGCATCATGGCGTTTTTACCCGCCAGCGCCAGTGTCACAGCTTCACGACCCACCGCATAAGCTTGTTCAACGTCGGTCTTAGACGCCAGGTGACGCGCCGCACGCTGGAGGTAATCAGCTACGGCCCAGTGATACTTGTAGCCCAAATCCTGTTTGATCATGCCAGCGAGCGTCGGGGCGACGCCGCCAAGCTGGCGGTGGCCAAACGCATCGGTATTACCTGCATCGGCCAGGAAGGTGCCATCTTCGTAGCGAGCGCCCTCAGAGACCACGATGACGCAGTAGCCATACTGCTTAACGCTCTCCTCAACCCGTGCCATGGCCGCTTTACGGTTGAAGGGGATCTCCGGGAAGATAATCATATGTGGCGGCTCGCCTTCGGCTTCGCCAGCTAACCCACCGGCGGCAGCGATCCAGCCCGCGTGTCGGCCCATGACTTCGAGCACAAATACCTTGGTAGAGGTGGCGCACATGGAGGCGATATCCAGCGATGCTTCCAGCGTCGAAGTGGCGATATACTTAGCCACACTGCCAAAGCCCGGGCTGTTATCGGTAATCGGCAGGTCGTTATCGACGGTTTTGGGCACGTGGATAGCGGTCAGCGGATAGCCCAGTTTCTCGGAAAGCTGCGAGACCTTTAAGCAGGTGTCAGCGCTGTCACCGCCACCGTTGTAGAAAAAATAGCGAATATCGTGGGCTTTAAAGACTTCAATCAACCGCTCGTACTGGGCGCGGTGGGTATCGATGTCTTTTAATTTATAGCGGCAGGAGCCGAAAGCGCCGCCGGGTGTATGGCGCAGGGCAGCAATGGCTTCATCGCTCTCCTGGGTAACGTCGATAAGGTCTTCCGTTAAGGCACCGATAATGCCGTTATGACCGGCGTAAACCTTGCCAATTTGATCGGGGGCTTGGCGGCAGGCTTCGATAACGCCGCAGGCGCTGGCGTTGATCACGGCGGTGACGCCACCTGATTGGGCGTAAAAGGCATTATGCTGGGCCATGGAAACGTCTCATCTCCTAAAAACGGATAGTTTGAATCGATATATTTATCACCGCCAAATACGCGCTACCCGGCATTGTCGGTGCTAAACCAGATTGCTGTAATGGGGCGAAGTTTAGCGTAAAGCCTGGTTTTCTGCATCAATGGCTCTCTGCATCAGCGGCTACGCTGTTGATGACGAGGTGTTAATCCGCACCGTCCATTTCTTGCTCGCGCTGGGCAAGCTGCCAGCCGCCCAGGTCTTTATAGCGATTAACCATCGCGCAAAACAGCTCGGCGGTGCGCTCAGTGTCATAACGAGCGGAGTGAGCGGCCTTGTTGTCAAACTCAATGCCTGCGGCACGACAGGCCCGGGCAAGTACCGTTTGACCATAGACCAGGCCTGCAAGGGTGGCGGTATCAAAGCTTGAGAACGGGTGAAAAGGATTGCGCTTAATGCCGCAGCGATTGACCGCCGCGTTCAAGAAACCCTGATCGAACGCCGCATTATGGCCGACTAAAATGGCGCGGGTGCAGTCGTGGGCCTTGATCGATTTACGAATTGGGCGGAAAATTTCTCCCAGCGCTTCCGACTCGCTCAGCGCTACCTGGCGGCGCAGAGGGTCGTCCAGGT
>CEGF01000148.1_pt1 | contig 10894 bp, 14 predicted proteins | sample 306341 | NCBI WGS metagenome assembly CEGF01 (sample SAMEA2755655, study PRJEB7226) | microbial mat metagenome | biome: microbial mat; feature: hypersaline; material: grass silage | place: USA | collected 2014-02-19 | depth 0 m
AAACAGACTAGCCGGGCAGCACTTGATATTGAAGGTAAAGAATTGAATTCAACTTTTATCGTTGTCGAGGATCGAGTATGATCAGCCCCGATTTCATCAAGAGGTAAAAGTTATGTCATCAGAAACCTTTAAAGAACCGGCAGGCAAACGATTTTTGCTTATTACGGCAGTGTTGTTTTTATTCTGGGCCTGTTTACCGCTGGTTCTGCGTTTAACACAAATTCTTTCTTCTTAAATACATCCTCATTAACTATCAGGTAAACGACATTTATGTCAGTCACTTTGCTCGTTGTCGAGGATAAAGACAAAACGCTTGAGTCTATTTGTAGCGTGATAAAGCCACTTGGCTTTGAGGTTACTGTAGCCCGGGATGGTTTAGATGGCTTAAGCAAAGCGAAACAGACCTACTTCGATATTGTTTTGCTTGACCACAAAATGCCGGTTATGGACGGTTTGTCTTTACTGAAAAACCTGCGCGATTTAGACGCTTATCACCGTACTCCATTGTTGTTTATGTCAACTCAGGATTTGGTAGAGATAGAGCCAAAGGCATTAAAGGCCGGTGCGACTCAATGTCTGGCTAAACCTTTGAACGAGGATTTTCTGCTGGATACGCTAAAATCCTGGGCGGTGCGCTTTGTCGCATAATGATGAGACTAAGATTATGGAATCAGCCACGACTGATATAAGGGACTCTATTGGTTCCATTCCGGACTATCCTAAGCCAGGTATTATTTTCCGGGATATAACGCCTTTACTGCAAAACCCGGATGCGTTTAGATTAACCATTAATACGTTAAAGCAACGCTATGCAGGGCAGGGCATAACACAAATTGCTGCTGTTGAAGCCCGTGGCTTTATTTTTGGTTCCGCATTAGCCTATGCCATGGGGTGTGGAGTTACTTTGTTAAGAAAGCCGGGGAAGTTACCCGGTAAAGTGACACGTCAGAATTATGAGTTAGAGTACGGTTCAGATGAATTGCAAATGCATGAAAACGCTTTGACTGAAAACGACAGAGTGCTAATTGTCGACGATTTACTGGCTACCGGCGGAACCGTGGTAGCTGCAAGTCAGTTGATTAAGTCTTCCGGCGCAGACGTTGTAGAAGCCGCTTTTGTGGTCTCTTTACCTGAGCTCGGCGGTGAAGATAAATTGCAGCAGGCCGGCGTTGCGTGCTATACCTTATGTCAGTTTTAATGAAACAGAGTTAATAATCCATCCTATGAGTTATCAGGTACTGGCAAGAAAATGGCGACCTTCGCAGTTTGCAGAAGTTGTCGGCCAACAACATGTTTTGAAGCCGCTTGAGCACGCGTTAGACAAGCAGCGGCTTCATCATGCTTATCTGTTTACCGGTACCCGCGGGGTTGGTAAAACCACCATTGCACGAATCCTGGCTAAAGCACTGAATTGCGAAGAAGGTATTACGGCAACGCCGTGTGGCAAATGCAGTGCCTGTCTTGAAATAGAGCAGGGACGGTTTGTTGACTTGCTGGAAATTGATGCAGCATCAAGAACCAAAGTTGAAGACACCCGCGAGTTACTTGATAACGTCCAGTATCGGCCCACCCGCGGCCGCTATAAAGTGTACTTAATTGATGAAGTGCACATGCTGTCACGGCACAGTTTTAATGCTCTGCTGAAAACACTGGAAGAACCACCGGAGCACGTAAAGTTCCTGCTGGCGACCACCGATCCGCAGAAGCTACCGGTTACCATTTTATCGCGTTGTCTGCAGTTTAATTTAAAAGCCTTGTCGAACGACGATATTACGCAGCAGCTTAGCTATGTTTTATCGCAGGAACAGGTTCAGGCTGATTCCGAAGCGCTGCCACTGTTGGCTCGTTCTGCCCGTGGCAGTATGCGCGATGCGCTTAGCTTAACCGACCAGGCTATTGCCCAGGGTGGCGGTTCGGTTAGTATCGACAGTGTCAGACGTATGCTCGGCAACGTGCCCGTGGCCGATATTGCCGCATTACTGGAATCTGTTCTCGAAGGGGATGCAGAAGCTGTAATGCAACGTGTGGACAGTATGGTATCCATGGTACCGGACTTGAGTTCGGTGCTGGTCGAGCTACAAAGCTTATTGCATCAGCTGGCGTTGGTTCAGCAAGTACCCAGTGCCGCTAATGTGTTCGAAAACAGTGATGTCCTGAAACCATTATTGCGACGCATGCCGGCTGAACTTATTCAGGTTTTTTATCGCACGGTTCTGGAAGGTCGCCGCGAGCAGGCTTACGCTATAGACGCACGTAGCGGACTCGAAATGACTTTATTGCGGCTGCTGTGTTTCCGCCCGGCAGAAAAGGGCGATTACAACATTACTGAACCAGACTCGTCTGCTGTTGATATGCCTGAGTCGAAGCTAACGGCTCCTGCTCAGGAAGTGACTGAGACTGAAGCCGGGTCTGTAGCAGAAGTAACACCGCAGGCAGGACCAGAGCCGCAGCCTGAAGCGGAATTATCGGAGCCTATGCAACCGTCTTATAGTGAGCATGAAGAGCCTCCTGAATTTAATTACTCTGAACCGGATGATGATGCGGGCTTCTATCATAATGATGCGCCTCCGTATCATATGGAAGAGGCCGCTAAGTCGGAGCCAGTACCTGAGCCAACAGCAGATCAAACAGCAGAGCCAACGCCTGAGCCAGCGGCGCAGAGCAGTTCTGGCGTAGCCGATCTTTTACGCGTGCGAGAGCAACTGGCTGAAAAAAAAAATCCCGACAATAGCAACAAAACATTAAACAGCCAGACAGAAAACAGCTCGCCGGTGGCGTTAACTGTTCCGGCAGAAGCCGAACCAGAAGCTCAACCCGAGCATCAGCCGGAATCAAAAGACGAATTAAACGAAGAACTGCCAGAATTAAATGACGATATCCGCGAAGCCGCCGAAGTTGATAAATGGAGTGCCATGATAGCAGGCATGGACATTTCCGGGCTGGCTCGTCAGGTGTTGTTAAACTCCGAACTGCAAAAGCTGGGCGATGACGACTGGCTGATTCTGGTGGCTGAAGAACAAAAAAGTTTATTGAACGAATCGACCAGCCAGGCCGTCAGAGAGTCTTTGGCCGGGTTATTAGGGGCGACTGCAAGGGTAGACTTTAAAGTTGGCGTGCCGAGCCAGCCAACACCTTTAATGGTGCAACAGCATATCAATGAATACCGTCACCAGCGCGCGTGTGAAATATTACACGGAGACGCCGGCGTACAAGACTTACAACAAAGGTTTCAAGCGCAAATTGATGAGTCATCAATTCAGGCGCGTTAATTTTTTAAAAGCTTAAACGAGGAATAAAATTATGTTTAAAGGTGGAATGGGTAACATGATGAAGCAGGCGCAACAAATGCAGGAGCGCATGCAACAAGCCCAGGAAGAAGTCGCCAATATGGAAGTGACCGGTGAAGCCGGTGCAGGCCTGGTTAAAATTACCATGCTGGGTAACCACAACGTAAAGCGCGTAAGCATTGACCCAAGCCTAATGGAAGACGATCAGGAAATGCTGGAAGACTTAATTGCTGCAGCGACCAACGATGCTGTGCGTCGCGTTGAAGAAACCAGCAAAGAGCGCATGTCTGAAATAACCGGCGGTATGGGTTTACCTCCGGGCTTTAAAATGCCTTTCTAAGTAGTAAGGTCAGTTAATGAGTATTAGTCCGGCAATCGATCAACTGGTCGAGAATTTAAAACGTCTACCGGGTGTTGGCCAAAAGTCAGCACAGCGTATGGCGTTCCATTTGCTTGAGCGCGATCGCGGTGGAGCCTCAAGGCTTGCCGAGTCTTTGCAGTCGGCGGTGGAAAAAGTCGGCCACTGCGAGTGTTGCCGGACCTTAACCGAAGAACCCTTGTGTCGCATTTGCAGCAATCCTATGCGGCGCGAAAATGGTGTGCTTTGTATTGTTGAAACACCCGCCGACGTATTAGCCATTGAACAGACCTCTCAATTTCAGGGGCGTTATTTTGTGCTGATGGGGCATTTGTCTCCGCTGGATGGTATTGGGCCGGCGGACATTGGTCTGGATGAGCTGGAGCGGCAACTGCAGAGCGAGCCGGTGGAAGAAATTGTGCTGGCGACTAACCCGACTGTGGAAGGGGATGCTACCGCGCACTATATTGCCGACATTGCCGCGCAATTGAATATCAACACCACCCGAATTGCTCACGGGGTGCCAGTAGGCGGTGAGCTGGGTTATGTCGATCAAACCACACTGGGTCACGCCTTCAGTGGCCGAAAACAATTTTCCCGATGACTTGAAAATGTCTCCTGCGCCCCCATTGTTATTGCCATAGGTAATAACAGCAGGAGAAATATACTATGGCGGAAGCCGGTCAAATGGAAAAACATGGATTTCAGACAGAAGTAAAACAATTGCTTCACCTGATGATCCATTCCTTGTATTCCAATAAAGAAATTTTCTTACGCGAATTGGTCTCTAATGCGTCCGACGCAGCAGATAAATTGCGCTTTAAAGCCTTAAGCGACAACTCTCTGTACGGTGACGACAGTGACCTGCACGTTCGTGTTTCTGTTGATAAAGACAGCCGCACTATTACCATCAGCGACAATGGCGTTGGTATGACGCGCGACGACGTGATGAATAATCTGGGAACCATTGCCAAGTCAGGCACTGCGGAGTTCTTTGGTCAGCTGTCCGGCGACGAAGCAAAAGACAGTAAGCTTATCGGTCAGTTTGGTGTTGGCTTCTATTCAGCCTTTATTGTTGCTGATGAAGTTACCGTAAGAACCCGTTCAGCATTAGATAAAGACGCTCGCGGAGTCGAATGGCGCTCGCAAGGTGAAGGCGATTTCGAAATTGCTGACATTGATAAAGCCCGTCGCGGCACGGACATTATTTTGCACCTGAAAGACGATGCCGATGAATTCTTAGATGAAAATCGTCTGCGCGGCATTATCAATAAGTATTCAGAACACCTGAGTATCCCGGTTCAAATGTGGAAAGAACCGGTACCTGAGTCAGAAGACGACGAAGGCAACAAAGTGGAAGGGCAGCCCGGTGAATGGGAGACTGTAAACTCAGGTCAGGCACTCTGGACTCGTGAAAAGTCAGACATTACGGACGAAGAATACAAAGAGTTCTATAAGACCGTAGCGCACGACTTTGATGAACCACTGCTGTGGAGCCACAACAAAGTTGAAGGCACAACCGAATACACTAATTTGCTGTACATTCCAAAACGCGCTCCGTGGGACTTATGGAACCGCGAACAACAGCACGGCGTTAAGCTTTATGTTAAGCGTGTTTTCATTATGGACGACGCTGAGCAGTTAATGCCGACTTACCTGCGTTTTGTGCGTGGTTTGGTTGACTCAAATGACTTACCGCTGAACGTTTCGCGTGAAATTTTGCAGGATAATAAAATTACCCGTGCAATGCGTAATGGCAGTACCAAAAAAGTACTGCAAATGCTGAAGAAGCTGGCAAAAGACGACAAAGAACAGTATCAACAGTTCTGGGATACCTTCGGGAATGTGCTGAAAGAAGGTCCGGCGGAAGATCACACTAACCGTGAGCGTATTGCCGAACTGCTACGTTTTGCTTCAACGCATAACGACGGTGCAGTGCAGTCAGTCAGCCTGGACGACTACATTGAGCGTATGAAAGAAGGTCAGGATAAAATCTTCTACATTGTTGCTGACAGCTACGAAGCCGCCAGAAATAACCCTGCACTGGAAATCTTCAACAAGAAAGGCATTGAAGTGTTGCTGCTTTCAGAGCGCATTGATGAATGGTTGATGAGCCACCTGACTGAATTTAAAGAGAAACAGTTGCAGTCAGTGACTCGAGGTGACCTTGATTTAGGCGAACTGGACGACGAAGAAGACAAGGCCGAGCAGGAAAAAGCCGAAGAAGCCTTTAAAGAAAACCTGGAACGCTTTGAAAAAGCCTTAGGTGATAAAGTTAAGAAGGTTCGTGTGACTAACCGCTTAACCAACTCGCCGGCCTGTATCATTACCGATGACAATGATATGAGTACGCAAATGGCTAAGTTGATGGAAGCCGCCGGTCAGGCGGTTCCTGAAACTAAGTACATCTTTGAAGTAAATCCAGAACATCCGTTGGTTCAACGCATGCTGACCAAAGAGGATGATACCTTCAAAGAATGGGCTGAAGTGTTATTAGATCAGGCCACTTTAGCGGAGCGGGGCAACCTGAAAGATCCAGCCTCCTTCGTTACCCGCCTTAACAAATTAATGCTTAACGCTTAATTTCGTATCAACCGCTGTGGGTAAGTCATTGCCTGCAGCGGCTTTCTGCGCTTGTAATAGCCCGCCTGTCAGGGTAAAGTTCGGGGCAGACTTTTGAATCATGCAAAGAGGTTTTCTATGCGCATTATTTTGTTAGGCGCCCCGGGAGCTGGAAAAGGAACTCAGGCACAATTCCTGATGAATACTTTTGGGATCCCTCAAATTTCCACCGGTGATATGCTGCGTTCAGCAATTAAGTCCGGTTCGGAACTGGGTAAAAAGGCCAAACAAGTTATGGATGCCGGACAGTTAGTGTCGGACGACATCATTATCGAATTGGTCAAAGAACGAATTGCAGAGCCAGACTGCCAGAATGGTTTTTTACTCGACGGTTTTCCAAGAACCATTCCGCAAGCCGACGCGATGCGCGATAACGGTATCGAAATTGATTACGTGCTGGAATTTGATGTTCCGGACGAAATTATTGTTGATCGCATGAGTGGTCGCCGTGTCCACCCTGGTTCCGGCCGTGTTTATCATGTTGAGCACAATCCACCGAAAGTGGAAGGCAAAGATGACGAAACGGGTGAAGATCTGGTTGTGCGCCCGGATGATCAGGAACAGACGGTTCGTAAACGCCTTTCGGTTTACCACGAGCAGACGGAACCTTTGGTAGAGTATTATCAAAAGCTGTCTGAAGAAGGTAAGACGGAGTATCACAAAATTGATGGTACGCAACCCGTTGAAAGAGTCAGTGAGCAACTGGGCGATTTGCTCAGAAAGTAATTTTTTACTAAAAGGCTCACATGGTGAGCCTTTTTTAATGAAGCCAGGCCCCAACGAATAACAAGAGGCATTCCAATGACATCTCAACTAACAATAACCGGCTTTTATGCGGGCATTTTAACGCTTATTTATCTTGTTTTGGCTGTGAACATTATCCGTTTGCGCTGGAAACACCGGGTAGGTTTGGGCACCGGTGAAGCGGAAGAGCTCAATGTTGCAGTGCGTATCCACGGTAACTTTATTGAGTATGTGCCTCTGGCGCTTATTCTGTTTGCTATGATGGAAGTACAACACGCTCCGATTGCTCTGCTCCATGGGTTGGGTATTGCGTTAGTCGTTGCTCGCTTATGTCACGCTATAGGGTTAACCCGCAGTGTCGGCGTGAGTTTGCCCCGCACCATTGGGGTATTAACGACTTTTGCCGTTTTATTGTTAGCTGCTGGCTTTGGTATCGGTCAGTTTGTTGGTGTCAGTTTATTATAAAGTGAAGCTATGTCTGAATTAGAATCAGGTATTCATCTGTACGGCGAACAACAAAACCCACCGGTTGTTTTGTTGCACAGCTCGCAGAGCGCCAGTAGCCAGTGGCGGGCGTTAATAAAAGAGTTAACCAGCACTCACTTTGTTATTGCGGTTGATTTGCTGGGGTATGGGCAGGCGCCTAACGTTGAGTTTACGGCAAACTTTCGACTGGAGCAGGAACTGCCCCGTATTATTAGCGCGGTTGAGCAACTTGCGTTATCCAGGCCTGTGCAACTGGTTGGTCACTCCTACGGCGGCGCTGTTGCATTAAAACTGGCGCTGGAAAAGCCATTTAAAATTTCCGATGTGGTTGTCTACGAACCTGTTGCCTTTCACGTATTACCGGATGATTCTCCGGGAATGCTTGAAATACAGGAGATCAGTCACGCTATGCACGGTAAAGACGCAATAGAATGCACACGCACCTTTGTCGATTACTGGAATGACGCCGGATATTTTGATGCTTTGCCTGAACGCATTCAGCAAATTATGGTCAGCCAGGCTGCTAAAGTGGCTCTGGACTTCGATGCCTTGCTTAACGAACCCCGACGCCTGGAAGACTACCGCGGGGTAGGGCAAAGCGTTCTGCTGCTGCAGGGCGAACACACTCGTCGCAGTGCAAAAGCTGTCGCAGAGGCTTTATCGACGATACTTCCTGATGTTCAACGAGACTCCGTTGGAGCAGGGCATATGGGGCCTTTGACTCATCCGGCTGATGTGAATCAGCGTATCCTGCAATTTTTGCGTAAGCAATCCTAACCCAGAGAAAACGCGCGTGAACTGGTGGACGAATAATAAAGGCGAATTTAATAAGCTGGCTAAACTGACCGGTCCTATTCTTGTGGCTCAGTTAACTCAAATGTTAATGAGTGTCGTGGATACGGTTATGGCTGGGCGCAAAGGGGCACTTGACCTAGCCGCTGTGTCGGTCGGCGGCAGTATTTTTGTACCAGCAACTTTATTGGTGGGTTAGTTATGGAAAACCTTAAGCAAATCGATAAAGTGGCCTACGTCAGGTTTGCGTCTGTTTACCGTTCGTTCGAAGATATTCGAGAGTTTGGCGAAGAAATCGCTCGTCTGAATGATTAAGCCGTCACAGTTAAAAACTGATCATGAAATGATGCACCGTGCGATAGAACTCGCGCGCCGCGGTATCATGACAACACGTCCGAACCCTGCGGTTGGTTGCGTCATCAGTAAGAACGATACAATTATTGGTGAAGGCTGGCATCAGCAGGCAGGCGAACCTCATGCGGAAATTCATGCCTTAAAGCAAGCAGGTGCCGAAGCGCAAGGTGCAACCGCCTATGTGACTTTAGAGCCCTGCAGCCATATGGGGCGCACTCCGCCCTGTGCAGATGCACTGGTTGATGCGGGCGTTGCCCGGGTTGTTGTTGCCATGCACGATCCTAACCCACGAGTCAGCGGTAACGGTATCAAGCGCTTGCATGAAGCGGATATTGACGTTTTGGTGGGCGTTTTGGAAAAGTCAGCAGAACAGCTGAATCCAGGTTTCTTGTCGAGAATGCGGCATCAACGTCCGTTTGTGACCGTTAAAATGGCGTCGTCACTGGATGGGAAAACAGCGCTGTCCGATGGCCGAAGCCAGTGGATAACCGGTCCTCATGCCCGGTCTGATGTACAGTATTGGCGGGCGCAGTCAGACGCTATTCTTACTGGTGCCGATACTGTTTTGAAAGACAATCCTATGCTGACCGTTCGCGAAAGCCAGTGGCCGAAAACACGGGCCCTGCCTGAACCGTTAAAACAGCCCATACGTATTATTATCGACAGCCAAAACCGAGTGACTGATGACGCTAAAATCTTTGAGTCATCCGCACCGGTATGGTTAGTCAGATGCGAGCCGGGAAAACCGAGCCGCCATGCCCATTGCCACGAGGTTATAATTGATAAAGCAGACAGCGGAAAAGTTGAGCTGAGCGCTTTGATGGCTGAGCTGGCTAAACGGGAAGTGAACCAAGTTTGGACTGAGTGTGGTGCTTCGTTGGCCGCTGCGCTGATAGAAAACGGTTATTGCGATCGCCTTATGATGTACTCTTCGGGGCAGTTATTGGGTGATGCGGCACGTTCGCTATTTGATATTGAAGAACCAAAAAGTTTGGATAAAGCGGTACGTTTTAAGGTAACGGACCGCCGTCAGGTGGGTGATGACCAGCGGGTTATCGCGGTACCGCAACTCATAAAAGGATAAGGTTAAGCGTTATGTCATTGCATAGCACAGAAGAAATTATTGAAGACATCCGTCAGGGCAAAATGGTGATTCTGATGGACGATGAAGATCGCGAGAACGAAGGCGATCTCATTATTGCCGCTGAATGTGCGACACCGGAAGCCATCAACTTTATGGCCCGATACGGCCGTGGACTTATTTGCTTAACCTTAACTGAAGAGCGCTGCCAGCAACTGAACTTACCGCTGATGGTGGACAAAAATAACGCGCCTTATGCAACCAATTTCACCGTTTCTATTGAAGCGGCAGAGGGCGTTACAACAGGGATTTCGGCAGCCGACCGCGCGAAGACTGTGCTAGATGCTGTGAAAAAGGATGCTAAGCCTGAAGACTTAGTTATGCCGGGACACATATTCCCATTGAAAGCAAAATCGGGCGGTGTATTAAATCGCGCCGGGCATACCGAAGCGGGCTGCGACTTGGCACGCTTAGCAGGGTTTGAGCCTGCTTCTGTTATTGTGGAAGTGCTGAATGAAGACGGTACTATGGCACGCCGCCCAGACTTGGAAGCTTTTGCGAAACAGCATGATATAAAAGTTGGCACAATCGCGGACTTAATCGAGTACCGCTCGACTCAGGAAAAAACGATTAAACGTGTTGCTGAGTGCTCATTACCGACAGCCTTTGGTGAATTTCATCTGGTCACTTATCAGGACACAATCGATAAACAAGTGCATCAGGCACTTGTGCATGGTGACATAGCGGAAGACAAAGTTACGAATGTGCGTGTGCATTTACAGGATACTTTCCATGATACGTTCTTAACGGACAGAGCCGCCAAGCGCAGTTGGCCAATTCAGAAAGCAATGTCTTACATTGCCGAGAATGACGGTGTTTTAGTGATTATTGGCCGCCAGCAAACGCCAGAAGATATTATTGCTCAGGTAAAAGAGTTTGAGGCGCAAGATCACGGTGAACATAAGCCAACGGCGTCGGCTTCAAATGCGTCACGTAATGTGGGCTTAGGCTCACAAATATTGGCGGATTTAAATATTCATAAAATGCGCCTGATAAGCTCACCGAAGCGTTACTCTGCGCTGTCCGGCTTTGGCTTAGAGGTGGTCGATTTTATTGAGGATAAAGACTGACAAAGTCTTTCATGAGCTTTTCGTGAGCCGGCACTTGTAA
>CEGF01002911.1_pt1 | contig 10894 bp, 8 predicted proteins | sample 306341 | NCBI WGS metagenome assembly CEGF01 (sample SAMEA2755655, study PRJEB7226) | microbial mat metagenome | biome: microbial mat; feature: hypersaline; material: grass silage | place: USA | collected 2014-02-19 | depth 0 m
AGGCTGACTTTTTCCAGGCTGTGCGGGATGGCTATTTGGCACGAGCGGAAGAAGCGCCCGAGCGCTTTGCGGTGATCGATGCACAATACACACTGGATAAGGTACAAAGCCAAATCCGACAAGTCCTATTAACAAAGGTCGCGGCATGGCGTTAACCGGCGTAATGCCGTGGCACCAAGCCACCTGGCAGCATTTGACCCGCTTGGCTGATGGTGGACGGATGCCCCACGCGTTGTTAATTCACGGCGCCCACGGCGTGGGTAAGCAGCAGTTAGCGGAGGCGTTAATTGCCCGAACGCTATGCGCCTCGCCCGCTGATCAAGCCTGTGGCCATTGCCATAGCTGCTCGATGCTGGAATCGGGCTATCACCCGGATCTGCTGCGGGTTTCACCAGAAGAGGGAAAGCGCCAAATCCGCATTGACCCTATCCGCGAGGTTAATCGCTTTGTGTCGCAAACGGCTCAGCAGGGCGGTTATCGAGTGATTGTGGTTTCCCCCGCCGAGGCAATGAACGTTGCCGCCGCCAATGCGCTGCTCAAAAGCCTTGAAGAGCCCGGTGACAAAACCCTGTTTATTCTGCTTTCCGACGTGCCGTCGCGGATGCTGGCGACGATCCGTTCGCGCTGTCAGCAGTGGTCACTACCCAGCGTTGCCTTTGAGGCGTGTCGTGGTTGGTTGATTGAGCAATTGGGCAGCACTGACGAAGCCTACTTCTGGTGGCAGGTAGCGGGTGGGCTACCACTGCTCGCCGTGGAGCTGGCAGCGCCCGAAGAGCGCGCTTTACGCCATCAAATTCACGACAGTTTCGAACAGCTGGTGCGCGGGGCCGAGCCCGTTTCAGAGGCGGCCCGTCTGGATCGCCAGGCGATTGATGCCATCTTGTGGTACGGTATCGCCTGGCTGGAAGACCTGATTCGTCTAGGTTTGTCTGGGGAGGCGGCGGTGTTGCATAACCCTGATTTAGAACCGCTCTACCGCCAAGCGGTGAAAAATGGTCGTGTTCAGGATTGGTTTCGCCTGCTCGATTATGCCCGCGAGCAGCGACGGTTGTTGGCGGTGGGGGCAAACCCCAATCCTCAGCTAGTGCTTGAAGCATGGCTGGTGCGCTGGGCGGCGCTGCTGCGTTCATAGTGGTGTTTATTCAATCCCCCACGGCTGTTCAAAACAGTGCAGCGAGGTCGTCATGGCAGCTCAGAAAGCGCTCTCTCTTACCGTTCCGGATGTTCCGACACTGCTTTCCGCGTATATGCCTTTTCTGGATCGCGGGGGGATTTTTGTACCTACTCAAACCCCTTACGCACTTGGCCAGCAAGTGTTTTTGCTGCTTACGCTGCCGGGTGAAAGCGAGCGCCTTTCAATTACCGGCCAGGTGGTGTGGGTATCTCCAGAGGGGGTGAGTGGCCGCCGTATGCCAGGCATTGGCCTTCACTTCAGCCAGCAGGACTATCCCGTGCGTGACCGCATTGAGGCGCTGCTTGCCGGTCAATTAGATAAAGCAGCTCCATCGTTCACGCTCTGAATGCCATTTTTCTGATCCAGTCGTTATGGCCTATCTGTTTTGACCTATTTGTTGAGAACCGTATGTTTGTTGATTCACACTGTCACTTAGATCGTTTATCCGACCAGACCCATGGGGGCGATATTGCCGCCACTTTGGCCGCCGCCCGCGCTGCCCATGTCAGCCAATTTCTTGCTGTAGCGGTTACCCTAGAAGACATGCCGCAGCTTGCGGCCATTTCACGCGAACATCACGATGTGGCGATTTCCGCTGGTTTGCACCCCCTGCACCATAGTGAGAATGAACCCAGCGTTGCCGATATAAAAGACACCGCTGAGCAGTATGGTGCGGTGGCAATCGGCGAAACTGGCCTGGATTACCACTATCGCGACAGCGTACCTATCGAGATTCAGCACGAGCGCTTCAAGCGTCACTTAATCGCCGCGCGTGAGTTAGAACTGCCGGTGATTATTCATACCCGCGAAGCCAAAGAGGAAACCTTGGCCTTGCTACGTGAATATAGCGACCCGCGGGTGGGCGGTGTATTACACTGTTTTACTGAAGACTTGGCGATGGCCCGTGAGGCGGTGCGGCTGGGTTTTTATATCTCGCTGTCGGGCATTATTACTTTTCGAAACGCCGCTCCGCTGCGTGAACTTGCCCGTCAGCTGCCGCTGGATCGCCTGCTGATTGAGACCGATAGCCCTTATCTAGCACCCGTTCCTCATCGCGGCAAGCCCAATGAGCCTGCCTGGGTGGTGCAAGTAGCTGAGTGCATCGCCAAGGAGCGAGGTATCAGTGTCGATGAAGTGGCCATGCAGACGACCGCTAACTTTTATCAGCTTTTTCGTGCCGCCGCTCCCGATGCCCCGGAACACGTTAAAGAGGCGTTGGCCCACTCAGGGCTTCTATAGCCTGAAGTGCCTTGAATACGCTCAAGCGAGGTGGGTGAGATGAATATTGATCGATTGCTGCAGCAAGGTAATGGAGATGAAGGGCGCACTGGCGCTATTCCTCCACTCGATGAGTGGCAGCCTGCGCTCTCTGGCGATATGAATATCGTCATTCGCGCCGATGGTAGCTGGTGGCACGAAGGGCGGCCGTTTGCCCGACCCAAGGTGGCACGTCTATTGGCCACGCTGCTGCGCCTGGATGACGAGGGGTATTGCCTGGTTACGCCGGTGGAGCGCTGGCGGATAAAGGTCGAAGACCTGCCACTGGTGGCGGTAGAAGCTGACTTCCGTGACGGGGACTGGTGGTTTACCACCCAATTTGACGACGTTGTGCGCTTAGATGCCGAGCACCCGCTTTCTCTCAGTTTAACCCCCCAGGGCGAGGTTGTGCCGCAACTAACGGTGCGGTTTGGGCTCGCTGCCCGCCTGCACCGTAATGTCTTTTACCAACTGGTAGAGGCGGCTAAAGCCCGTGATATAGGCAATGGCCAGAGTGAGCTTGGCGTAAAGAGTGCCGGGCAGTGGTTTGTGCTGGGGCAGATTGATGATGAGTTGCTTGGCGAGGCGCCGTGAAGTTAACCGCTGAACAGCAAGCTGTTGTCAGCCACCAGGCCGGGCATGCGCGCGTGGCAGCGGTGGCCGGGGCAGGCAAAACCACCACCATGGCCGCTAGGGTGCTGCATCTATTGGCCAGCGGTGTACCGCCAAAACGTATTTTAGTGCTGATGTTTAACCGCTCAGCAAAGGATGATTTTCAGCGTCGTTTAGCCGCAATGGCACCTGCCGGGCAGGCATTGCCCGATGTCCGCACCTTCCACTCCCTGGGGCACCGCTTGACTCAAAGCTTCTGCCGCTGGGGGGCGCTAGCGCCGCGCCAGCTATTATCCGCCGATTGGCAATTAGAGAGGCTGCTTCGTCAGGCAAGTATTAATGTACTGCGTGATGCCGTTGAGCGCCGAGATGCTGCTCTGGAAGGGGATCGGCTAGAAACCTTAGCCCACTTTTGCGGCTTGGTTAAAGCAGAAATGATCACCCCAGAGGCGCTCTATGAGCGGCTGAATTTTGATCCAGACACCGACTATTTCCCAGCGGCGTTTGCCGAAGCAGAGAGGCTATTGGAAGCGGAAGGCGTGATGACTTATGCCGATCTGCTTTATCGTCCGCTGTTGGCGCTAGAAGCAGATAGTGCTTTACGTGGTCGCGTCGAAGGGTTCCTCGACCATGTCATTATTGATGAGTATCAGGATATTAACGCCGCACAGCAGCGACTTTTATCCGTGTTGGTGGGCACTCGTGCCGAGGTAATGGCAGTTGGCGATGCCAACCAGTGTATTTACGAGTGGCGCGGTGCCAAGCCCGACACCATGCTGGAAAATTTCGCCGCCACCTTTGGCGAAGCGACCGATTACCCACTATCAACCACCTTCCGGCACGGTCATGCGTTGGCGCTGGCTGCTAACCATGCCATTGCCGCTAACCAGCGGCGTCCTAATCAGCTATGCCTTGCAGCGGCTAATAACCCGGAGACCCGCGTCTCAGTCGGGCAGGGGAGCCGTTTGCTACTTGATGCGTTGATGGACTGGCAGGCTCAGGGGCGAGCGTTTAACGAAGCTAGTTTGCTGGTACGCAGTTGGGCGCTTTCGGTGCCGTTTCAACTGGCGCTGCTACAAGCAGGGATTCCATTTCGGCTTCAGCGCGAGGATCGCTTTGTTTTTCGTCTGCCGTTGGTGCAGGCCTTGGCGGGGTATTTAAAGCTGTCGCGTCGCCCTGATCTTCTGCGCGATCCGCAGCAGCTGTTACTGCTGCTTTCTCAACCAACACCCTTCGTTGCCCGTGAGCGGCTTCAGCGTTTGGCACACCAACTGGCGACTACTCAGCAGTGGCCCGAGCGGCATGACCCCATGCTTACGGCGTTAAAGCCAATCCAGCGGCGCACGCTGAAAAAGCGCTGGCTGCTGCTTTGTGAGCTACCACAGCTGAGTGCATGGCCACCCGCTAAGTTGCTACGCCATGTGGTGGAAAGCATTGATGCTGAAAAAACGCTTAAGCGTGCGGCAGCGCGGCGGGATAAAGGCGAAGAGGATGTACGCTTACTCGACGTGCTGATCGAACAAGCGCAAAGCGTGCAAGACCCGGATGCCTTTATCGAACTTCTTGAGCGCCCGGTAGAAAATCAGGCGGGTGGTGTGCTGATTAGCACTGTGCACGGGGCCAAAGGGCTGGAGTGGCCACTGGTAGCGGTAGCCGGTGTTAACGAAGAAGACTTTCCTCACTATAGCCGCGATAACCCGCTCAGCGATGAGCGGCTTGAGGAGGAGCGGCGGCTCTTCTACGTGGCAATTACCCGCGCCCAGGAGCAGCTATTAGTGCTTCATGATGGGGGCGTGCACCGGCCGAGTCGCTTTATTGCCGAAAGCGCCTGGCAGGATAGCATGCGGGTTGCCTCCTGCTTGGCCAGTACCAGTGCGCCCGCGGCGACCCTGCAAGTGACATCGGTGGGCCTGGTTGAACGCTATCTGGTGCGGCTGGGGCGAGACGACATTGCGCTTGCGCCGGCACAGGTTGATGAGTCCAAAGCGGGTTATTCAGCAGAGGCAAATTTCTACCCTGGTCAACGGCTTCATCACGCGGTATTTGGCGTAGGCGAAGTGGCGGCGGTGGAGGGAAGCGCCAGCGACCCGGTCATTGATGTGCGTTTTGATCAGGCAGGGCGAAGGCGGCTCATTGCCCGCCGCGCACCCATTGAGCTACTCGAAAATGGCTCAACGCTTGCTGGGTAAGTCATTGATTTTCTAATAGTACACACTCTTTCACATTTGAACTCAAATTAAGCTTTAGAGCTGTTTGACTTAGCATCGCCCTGCCGATTTAATACCCACACTTCTACCGAGTTAATACTCAGCAGCTCATAGTATATAACTAATGAAATAGGGAACGAGCATGGTAAGGCAAGTCACTTGGCTTTGCGCCATTTTGATCGTTACCCAAAGCGGCGCCTTGCTTGCTGATAACTCCCTACCTAATCTTGAATTCAATGGTTTTGGCACGCTGGGGGTCGTTCACTCTGACGAGCAAAATGCTGACTTCGTTAATGACCCTTTTGCTTCACAAGGTGCTGGATACAGCCATGATTGGAGCGCAGAAGTTGATAGCCGCTTAGGGCTTCAAGCTACGCTGCATCTCACGCCTAAACTTTCCTCGGTTGTTCAAGTAGTCAGCGAGAAGCGGTATGACGGCTCTTACGCACCTGAGATTGAATGGGCGAATGTTCAATACGACATTACCCCTAATCTTAGTTTCCGCGTTGGGCGTATGGTGCAGAGCTCATTCATGGCTTCTGAACATCGTAAAGTTAATTACGCCACTCCATGGGTGCGGCCTCCGCAAGAAGTTTATCGTCTAATTCCGGTGGCTAATTTTGACGGTGTTGATATGCGCTATCGATACCCAGTAGGGGAGACTACCAATGAATTGCAGTTGAATTTTGGTGGTGGCAGCGTTGATTACTCAACGGGTAGTATCGACGCCAGCGATTCCTGGGGCGTTTCTCACCGTACTCATTGGGGGGATGCCACCCTGTTTGCCAGCTACGGCGAACTGAAAGTAAGCGCAGATGAACTCTCACAATTCTTCGATGTTTACCGCCTCTTTGGTCTACCCGGTGAACAGCTTGCTAGCCGCTACGAAGTTGATGGTAAGCGTACGAGCCTGCTGAGCTTAGGGTTAGGTTATGACCCCGGGTCATGGTTTGTTATGGGCGAGTGGGCACGCTCTTCGTCGCCTTCTCTGTTAGGGGAGAGCGAAGGAGCCTACATGACGTTAGGTTACCGTGTCGCCGAGTGGACACCGTATGTAGGTGTGGCGCGAGCAAAAGTCACCAGCAATACGTCAGAGCCTGGGCTGAATGCTGCCCTGTATCCATCGCCCTTTGCAGAAGGTGCCCAGCTCCTTAACGGGATGTTGAATGAGCTACTATCCAGCGGAATACAGCAAGAAAGCATAACGGTTGGTGCACGCTGGGATTTCAGACCGGGTATGGCTCTTACGGCCCAATATGATCACATCGATATGCGCTCAGGGACATCAGGGGGGCTGATTAATCAACAGCCCGAGTTTACCCCAGGTGGACGTATTAACCTGTTCAGCCTTTCGCTCGACTTTGTGTTTTAAGGAGAGTGGCCATGCTTAAACGTCTAACTGGATCCGGAATCAGCCTCTTATTGGGGGCGATGTTGAGCATGACTTATCATCCTGCTTCAGCCGAAGTATTGGTGGTGGTATCAGCCGAGGCGCCTTTTACTCGCCTTACCAGCAGCGATTTAAGGGATGTTTATTTAGGGCGCCGCACGCTAATAGTTAACGGAGCACAGGTGGTGCCCTTGGATCTGACTGAAGGTACGGCAGCGAGAAGTGAGTTCTACACCCGCTACACGGGGCAAACCCCTGCGCAGATCAAGGCACACTGGGCCAGGCAGATATTTACCGGGCGAGGGCAGCCGCCCCAAGCGCTGGCTAATAGTCGCGCAGTGGTAGAGCGATTAGTCAGTGATGCAAAAGCACTGGGCTATATAGACCCTTCCTTTCTTGATGAGCGTTTGAGAGTGGTGACAATTGAGTAGTCTCAATGATCCAAGAGGCCCGAGCCGGGTCAGCTCATCCAGAGCCTTTATTCATCGATGGTCGCATCATCTTGTAGAGCCACTGGTACTCTTTAGCATCGTGGCTTTTATGATGTTACTGGTTATATGGGGAAGTACTTATTTTTTAGTCAATAAAGAGCGTATGTCCATTGAGCGCCAGGCAGAGCTGTCCGTAGGTGAAATCACCGACACCTACGAAGCAAGGGTTGTAAGGGCCCTCAGGGAAATTGACACGACACTGAAGTTAGTACGTTTTACCGCCAATAGCAGCAATCACTCGAGCGTGCTCAGTGTGTTAAATGAGCAGCGGCTGCTGCCTCCCGCACTGCTTTTTACCATCAGTATTGTTGATTCGCAGGGCATGGTTGTTGAGACCACTGATCCTGGGCTGCTTGGGCAGCGCCTAACGCCTCCTGCGCAAGCAATGCTGGACGATGATTACTTAGCCGTGGGAGAAAAGGATGCTAACCAGATTACCTTTACTCGGCCATTAAGGCCTGAGCAAGAATCTGCGCAAGGGGGAGGCTCAGGCTGGGTCATCATCGCTATTGATGCCAATTACTTTGTGAGCAGTTATGAAGTTCGGTCTTTGGGCCAGCAGGGCATGCTGGCACTCGTCGGTGCGGATGGCATCGTACGGGTCAGGCGTTCTGGAGATGTGATCCATTCAGGCGAGTTAATGGATATAGGAGCCTGGAAAAGTAGCACACTGGATGCTGTTAGTGCGCCCTTTATGACCCACTGGCAAGGGGTTGAGCGTTACACACTGGTGCGCGAGCTGTATGATTTTCCACTCTCGATCGTGGTAGGGCTCTCTGCCCAGGAGCAGTTGGCCGCAGCTCACCAGCTTGCGCGAAACTATTGGCAGCGGGCCGGTTGGACTAGCGGCCTGCTACTCATCATTCTGGCTATACTCGGTCGTTTGAGCTGGCAACTTCAGTGGGCGCGGCGGCGGGTAATGGAAGAGCGTGTATCACATGCTCAGCAGGTCGAACACTTAGCTTTCCATGACACGCTAACCGATTTGCCTAATCGAGCCTTTTTGAGCCACTTGATTACTCAGGCCGTGAAGCTTGGCGGTCGCCATAGTGAATCCTTCGCGCTGCTTTTCTTGGATCTTGACCGCTTTAAGCTAATCAATGACACCTTGGGTCATGATGCCGGAGACCATCTCCTGCAAGAAGCAGCAAGTCGACTGACCACTTCGGTGCGTGAAAGTGATGTCGTCGCTCGGTTAGGGGGCGATGAATTTGTCATCCTTTTGAGTAAGGTTAGTCGACGAGACCAGATTGAGCCCATCGCCCAAAAAATTCTTTCAGCCATCAGAGAGCCCTTTATGCTAGCGGGCCAGGAGTGCCATGTCTCGGTAAGTATTGGTGTCTCGCTGTATCCGTGTGACGGGCTTGACGAGCAAACATTAATGAAAAGCGCTGATATGGCGATGTATCAGGCGAAGCTGCTGGGCAAAAACACTGTCCAGTTCTATACCGATGCATTAAGTGCGGAAATGGATGTGCGTTTAACCTTGGAGTCTGGCCTGCATCGTGCGCTTGCGAGTCATGAGTTTAGGTTGTTCTTCCAGTCAAAGCATGACGTCGAAGTAGGTAGCACGCTTGGCATGGAGGCATTGCTTCGTTGGCAGCATCCAACGCTTGGATTGCTGGAACCCGCCCAATTCATGCCCCTGGCTGAAGAGAGCGGTTTGGCCATGCCTATCGCTCAATGGGTGCTCGAAAATGCCTGTAGGCAAAACATGCTGTGGCAACAAGAAGGGTTTCCCGCATTAACGATGGCGGTCAAGATTTCTGCACGCCAATTCTACGACAACAGCTTTGTGGAGAGTATCAAGGAGGCATTAGCCACTACTGGAATGGATCCCTGGCTACTTGAGTTGGAAATGACAGAGAGCATGCTGCTGCAGGATGTTCAGCGTACGGCGAGTATCTTTGCCGAGATTAAAAAACTCGGGGTTAAGATAGTCATTGACGATTTTGGTACAGGGTATTCTTCTTTATCTGACTTAAACGCTTTGCCTGTCGATACATTAAAAGTAAGTTCTTCTTTAGTTAAGCGCTTATCAGGCACTCGTCGCGACCAGCAGTTATCGTCATCGGTCATTGAGTTGGGTAAGCGTCTAGGGATGCAGGTGTTCGCGAAAGGGGTCGCTTCTCATGAGCAGTCCCATTTCATAGGCAGCCACTCCAGTCTCCCTTTTCACGGCTTTTATAGTAATAGACCGTTGTCAGCAGAGGAGAGCTGTCAAAGGGAGAAATAGCCCAGACAGACACCGCTTACCCTTTTACAGCCAATGTAGGGCAAGCAGTGCACAGGTTTTAGCCGACTACTTTACATATTAGGATAGTTGGGCCCGCCGCCACCTTCGGGAGCTACCCAGGTAATGTTCTGAGCAGGGTCTTTGATATCACAAGTTTTGCAGTGCACACAGTTTTGGAAATTGATCTGAAAGCGTGGCTGCCCTGCGCTATCTTCCACCACTTCGTAAACACCAGCCGGGCAGTAGCGCTGCGCCGGCTCGGCGTATTTGGGCAGGTTTTCACGGATCGGTAGTTCAGGATCGTCCAGGCGCAAATGACACGGTTGATCCTCTTCATGGTTGGTGTTCGACAGAAACACCGAGGTAAGCTTGTCGAAGGAGAGCTTGCCGTCCGGCTTGGGATAGTTAATCTTTTCAAACTCATCCGCAGGCTTGAGGGCGCCATAGTCGGTAGTGGTGTCGTGAACGTTAGGCAGCTTGTTGCCCAGCAACTGGTGAGCAAAATTATACGCTCCGCCGCCCACAGTGCCATATTTATGGATCGCGGGGCCGAAGCTGGCGCTCTCTTTAAGCTCTTGGTAGGCCCAGCTGGCTTCCCATTTCTGGGTAAAGCTCGTTAGTTCCTGGGCACCTTCATCGCCACCTTTGATCGCCTCAAATACGCTCTCCGCGGCAACCAAGCCAGACTTCATGGCGGTATGCAGGCCTTTAATCTTGGAGAAGTTGAGGGTGCCCGCATTGCAGCCAATCAATAGCCCGCCGGGGAAGGTCATTTTGGGCAGGCTGTTAAAGCCCCCTTTGGTAATTGCCCGGGCACCATAAGCCACGCGCTTGCCACCCTCCAGATACTGACTAAGTACCGGATGGTGCTTCATACGCTGAAATTCGTCGAAGGGCGAGAGCCATGGGTTTTGGTAGCCCAGATCCATAATCAAACCCACCACCACCTGCTGGTTTTCCGCATGGTAAAGAAACCAGCCACCGTGGGCGTTTTTATCTAATGGCCAGCCAGAGCCATGCAACACAAGCCCAGGCTCATGCTTGTCGGCAGGCACATCCCACAGCTCTTTAAGGCCGATACCGTAGTGTTGTGGGTCGCGACCTGCATCCAGTGAGAAGTCTTTGATTAAACGCTTGCCCAAATGCCCCCGCGCGCCTTCGGCAAACAGTGTGTATTTGGCGCGCAGTTCCATGCCCGGCATATGACCATCTTTGGGGGTGCCATCTGCGGCGACACCCATGTCGCCAATCAGAATGCCGCGCACGGCGCCGTCCTCAATAATGACCTCTTGAGCGGCGAAGCCTGGGAAAATTTCTACGCCGAGGCCCTCTGCCTGTTCCGCCAGCCAGCGGCACAGATTGCCTGCACTGATTACATAGCGGGTAAGCTCGCCGCCGGTGTTATGCATGCTTTTAGGTACCAAGGCGTTGGGCACTTTCTGCGCTTTTTCGGCGTCTTTGAGCAAGAAAACGTCATCGCGAATCGCCGGGGTATTGAGCGGTGCGCCGCGCTCTTCCAATCTGGAA
>CEGF01003868.1_pt1 | contig 10892 bp, 8 predicted proteins | sample 306341 | NCBI WGS metagenome assembly CEGF01 (sample SAMEA2755655, study PRJEB7226) | microbial mat metagenome | biome: microbial mat; feature: hypersaline; material: grass silage | place: USA | collected 2014-02-19 | depth 0 m
ACGGCGCGGTGCTGGTGGTGGATGCGGGTGGTTCGCACCGCTGCGCCATGCTGGGGGATATGCTCGCCGAGCAGGCCGTCGCCAACGGCTGGGCAGGGATCGTTATGTACGGCTGCGTGCGCGATGTGGATATACTAGCCGCCCTGCCGATTGGCGTTCAGGCGCTAGGCAGCCATCCGCGCAAAAGCGAAAAACGCGGCGAAGGACAACGCGATATTGACGTCACCTTTGCTGGTGTTACTCTGCAGCCTGGACAGTGGCTGTATGCAGATAACAACGGCATTATTGTTGCCGAGCAAGAGCTGCCACTTTCCTAACAAAGACCTCCGTAGTCATTAAATTTGTCTTAAAAGAGCCTCTTGCCAGGTGTGGCGGTTACTGCCACCCTGGTGGCTCATTCTTACCGTTTAATGACGATGCAGCCTTTGACCTACCTTGGCTCTGCCTTACTACACACGCTGCGCGATCATCTTCGCCCACTGATCGCCTACCACCTGTTTTTTACCCTACTTGCCTCAGCCTTGCTGCTGCCAGCGATCACCTGGATGACACGCTGGCTGCTTGCCCAACTCAACCGTACAGTGGTCACCAACGATGAATTGATCGCACTACTGTTTAGCCCGCTGGGTTTGGTAGGCATGCTGGTAGGGCTTGGGTTCGCTTTTTTGATTATTTACTGGCAGCAGGCAGGCATGCTGCAGGTGGCCGTCAGGCCCCGTGACAATCACTATCGGCTGGCCCTTGAAGCGCTCTGGCTAAGCACCCGTCGGCTACCTGCCCTCGCGGGTCTTGTCATACTCCAGGTAGGCACCCACTTAGTACTGCTCGTGCCCTTTATGGCTGGGCTCGCGTGGCTTTACGACCTGTGGCTAAGCGGCATAGACCCCTACTATCTTCAGCGCGTGCGCCCCCCTGCACTGTGGTATTTCATGGCGTGCGCGCTGCCACTGATTATTGCCTGGGTATGGGTAGCGTCATGGCTCTACCTGCGCTGGCTGTTGGCGCTACCCTTCGTTGCGCTGGAAAGCTGTGGCCCCTGGCAGGCGCTCAGACGCAGCGTTAGCTTAACCCGCGGTTGGCGTCGCTCCATTGGCGCTGCAGTACTTTTGCTATTGGTGCTGATTGTCAGCCTACCGCTACTCGCTACACTGTTGTTTGATCGGCTGTTTACGCCACTACTCTGGTGGTTACCTGAGCATAATGCCGTGCTTATCCCGGCGATGCTCGCCTACTTAATCGGCTATGTGCTGGTTACCCTGGCCATTACCTTTATCGGTATTGCCGCCAATGCGCTGCTGTCCGCCTGTCTCTATATGCAGCTGGCTCACCGAGAAGCTCGCCCCGCGCCTCCTCCCGAGGGCACCAATGCGGGCAAACTGGCCTGGGCGGTAGAACTGAGCGTGCTTATTTTTGCCGGCCTTCAAGCATGGTGGATACTCAATAGCTTTGAGATACGTGACAACGTCGCGGTGATTGCCCACCGTGGAAGCTCCATGGTGGCCCCCGAAAATACCCTTGCCGCGCTGGAGCAGTCACTACTTGATGGCGCCGACTATATCGAAATAGACGTACGTTTGAGCCGTGACCAACAGGTTATGCTTTACCACGATCGCAGCATGGCGCGGCTAACCGGCGACCCCCGTGAGTTTGGCGAGCTAACCAGAGAACAACTCAGCCAATTCGATGTAGGAAGCTGGTTTGGTGATGCTTATCAAGGTGAGAACATTCCAGGCTTGGATGAAGCGCTGCAAAGAGTGCGCGGAAAAGCCGGACTAATGATCGACATCAAGCCTCTGCCGGGGCAAGAACAGGCGCTAGCCGATGCTGTTATCGAGGCCTTAAATGCAGAGAGTGACGTGCGCTATCGCTGCTGGGCGACCCAACAAAGCGCCTTCGATGGCTATACAGCATGCGGTTTTCCCAATGCGCTAATGGATATGCGCATGGCTACCATGTCGCCATCATTACTTAAACATATCAAAGCCCAAGCACCTGAATTACGCGTTACCTTACTGGCCCAGCTTATACTGCCCGGCACGCTAAACCGACGCGACTTTGATGCCCTTGGGCTACGCCATAACCGCATCACGGAAGGGGAAGTTCGCTTAGCGCGACTATATGGCTACGAAATACACGCCTGGACCGTCAATGACCGAGCTCGCATGTCAACGCTGATTGACCTGGGTGTCGATGCGATTATCACCGACTACCCAGATCGTTTAACCGAACTTATTCAAGACCGGCGTGAATTAAGCGACGGTGCGCTAATGCTAGTGAAGCTGCGCAACTGGCTGCGCCAATAGAGGTTGGCCTAATCGCCCATTACCACCCCTTCACGCCGGGGGTCAGCACCACCAAACAGAGTGCCATCTTCAAGGCGCATAATGGCCTGAAGGCCGCTGGTTAGCTCCCGCTCGCTTACCGTATGACCACGCTCGCGCAGTGATTCGATGGTCGCCTCAGGAAAACGCCCCTCTTCCACATAGACATCCCCACCCAGAGTAATAGCATGGGGAAGGTTGAGCGCCTCTTGAGCGCTTAGCCCCCAGTCGCGCAGCGCTACTAGCGTACGGGCGGTGTAATGAATAATGGCGGCGCCACCCGGTGAGCCCAAGCTGGCCACTAGCTCGCCGGTTTCTTGATCAAATACCAGGGTCGGGCTCATGCTGGAGCGTGGACGCTTGCCGGGCTCTACCCGGTTCGCTACGGGCTCGCCATCCACTTCAGGCGTAAATGAAAAATCGGTGAGCTCGTTATTGAGCAGGAAACCACCCGCTAGCCCCGTGCCACCATCGGACATAATTCGCGAGCCAAACGCCTGCTCGATGGTGGTGGTCATGGCCACCGCGTTGCCCTCCTCATCGACAATACTGATATGGCTGGTACCGTACTCGGGCTGTTCGGGCTGGCTAGCCCAGCTAACGTCAAGCTCCCCAGGGTTACCCGGTTCAGCGCTGTCGCCCATGCTCATCTCTTCGATAAGTGCACTGCGCTGCTCCAAGTATTCCGGGGCTAGCATCAGTGACCAATCGCCTCCCGGCGCCTCGACAAAGTCAGGATCGGCGATGTAACGACCACGATCCGCAAAGGCCAAGCGCGAGGCTTCCAAAAACTGATGCAGCCACCCGCTGCTTGAAGCACCATTATCTAACGGGGCTTCAAGCAGCGGCTGCTGATCAAGCATGCCTAAAATCTGCATCACGGTAAGATGACCCGACGAGGGCGGCGGGAAACCACACACTTCCCACTGCTGCCAAGGCGTACACAGCGGTTCGCGGTTAAGCGCCTGGTAGCCACTCATATCCTCAAGGGTCAAACTGCCTGGACGCTCAGGGTGGTTCTGAACGCGCTCAACGATGTCTTGTGCCACTGCTCCTTCGTACAAGGCGACGCTGCCTTGCTCAGCAACGCGGCGAAGAACGGCTGCCAACGCTGGGTTTTTGAGCGTTTCACCCACGGCGATAGGCTCACCGTCTGAATCATAATAAAACTGGCTCGCTACTGGGTCTTGGCGCAGAAACTCATCGTTTGCCAAGCTGGTATGCAACCGATTGCTAACCTCAAACCCCTCCTCGGCCAGAGTAATAGCCGGGGTAAACAGCTCTTTCCAGGCTAGCTCACCGTGCTCAGCGTGGGCTTTTTCAAGCATACGCAGCGTGCCTGGCACTCCCACTGAGAGGCCGCTAACCACTGCTTCATTAAACGCCAGCGGCTCGCCATCCTGCATAAACAGCTCACCGTTAACGCCTTGGGGCGCGGTTTCACGACCATCGTAGGCACGCACTTCATCGCCATCGAAGTACATCAAAAAAGCACCACCACCAATACCACTGGACTGAGGCTCAACCAGGTTCAACACCATCTGCACCGCAATGGCCGCATCAATGGCGTTACCACCGGCTTTAAGTACTTGGTAACCGGCATCGGTGGCGAGCGGGTTAGCTGCTGCCACCGCAAATGACTCGGCTTCCCAGCCGGGCTTCTCTTCATAGCCCGATTCGCTTTCAGGGGAAATGGAGGGTGTCTCATAGCTAAACCCCCAACTATACAATGGCGCTACCAGCAGAACAGGTAGCGCAAACTTAACTGACTTTGGGGACATCTCTGCGCTCTCCGCGATAAATTAACAAACCACTCCAGAAGAGTAGCCTATAAAAACAACGACGCCCGGCACAATGGCCGGGCGTAAATTAGTCAAAATAAATATAACTACTCGATTGTTTGCCCCGCGAGCATAAACCAGGTTTCCAATACCGCGTCGGGATTGAGTGATACAGAATCGATCCCCTGCTCCATCAACCATTTAGCCAAATCAGGATGGTCTGACGGCCCCTGTCCGCAGATACCGACATATTTGCCCTTCGCCTTACAGGCTTGAATGGCCATGGCCAGGAGCTTTTTAACCGCCCCATTACGCTCGTCAAACAGATGCGCCACGATGCCGGAATCACGATCCAACCCTAACGTTAGCTGGGTCAGGTCGTTTGAGCCAATGGAGAAACCATCAAAATACTCCAGAAACTCATCGGCCAGCAGTGCATTGGCGGGAAGCTCGCACATCATAATCACTTTAAGCCCTGTGGGGCCGCCACGTTCGAGGCCATTAGCCGCCAACAGCTCTACCACCTCACGTGCTTCGTCGGTGGTACGCACAAAGGGCACCATGATTTCGATATTCTCGAAGCCCATCTCTTCACGCACCCGCTTGAGCGCTTGGCACTCGAGTTCAAAGCAGGGCCTGAACGCCTCTGAAATGTAGCGCGATGCCCCCCGGAAACCGAGCATGGGGTTCTCTTCCCCCGGCTCATAGAGTTTGCCGCCAATCAGGTTTTCGTATTCGTTGGACTTAAAGTCGGACAGCCGCACGATGACGCGCTGGGGATGAAACGCTGCCGCTAGCGTGGAGATACCTTCAACCAGTTTATCGACATAGAAGCTGACCGGGTCGGTGTAACCCGCAGTACGTAAATCGATCACCTGCTGTAAATCAACCGGCAGCGTGTCGTACTCCAACAGCGCTTTAGGGTGGACGCCGATCATGCGGTTAATGATAAATTCCAAACGCGCTAAACCCACGCCTGCGTGAGGCAGACTGGCAAACCCAAAGGCGCGGTCAGGGTTGCCCACATTCATCATAATTTTAAAGGGGATTTCCGGCATCGCATCGACGCTGGAGACTTTGCAATCAAACTCCAACAACCCTTCATACACATTGCCGGTATCGCCTTCCGCACAAGAAACCGTGACATCGATACCCTCTTTTAACTGGGTAGTCGCATCACCACAGCCAACGACAGCGGGAATACCCAACTCACGGGCGATAATCGCCGCATGACAGGTACGCCCACCGCGATTGGTGACGATCGCGGAAGCACGTTTCATGATCGGCTCCCAATCCGGGTCGGTCATATCGGTGACCAGGATATCGCCATCATGGATCTTATCCATGTCATCAGGGCTGAGCACGACTTTGACGGTACCCCGGCCAATACGTTGACCAATCGCTCGGCCGGTTATTAACGTACGACCCTTTTCACGCAGCTGGAAGCGCTCGAGTTTACCGCCCTCCTGCTGAGAGACCACCGTTTCAGGACGCGCCTGGACGATGTAAAGCCGACCATCATCGCCATCCAACGCCCACTCAATATCCATGGGCCGCTGGTAGTGCTGCTCGATAGTCATCGCCTGTCGGGCCAGATCCATCACTTGCTGATCGTTGATACAGAAGCGGCCGCGGTCGGCATGGGGCACATCGACGGTCTCAACCGATTTACCGGCGCTGGCATCCTGCCCATAAACCATCTTGATCAGCTTGGAACCTAAATTACGGCGCAGCACCGCCGGGCGGTCCGCCGCCAGGGTCGGCTTGTGCACGTAGAACTCGTCGGGATTGACTGCACCCTGCACCACGGTTTCGCCCAAGCCCCAGGAGCCAGTGACAAAAACGGCGTCTTTAAAGCCGGATTCGGTGTCCAGGGTAAACATAACGCCTGCCGCACCGGTCTCTGAACGCACCATTTTCTGAACGCCCGCCGACAAGGCAACATTTTCGTGGGCGTAGCCACGGTGCACTCGGTAGGAGATCGCACGATCGTTAAACAGCGAGGCAAAAACCTCGTGCACTGCACGCTTGATATTGTCGAAGCCTTCGATATTCAGGAAGGTTTCCTGTTGGCCTGCAAAGGAAGCGTCGGGTAGATCTTCCGCGGTGGCTGAGCTGCGCACGGCTACTTTCAGTTGCGGGTGCTGTTGCTGCAGCTGGCCGTAGGCATCGCGCAGGGCCGATTCAAAGGTAGGAGGTAGCGGCGTATCGATGATCCATTGGCGTATATTGCGGCCCGCCTCAGCCAGCGCTTTAACGTCATCGACGTCCAGACGGGCCAGGGTGGCATTAATGCGCTCGTTTAATCCTTCGTGGGAGAGAAATTCACGATAAGCGTGGGCGGTGGTGGCAAAACCGCCAGGAACCGTCACGCCAGCACCGGACAGGTTAGAAATCATTTCACCCAGCGAGGCGTTTTTACCACCTACGCGTTCGACGTCCGCCATGCCCAGCTGATCGAACCACAGAATGTACTCTTCCACGTAACCCCCTCGCTCATAGATATCTGCATGACCTTGACGATCATGGATAATTGATTGAGACACCCTAGCACCACGCCAATATATTCGCCATTGGTCTAATAGCGAAGAGAGTGGAGGATTTTTACAACAGCAGGGCTTTTTGGGCTATTTATGTAGTCAGATACATTTGAGCCCGCCAAAACGCCCAATGATGACACGTTGTGCTGACAAACAGCTCGGCTCACAATAGCCGTATCACTCACCCGTGGACTTAGTTATGAAACGTACGGCTTTTTTTATTTCAGATGGTACCGGCATCACGGCGGAAAGTTTAGGACGTAGCTTGCTGGCCCAGTTCAGCGATGTTGAGATCGATATGCAGACCAAGCCCTATATCGATACGTTGGAAAAAGCGCAGGCGTTAGCAGCGATTATTGAGTCGACAGCCAACCGGGATGGTCATCGCCCCATTATCATTGACACCATTGTGGATCAACAAATACGCGACGTTATTCGTAAGGCGTCCGGCTTTAAGGTCGATATTTTTTCCACCTTTCTGGAGCCCTTAGAGCAAGAACTAGAGACCCACTCCTCCTACAGCGTTGGGCGCACTCACTCGATAGGCAGCGATGATGTCTACATGGATCGTATCCACTCCGTCCACTTCGCGCTAGATAATGATGACGGTGCACGCACCCACCAATACGATAAAGCGGATATCATCCTGGTTGGCGTCTCGCGCTGCGGCAAAACACCTACCTCGCTTTATCTGGCGCTGCAGTTTGGCATTCGGGCGGCTAACTACCCGCTGACGGAAGACGATTTAGACGAAGATGGCATGCTGAAGCTACCCAAGGCGCTCGTGCCCCATCGGCAAAAGCTGTTTGGGTTAACCATCGATGCGCGACGCTTGTCGGCAATTCGCAACGAGAGACGCCCCAATAGCCGCTATAGCTCGATGGATCAGTGCCTACAAGAAGTGGAACAGGCCGAGTCGCTCTACCGCACCATGCACATTCCCTTCATCGATGCGACACGCTTCTCGGTGGAGGAGATTTCAACGCGGATGATTGCTGAAACCGGCTTAGCGAGGCGTTTCTCGCCCCGCTAATGTAAAAACTACTACAAAAACTACGCAAGCCCCCAGTGGATTACATGCCTTTGGGGGCAAAAATTCCCGGCGCGTTGCGCCAGTAGCCTTTGTAATCCATACCAAAGCCAAACACATAACGGTCGGCAACTTCCAGGCTGCAGTAGTCGGCTTTCAACCCAGGCACTGCTTTGCGGTTGTGCTGTTTATCGACCAACACCGCTGTGGTAACGCTGGCGGCCTGGGCCTCTTCGCAGTAAGCCAAAATGGCCGCCAGGGTCGCCCCCTCATCCAGGATATCGTCAACAATCACTACGTGACGGCCCGCCATGGGCACTTCAGGGGAAACGCGCCAAAAAAGCTCGCCGCCGCGCAGCTCGTTGCGGTAGCGAGTGGCATGCAAATAATCTACTTCCAACGGAAAGCCCAAGCGGGTAAGCAGATGACCGGTGGTAATCAAGCCACCATTCATTACGCAGTAAAAAACCGGCAGTTTATCGCCTAAATCCCGAGTAATCTCTTCCGCCATACGATCCAGCGCCCGCTCTACCTCTTGCTGAGAAATTAGGCAGTCGGCGTTATCCATCAGCTCACGCATCGAGTCCAGCGACTCTAATGCTTCTTTATCCAACTTTGACATCTACCAACTCCACGGCGGGTTAAAACTTCATTTATTTAAGTAAGAGATTTATTCAGCGCTGGGCTTACTCTGCTTCCGCACTGGGCTTACTCGGCTTCTGCGCTGAACTGGGGCTTATCCGCTAGCGCTTCCAGCTTAGCGTGAGTACGACGCCAACGGCCCAATGCACTCAGCGCATCTAGGTCTGGGCGCGCACGGCTATAGCGCAACTTAGCGGGGCGCTTAGAATTGATTCCGTGGCATGCCTCCATCACTTCAAGCGCGGAGGCTCGGTCATTACATACCAGCAGCATATCGCAGCCTGCTGCCAGCGCTGCCTGGGCACGCGCTTTGGGGTCTCCCGCCTCGTGGGCGCCGGCCATACTCAGGTCATCTGAAAAAATGCAGCCTTTGAAGCCTAGCGATTCCCGCAGCATGCCCAACCAGTTGGGTGAAAAGCCTGCTGGGCGCGTATCAAAAGCACTATAAATAACGTGTGCAGGCATAATCCCATCTAACTGTGAAGCTAACTGGGTAAAGGGCACAAGATCGTGCTGTTTCATCACTTCTAGCGGGCGATCGTCTATCGGCAATGCAACGTGTGAGTCCGCCGCGACACCACCGTGGCCGGGAAAGTGCTTACCCACAGCGGCCATACCGGCATCGTGAAGCCCCTGAATAAATGCATTGCCCAGCTGGGCTACGTGCTGTGGGTCACTGCTGAAACTACGATCACCAATAACGCTGGATAGACCGCTCTCCACATCAAGTACCGGGGCGAAGCTCAGATCCAGACCGCAGGCAGCCATCTCCATCCCTAACAACCAGCCGGCATCTTTAGCTAACGCCAGCCCCTCTCCCTGGGCAGCGCGGTAACACTCGCCGATACGCGCCATGGCAGGCAGGCGTGTTAACCCCTCTTTTATGCGCTGAACGCGACCGCCTTCTTGATCCACGGCAAGCAGTAAATCAGCACGCACACGGCGAATATCGCTGCAGAGCTTGCGAACCTGATAGCCATTTTCAACGTTGCGGGCAAACAAAATTACGCCCCCTACCGTCGGTTCTAGCAGCAAGCGTTTTTCTGCAGCCGTCAATTTTGGGCCTTCAAGGTCAAGCATGACCGGGCCTAACGGTTGAGTCATCGTGATAGGTCCATGAAAAGGGGCGATGATTCTAGACGATCGTCTAGCGGTGTCAAAATCTGATCAGTCAAAGGACTGGCGTCCACCGTGCAACCAAACAGGGGTGCCCGGCAACGCTAACGAAAAGATATAGAGCAAATCACTATTGCGTAAACGAATACAGCCGTGGGACGCAGCAACGCCCATGGGCTCGTCAGGCGGCGTCCCGTGCAGGTAAATATAGCGCCGTTGCGAGTCCACCTGACCACCGCGGTTCACGCCCTTTTCCAAGCCACACAGCCACAGTATGCGGGTCAGAATCCAGTCACGCTCTGGATGCTCTTCGGCGAGTTCGGGCGAAAATGTCTCGCCCGTCCAGCGGCGACCTCGAAACACCGCATTTTCGGGCATATCACCGCCAATGGCCGCGCGCACATAGTGCCACCCGCGAGGGGTTTTACCACTGCCGTTGCGCTCCCCGCTTCCGGCAGCACCGGATGAAATAGAACACTCATGGAGCACTTTTGGCCCTCGCCAACAGCGCAGCAACTGTTCGGTAGTATCAATCTCCAGCCAGATATGTTCCGTTGGAGGTAGCTCAGCTAGCGTAGGAGTTCGCATGTTTTCCTTCTTCTGGCTTGGCACCGTCAAGGGCTATGGGTAACGGCGCATTCATAGCAGCCACCACTACCGGGAGCAATCGCCTGACCAAATCACGCACAGAGACCTGCTCGTGGTAATCCTTCTCCGCGATATCGCGTAGCGCATCGAGGCCAGACAAGGTAAAGATTACCGTGCCGAGCACAAAGTGTAGCCGCCAAAAACGCTCGGCGTCAGGCAGATCCGGCGTTGCTTTGCGCACAAGCTCGGTGAAGCGTGTAAACACATCGCCATACTCTTCCTGGATATAACGTCTTAGATGTCCCTGTGCTTGACTGTAGGCAAGACCCAGCAGGCGCATAAACACTTTCAAACTATTGCGCTCGGCGGGCACCGCGAGAACGGTAGTTGCCATGGTCTCGAGCAGTGTTTCCAGCGGGATAACGCGCCCGGCGTGTTGGCCCTCGAGCTCATCTAGAGCAGTATGAAAGCGCTGACTAAACGGATCCAGGTAGCGGGCAAAAACGGCCTGAATCAAGGCTTTTTTGGAACCAAAATGGTAATTAACAGCGGCTAAGTTAACCCGCGCTTTGCTAGTGATGTTGCGCAGCGAAGTTTCAGCAAAACCCCGCTCTGCAAACAGCACCTCGGCGGTGTCGAGTATACGGGTCACCGTATCAGATTGAGCCATGTCGCTCTCCAGGGAAACAGTTGTTTAAAACATAGCAAAATACTATGCCATAACGTAGGCGGGCTCAACGCTTGATTTATTGACAAAATGTGACGTATTAAATAAGCAGAAACTTAGTTTCAAACGATTAGAAAAATTGCATAGACATCGGCAATAGGCACTGACAAGCCATATACTGGACAGAGGAACATACTGTATACTTAA
>CEGF01000902.1_pt1 | contig 10862 bp, 7 predicted proteins | sample 306341 | NCBI WGS metagenome assembly CEGF01 (sample SAMEA2755655, study PRJEB7226) | microbial mat metagenome | biome: microbial mat; feature: hypersaline; material: grass silage | place: USA | collected 2014-02-19 | depth 0 m
TGTTGGTGGCACCGTCTAAAGAGAGTGTTATGGGGCCTAGCTATCACCCTTATGCTGAGGGGTGTCGTGGGCCTATACAGCAGCTAACGGCGTTGCCAGAAGCACGTAATATTGTTTACCCACAGGCGCTTTTGGCCCAGCTGGGTGATGAAGCCTTTATTCGCACTGATAGCCACTGGTCTCATCGAGGTGCAATGGTGGCTGCAAAGGCACTGGCAACGGCACTGGGCTTTGATTCCCAAGCGGTTAACGCACTTTTTGCCGAAGATGAGTACCAGCAACGTAAAATTGCCGGGGACTTGGGTAATAAGTTTACGCCGCAGCGCCATTGCAACGTAGAGGTGCTGAGCTCGTTTAGCTATGTGACGTGTCGCTATTATGATAATGGCTTACCCAATTTCGGACGCTTGCTGGTATTAGTTAATGATCAAGCACTGATGCCTGGGGTGTGTTTACTTTTTGGTTCGTCCTCCAGTTATTCGATGTTTAACTACTTATGCCGTCTGTTTCAACAAGTGGTATTTGTGCACAGTGCTGGAAGCCTTGACCCGGCGTTGGTGAAAGCCGTCCGCCCAGCATATTTGGTGGTGCAAACCAATGCACGCTTTATGGTGCAGGTACCTGGGGTGAACCAGTCACTGCTAGAACTAATACATGAAAAACGCGCCCGGCTATCTAAAGAGGAGTGGGCCTCAGTCGCCAAGAGACAACTCATCGTCGCCCAAGATGATGTGCTGATGAGTAAACTTAATTTAACACCCTGGCTGGTCTAGCAGAGTTTTATAGCAGGCTGGTGTGACGCAGCCTAAGGGCTGGTAACATGCTCGCTCCATATCCGCCGGATAAGACGCTTTTGAATGAATGCTAATCACACGTCACGAATTAAGCCTTGGTGCCCTCACCATCGCAGTCCTCAGCAGTTTATTCCATTACAGCAATTAAAAGCGGCCTCACGCCCTGGTGAATGGCATTCCCTGGGGGCGGAGCCGCTTTTTGCATTAGAGGGGCAACTGCCGTTGCCCGGCTGGAACATGGTTGAAATTGCCAGCGAGCGGGATGTGACCAGTGTGGTGTCTAGCCTTACGTTTGAGTCTTCACGTCGCTCGTTGACGGTAGAGCTGCCTCTTCGTGTCGGTAAGGTCACTAAACGGTTGGTGTATGTTCCATGGGGCGTCACCCGTGTGACCTTTGCACCCATGAACGCAACGGGCACGTTTTCATTACCGCATTTTCGTTTTGTATGGCTAACGCCAATGTTTGCCTATAACCGTTTGTTGCAGCGGTTATCGAATATGCATGAACACTATCGTGATCTGTCTTTGAAAGAAATTGAACTCAGCTTGAAGCAGCAGGCGCGTAAGCAGAGTCGCAAATGGCAAACCATAGCCCTGGAAGATTACGAAAGTACGTTTATTAGTTTTTCCACTCGCCGTCATTACCAGCAGTGGGTTCGCCAGATTGAGCGAAGGCGGGCACCCAGCGACCATGAGGTGGCCATGCGCCACCATGTGCACTCATTTGACTGCAGCATTCTGTTGGTGTGCCCTATTGGTGAGGCGACGCCGGAGGCGTTACAGGCTTTAAAAAATAGCTTAAAAAGTAGCTTGGCGAGTGTCGCTGAGCAGTCTTTATCGCCGCGTCAGGCGGTACTTTTATTGCCGTCTCCGGCCTATCAGAACTGGCAGGCATGGTTAGCAGAGTGGCAGCGTGAGTTGCCCGTTCTTCGCGTTGTGGAAAGCCACGCTACTAGTGTGGCGGCTCTGCGAGTTGAGGCCCTTTCCTATTGCGAACACTCCTGGATATGGTTTTTACGCCCAGGCGATCGTTTAGCGGCGAATGCACTGTTTCATATGGCCAGTATTGCCACTGATAATCCCCAGGCGCAGATGTTGGTAGCCGATGAGGATAGCCTTGACGAAGAGGGGGTTAGGCACTCACCTCAATTTAAGCCTGAGTGGAATGCTGATTTGCTGCTTTCAATGCCGTACATGGGCAGAGCCGTATGCTACCAGCACAGCTTTATTCCACGCCTTTCAGCTGATATGTGCGGTGACAATGCCAATAATCCTGATTGGCTTGATTACGTACAAACCTTGGATGTGACACGCCGCGAAGATTTCTCTCCGCAAAAGCTTGCCCACGTGCCCCACATTGCTTACCACGGCGTTCCTGCGTCTTCGATAACGTCTTCAAGCTATGTAGAGGCTGTAAAGCAGCACTTAGCAGCCTGTGGCCAATTTGCAGAGGTAACGCCTGGGTTGTTGCCCGGTACCCAACGCATTCATTGGCCAATGCCTGCGCCAGAGCCTCTGGTGAGTTTGCTCGTACCTACCCGCGATGGCGTTGATATTTTGCGCCCTTGCGTCGATGCGATTTTGGATCGTACTGATTACACCTACTTCGAACTGCTTATTCTGGATAATCAAAGCAGCTGCAAAGAGACTTTGGCGTATTTGGAAGAAGTGGCGGCCCGTGATTCCCGTGTCAGGGTGCTTGCATGGAATGCTCCCTTTAATTATTCATCCATCAATAATTATGGTGCCGACCATGCTAGGGGAAGCGTTATTGGTTTAATCAATAACGATGTAGAGCCGGTTGATGGGCGGTGGTTAACGGAGATGGTAGAGCAGGTTTCGCGTCCTGATATTGGCTGTGTGGGCGCTAAACTCTATTACCCCAATGACACCATTCAGCACGGTGGCGTTATTTTAGGTCTAGGCGGCTTAGCGGGGCATGCCCATCGCTTCTTTCAGCGTAACGAAGAGGGTTATATGGGGCGCTTGAAAGTGGCTCAGAACCTTTCTGCGGTGACGGCTGCGTGCTTACTTCTGCGTAAAGAGGTCTTCGATGCCGTGAATGGCTTGAACGAGGAAGACCTGGCTGTCGCTTATAATGATGTGGATTTGTGTATCAAGGTTCGTGAGGCAGGTTATCGTAATCTGTGGACGCCATTTGCCGAGCTTTACCACCATGAGTCCATTTCCCGTGGTGCCGATGACACCCCTGAAAAGCGTGCGCGCTGGCTAAGCGAATACGCCTATATGCGCAAAACCTGGGGCGAGTTGCTAGACAGTGACCCTGCCTATAATCCCAATCTAACCCTGGTTCATGAGGATTTTTCGTTGCGTTAAGCACTTGAATATCTAAATAAAAATCTGAAAGAGCCGGTGTGGTGGCACTTGTCAGAGACGTTGCTACATCAATCAACAATCTTCGCCGGATATTCAAGTAATAGTTTATGTTTAAAGTAATTAAAAAACCGGGCGTACTAGGTTTTATAGATCGGGTTAGTGGGGATGCGATTAGTGGTTGGAGCCTAGCGCCTTACGTGACGGTTGTAGTGAATGGCCGAACGCGCTGTCGATTGTTTTGTAACCGCCCACGTGCGGATGTAAAAAAAGCAGGGCTTTCGTTGAGCGGCAACGTGGGGTTTCACGGGCCGCTTGCGCTGAAGCATGGCGATGTCGTCCGCGTGGTAACGCCGAAAGGCGTTCCATTGCGGCATAGTCCTTGGCTCTATAGGCATCCGCAGAAAAGCGATTGGTTACCTATAGCCATCTCCCATCAGCACGCGGAGTATAAAGCCGTGGCTTCGCTTCCTGATCAATTGTTGGTAGATAGGTTTAAACCCCTGTTTGGGCAGTCTGCTGAACGTGGAATGGCTGGCGCTGTACTTAATGTTGCTAACCAAGCCCCCGTCATGGCGCGTTTTGATGTGGAGCCCAAGGCTCATGCAAACGTAACGCAGCTTTATGACAAGGTGATCACGCCTAGTCGCATAGCCGCGCCGCCTTTATTGGCAGCGTTTCCGCAAGAAAAGCATATGCTACAGATGTTTGCTTTTCAGCCAGGCATTACACTGGAAGAAGTGGGCAACGGGTGGGAAGCGTGGGTGCCTATGGTAATGGCTCAACTTCACACTCTTCAACAAGCTGGCGAAGCTGGACGCAGTGCTTTAAAACGCCGCACCAGCCGTTTTAAAAGCTTATTGCATAGGCTGCTTCCATCGGTATTTGCTCAGGCTTTGCGTGAAGGTGTTAACAAGGTTGAACTGACATTTTTTGTCTTTTTAATGCGTGTTACCGCGCGTTTGCCACGCGTCTTATCGCATGGTGACCTGCATCGTAATAACGTGCTCATTGATACTCAGCAGCAGCAGGTAGCGCTTATTGACTGGGATCGATGGGGATATCTACCGTTAGGGTTCGATGCGGCGCTTCTGTTGCGGGGGCTACCCTGGGCTGCCGTAGAAAACTTGGCTGGAAAAAGAGCTGACCAGCAGTTGGGTGCCTTGGTATTCACCTATTTGTTCCAATGCTTGGACGTCGCTCATTTCATGCGGTCTGAGGAGGCTGCCGAGCTGCGGGCTCGTATTTACAAGTTATATAAACAGTTCAAAATGTAACCTGGTACAGGCAACTAACCCTGTTACGGCGTGCAGCGGTGCCTGGGGTAGCGACGTGCCACGGGGCGTCGTTCCGACGCCTCCCGCGGGTGCCTCGAAACGCTCGCTGAACTCGCGTTCTCGTTACCGCGCGCTACGAATTCGTGCACAAAGCTGAAGGGTGGGTTTTCGTAGCGCGGAGTAAGCGTCAGCGCACCCGCGAAAGCATCGCGCAGCGGTGCCGGGATTGGCGTGCAGGCGGAGTGAGTTGAGTGCCACAGGGCGTCGTTCCGCCGCCATCCGCGGGTGCCTCAAACGATCGCTGAACTCGCGTCCTCTTTACCAAGCGCTACGGGTTCGTGCACAACGCCGAAGAGTGGATTTTCGTAGCGTGGCTTAAGCGTTAGTGCACCCGCTACGGCGGCCCAGCGCGTAGCGGTGCTTAAATAGGGACATGTGAGAAGGAGAAGAATTATCGTAATCAAGGATGTACCATGAGTCGCCACTCCACCTGGGTTGTTCTAAGCGATGGGGCGCGACCGACCGAGGATATTTATTTCTTGGCATCCGCTGCTCCTGGTCTGCGCCGTCGTGGCGTGGCGGTCGAACGTTTCGCCGCTTCCCGGTCTTTCGGGGCCAGTTGGGTACATGGCCGCTCTCTTCTGCGTCGTTACGCGGGGGCTAATCTGCTGCTTTGCCGTTCGTTACCGGTAGGCTGGCTACGTTGGCTAGAACGTCATCGCCATGCCTTTGGTTATATTGCCTATTTGATCGATGATGATATTTTCGCTGCGTCCAATGACTTAACATTACCGGCCGCCTATCGTAAGCGCATGGGGAGAATTGCTAAACATCAGCCTCGCTTAGTATCACTGGTTGATGAAGTGGTGGCCTCTAGTGAACCATTGGCGCGCTCTTTTTTTAGCGAGCACGACAATGTTCAAGTGCTAACGCCACCTCTGATTTCTCCACTGCCTTCACTTCAGCATTTTTCGCTACCACCATCTTCCAACGCTAACTGGAAAATCGGCTTTTACGGTACCCGGGCGCATTTAGCTGACCTCATGCATATCGCCCCGGCCATAGAAGAAATTCAGTCTCAGCGTATGGATACCCAGGTGGAGATTATGCTGGGGCCTCATACCCCGGAAAGTTTAATCACCCTGCCACGCTTAAACGCGCCTTGCCCCTTAACATGGGAGACGTTTAAGGTTTATCAACGAGAGCACCAATGTCATATAGGGCTAGCACCGTTGTTAAATACACCGTTCAATCATGGCAAATCTTTTATAAAATTTTTTGATATCACCGCCATGGGCGGGGTGGGAATCTACTCCAATCGCTATCCGTATACTGAGATTGTCCACCACGGAAAAAATGGTTTGTTAGTCAATGATGCCCCCGTTGAATGGCGAAGCGCGTTAGAACACTTGTTAGAAAACCCCAAAGCGGCTGCCAACATGGCTCAGCAAGCTGCTGCTGATGCAAAAAAAAACGGTAACGTAGAGGCCGCTGTGCAATTCTGGTTAAAGCGTAGTGGCGCCGTGACGCAATAATATGAACAGGGAGAGTGAACCATGGAATCTACTGTTAAAGCTTTTTATGAAGAGCGACCCAGCGCTAGCGTTGTAGGCGAGCGCGTGTCATTTGGCACCTCCGGCCACCGGGGGCGTTCTATAGAGCGCACGTTTAACGCCGCGCATATATATGCCATCACTCAGGCGGTGGTCGACTACCGACGTGAGGCGGGCTATCTGGGGCCGCTGTTTTTAGGTTTTGATACCCATGCGCTTTCGCGCCCTGCCTGGGAGTGCGCGCTGCAGGTGTTGGCTGCCAATAAGGTACCAGTATTTGTCGAGAAAGATCACGGCTACACCGCGACGCCGCTGATCAGCCAGGCGATTCTGCACCACAATCATCCCCACGATCAGGCGGCGCCCGATGTGGCGCTTGCGGATGGCTTAATCATCACGCCTTCGCACAACCCGCCGCAAGATGGCGGTATTAAGTATAATCCGCACCATGGTGGCCCCGCGGATACTGATGCCACCGGCTGGATTGAACTGCGTGCAAATGCCTACCTGCTGCGCCAGTTGGAAGATGTGCCAACCGTGCCGGTTGATGAGGCGATTGCCCATGCACAGGAGTACGATTTCACAGCGCACTACGTTGCCAAGCTAGGCAGCGTGGTGGATATTGCCGCCATTCAAGGCGCAGACTTGACATTAGGTGCCGATCCTATGGGCGGCACCGCACTGCCGGTATGGCAGGCGATAGCGGCGCACTACAATCTGAATCTTGATGTCGTGAATACCACGATTGATCCTGCGTTTGCGTTTATGCCGCCGGATCACGACGGTAATATCCGCATGGATTGCTCAAGCCCGGCGGCAATGGCTAACTTGCTCAAGATTAAAGACCGCTTCGATATAGCCTTTGGCAACGACCCCGATGCTGACCGTCACGGAATAGTTGATGCTAGTGGTCTGATGAATCCGAACCACTTTTTGGCCGTGTGTATCGATTATCTGATTACACATCGCCCTGAATGGGCTGCGTCGCTAAAAATAGGCAAGACGTTGGTGTCATCGTCAATGATCGATCGGGTGGTGGCTTCTCATCAGCGCGAGCTGTATGAAGTGCCGGTGGGTTTTAAATGGTTTGTAGAAGGCCTGCACGAGGGCTGGCTCGCTTTTGGCGGCGAAGAGAGCGCGGGGGCGAGTTTGCTAACCCGCGACGGTAAGGCTTGGTCCACTGATAAAGACGGTATAGTGCTGTGTTTGTTAGCAGCGGAAATTATGGCGGTCACCGGCAAAACGCCCAGCGAGTATTACCGCACGCTTACCGAGTGCTTTGGTGAGCCGTTTTACAAGCGCGTAGATACCGCCTGTTCACCTGAAGAGAAAGCGGCATTTAAAAAGCTGAGCGCTGCGAGCGTGACTGAGAAAACCCTGGCAGGTGACGCGATCACCGCTGTATTGGTAGACGCGCCGGGCAATGGTGCTGCTATTGGCGGCGTCAAAGTCACCACCGAGAACGGTTGGTTTGCCGCTCGGCCAAGTGGCACTGAATCGCTTTACAAGGTGTATGCCGAAAGCTTTAAAGGCGAGCAACACTTGGATGAATTGATTGAGAACGCCAAGGCCTTATTGGCGGGTGTGCTGAAATAGATTATTTGAGGCAGTTTCATCCTTTAGCGGGCACCTACTTGAGGTGCCCGCTATGCTTTTAATATTTGTTTCAATTTATCGTTTTTTTGAGTTTTAGGGAATGACTAGGATGAAAATCGCCGTTGCAGGAACCGGTTATGTGGGGCTTTCCAATGCGCTATTGTTAGCGCAGTACCACGAAGTGGTCGCGGTGGATATCGTCCCCGAGAAAGTAGCGCTGCTGAATAAGGGCCTCTCTCCGATTGAAGATACTGAAATAGCAGCGTTTTTAAATCGTACTGACCTGAATTTTACAGTGACGCTGGAAGCCGAGCAGGCCTATGCTGATGCTCAGTTCGTGATTATTGCCACGCCCACTGATTACGATCCTCAAACCAACTATTTCAATACTAAAAGCGTTGAAGCTGTCATTGAGCAGGTCATGCGCATTAACCCTGAGGCGGTGATGGTAATTAAATCCACCGTGCCAGTGGGGTACACCAAAGATGCTGCTGAGCGCTTTAACACGCAAAACCTTATTTTCTCGCCTGAGTTTTTACGGGAAGGAAAGGCGCTTTACGATAATCTTTACCCTTCGCGGATTATTGTCGGGGAGCGTTCCGAGCGGGGTGAGACCTTTGCTGAACTCCTCAAACAAGGGGCGTTTGCCGAAGAAATAGAGGTACTGCTGACGAATAGCACTGAGGCCGAGGCGATCAAACTGTTTGCGAATACGTATCTGGCAATGCGGGTCGCTTACTTTAATGAGTTAGATACCTACGCGGAAACGCATGGCCTTGATGCTAAACAGATTATTCAAGGCGTTGGCCTAGACCCGCGTATTGGGAAACACTACAACAACCCTAGCTTTGGGTACGGTGGCTATTGCCTGCCTAAGGATACTAAGCAGTTGCTCGCCAACTATGCTGATGTGCCGAGTAATATGATTCAGGCAATTGTAGATGCCAACCGCACGCGTAAAGATTTTATCGCTGACGCTGTCCTGCGCCGCAATCCAACCGTGGTTGGGGTGTATCGTCTTATCATGAAAACGGGGTCTGATAACTTCCGCGCCAGCGCCATGCAAGGCGTTATGAAGCGCATTAAGGCCAAAGGCGTGGAAGTGGTCGTTTACGAGCCAGTGTTGGAGGAAGATAAATTCTTTGGCTCAACCGTTATGCGCGATTTAACCGCGTTTAAAGACAAATGTGATGTCATCCTAGCTAACCGAATGGTCACTGAGCTTAGCGATGTGGAATCCAAGGTATATACCCGCGATTTGTTCGGCAGTGATTGAAGAGGTGGCTTTACGCTCGCTGAATTCGCGTTCTTCGTTACCACGCACTACGGGTGCACCCACTCGATTTCGGTAGCGTGATGACGTGCACACTCCTTGGAATCCCCACCTTCATGTGCAGGCGTGATTGAGTAGCGCGTGGTAAGCCTACGGCGCACCCGCGGAAGCAGCGCGGAGCGGTGCCGGGGTTTAGCTCGTGCAGGCTGGGTTGGTTCGGTGCCATTGGGCGTCGTTCCGACGCCATCCGCGGGTGCCTCGTTATGTTCGTTCCACTCACATACTCGTTACCACGCGCTACGGTTTGTGGCGCCACGGATCTTTGTGTGAGCACATACCTTGTAGCGCGTGGTAAGCCTACGGCGCACCCGCGAAAGCAGCGCGGAGCGGTGCCGGGGTTGGCTCGTGCAGGCAGCGTTGGTTGGGCGCCATTGGGCGTCGTTCCGCCGCCATCCGCGGGTGCAGCCACTTGAATACATTTCCACTTTTATTCCCAATCCATATCGGCGACGTCGGGGGCTTGTTGGGTGCCCCAGTCGGGGTCGTACCAGCCTTTTTGAACGCATTGTTGAAAGCTTGACCACTCCCAGTCCCGTGGGGCTTTCGTCCAGCCGTGTTTGACGGGGTTGTAATGGATGTAATCCATATGGCGTTGCCAGTCGTTTTCGTCGCGAATAACGTGCTCCCAGAAGCCGCGTTGCCAGGCGTTATGGGTGCCGGGTGGAAAGAAGAATTCCTGTGAGGCGTATTTTTTGATATCCCGCCAGCGTGAGGAGTAGTCGGCGTCGCCTTCAGGCAATCTCCACAGGCAGTGGAGGTGGTCGGGGAGCAGTACGAATGCATCCATTGCGAAAGGCTGCTCTTCTCGAACTCTACGAAACGCACGTCCTAGGGCATCAATATTCAGGCGATCCGCCAGCAGTGGTTGTCGTGCGTAGGTGACGACGGTAAAAAAGTAGCAGCCGCCAGGAACATGCGCGCGTCGATAGGTTGCCACCCTTGCCTCCATGCAGAATGATTGGGTTAGGAAGGCCTAGTGTAGCGCATCGTTATGGGCTGTGTGGGCTATGTCTTGCTTAAAGTATCGAGCGGTATTTCCAGATGCTGGGGCCGGTTGAGTACATTGAGCAGCACGATGGCGCGCTCTTCGCCTTTAAAGCGGGTGAAGATGGCTTCCAGGTTTTTGAAGGGGCCATCGGTGATGGTGACTTTCTCGCCGGCGTTGAAGTAGGTGTGAATGCCTTCCTTGCTGTGCGGCTGGGCGCGCAGGGTTTCGACGAGTTGCGAAGGCACTGAGACGGGTCTGTCGCCAAAGGTGAGCAGGCGCAGTACGCCGCGGGTGGAGCGAATGGGCCGCCAGTTGCTGACGAACTGATCCAGGCAAATAAACAGGTAGTAGGGGAAGAGCGGTTCGGTCACCGTCGTGAGCTTGCCTTGACGCTTGCGTTGGCTATTCAGCACAGGATGAAACACCTCATAGCCTTGGTTGGCGAGGTGCTCGGCAGCGCGAAATGATTCGCCCCCTTTGCACTGAATAACGTACCAGGCGGGCGCTGCTGCGCCCTCCTGGTCAATGCAAACATCCATGCCATCATCCTTGCGTCTGGAAAAGCGTTACAAAATTATGGCAGTAGCGCGGTGAGCGCATCAAGGGTTTGATCAATGTGCGCCTGGGTATGCTCACAGGAGAGAAAGAAGCGTAACCGTGCGCTTTTTTCGGGTACCGCCGGGTGCAGAATCGGCTGTACGTTGATGTGCTGTTCCAACAATGCGTTAGAAAGCCGGGCAGCCGACGCGGAGCTGCCAATAATCACCGGTACGACCGCGGCGCCGATGCTTTTGCCGGTATCTAACCCGCGGGCAGTGGCCTGCTCAAGAAAGTAGCGGGAGATGGCGTGCAGGCGCTGTACCCGTTCGGGCTCTTGCTGCATCAATTGCAGCGCGGCCAGCGAAGGGGCGGCGACCTGGGCGGGCATGCCCACGCTGTAGAGAAAGCCGGGAGCCAGGTAGCGTAGTGTTTCCACCAGCGGCTTGC
>CEGF01000925.1_pt1 | contig 10849 bp, 9 predicted proteins | sample 306341 | NCBI WGS metagenome assembly CEGF01 (sample SAMEA2755655, study PRJEB7226) | microbial mat metagenome | biome: microbial mat; feature: hypersaline; material: grass silage | place: USA | collected 2014-02-19 | depth 0 m
CGGGTGTGAAATACATCACGTACCAAGCCGTTACTCTTGCGCAGTAGGAAGCGTCCCTCGCTCCATGTCATCATGCCGGCAGCGTCCTGGCCACGATGCTGAAGTACGGTCAGGGCATCGTAGATTCCCTGATTTACCGCCTGCTTGCCCAGAAGGCCCACTATACCGCACATTCACGTTACCTCGCTTAATGCCATGGCTTGCCAATATCTAATCAAGCCCGAACGTTCATAGAATCAACTTCACTAACAGGTCAATCACCTGTCGGGATAACTTCTCGCTCCGCCGAACCGGGCATGCGCAGTTCAGGCAGAGAAATATCGCGCAGCGACGATGGCGTCTCAGGCAGCTCGCGATCCCACTGATCTAACTGACTCACCGCCCAATCGCGCAGTTGAATAAAGGTGGGACGCAGCTCGGCCTGTTGCCACGCCTGTAAGTCTGCCAGCGGCGTGAGGGTAATCAGCACAGTGGCGATTAACAAAATAACCGCCCCGCGGGCAACGCCAAAAGCGGCCCCGGCCACGCGGTTCAATAGCCCCATGCCCACCCACTCAATCGCCGCATGCACCAAGCGGATCACGATGCCGCAAAGCAAAATCACGGCAAAGATGACCAGTATAAAAGCGAGGACTAGGCGAGCATCAAAGCTATCGATAAACCCGCTCATCAGCTCAGCCACCGGTTCTGCAAGCACTCGGGCAACCATTAAGGCAACGACCCAGGCGGCCAAACCCAAGGCTTCGCGAACAAATCCTCGGACGAATCCGGCTAGCATTGATAGCGCCAGCACGGCCAAGAAAACCGCATCAATCCATGTTAACGCCATGGTTTAGTCTCTTACCCGCACAAGCAGGCCCTGCACATTGGCTCGCTCTTTAATTGAGGCCATGGCGGACTCCCCATCCTCGGAAGTGGCATACGGGCCCACAAAGACGGTGGTCATATTATTATCGCGCTCGCGCTGATAAACCGTAAAACCTTCACCGGACAGCTGTTCGCTTAAGCGCTGCGCATTAGAGGCCTCACCAAAGCTGCCGACTTGTACCGCCCACTCTCCCTGAGCACTGATGGAAGGGCTGGATGCGCTAGAAGAGGCGCCTTGTGATGAGTTTTGGGAAGCGCTGCTTTGTGACGCACTTTCAGCACTGGTTTGGGCGCTGTCGCTATTGGTGGCAATCAGGTCAGCAATAGGATCGCTATTGGGCGTTGCCGGTGCCTCATCGGGCTCGCTGGATTCCGCTCGATTAGAAGCCGTAATTTGATCGGTTTCCGGCAGCCGCGGGTCGGCGTCAATAGGCATATCGCCATCCTCCCCCACTTCGCGGGGCGTCGACGATAGCGATGGTTCACCAATGGTTGAAGGTCTTTCCGGTGCAGGAACATCTCGGCGCTCCACTTCAACCGGCTGCTCGATCACAAAGCTCGGTTGGGGACGCTCTTCTCTAGGCGCGGGGTCACTCATTAGCCACGGCACAAAGATCGCCAGTAGCGCGAGCAGAATCACAATACCGCTAATGCGTTCCGTTTTACCGTATTTCATTTCCGTCTCCATCAAGCGACGCAGCGCCTGTTGGCAGTGGCCGAGCCAGCAGTGCCGCTACTGTAAAGAACGACCCGGTAGCCAAGACACGATCATTGGGCGTTAACACCTTAGCCAGCCAATCGACGCCTGCTTGCGGCGAATCGGCACTAAAATGCACCCGCCCTCCCTGAGCGATAATACGTTGCGACAACTCGCTTGCCTGGCAACCTCGCTCTCCGCTCAGCGACACGCACACCCAATCACTAATGCGAGACGCTAACGCCTGTATGACACCGTCAATATCCTTATCATTCAACATGCCGATAAGGCCCCACTGACGTCCTCCTTCCGGCGGTGGCGGCAAATGGCGAACGACATACTCGGCCGCATGGGGATTATGCCCAACATCCAGACACCAAGGCCCAATCCATTGCAGCCGCCCGGCCAACTGCACCGAACCCAGCGCTGCTTGCACTCGCGATTTCTCTAACCCAAGCCCGGCTAGCACAAGAGACTGTAAGGCGGTGGCAGCGTTATCGATGGGCAGCCCAGGGTTCGGGAGCTCGTCAAGAACAATGCTTAGGCCATCCGCATCCTGGCCCTGCCAGCGCCACTGGGTAGGCTGAGCAGCCGTCGCCTGATGGGTAAATTGCTGGCCCAGACTAAACATAGGCGCGGCAAGCACCTGGGCACACTCAGCAACACTAGCGGGCAACGTTTGACTACCTAACACGGCGGGACGATTGGCCCGAAAAATGCCGGCTTTTTCACGCCCAATCTGGGCTAAATCAGTGCCTAAAAAGTTAGCGTGATCCTGGGCAATAGTGGTGACGATCGCCACATCCGCATCAACGATATTGACCGCATCAAGGCGACCACCCAGCCCCACTTCCAGCACCGCAAGATCCAGCTTTGCATTGGCCAAGCACCACAGCCCGCACAGTGTACCGGCTTCAAAATAGGTCAGACTGATTTCACCGCCCTGCAATCGTGCACGCTCAACTTGCTCAAAACCTTGTACGAGCAGTTGATCGTCGGCTTCCTGGCCGTCGATTTTAACGCGTTCGTTATAGCGCAATAAATGGGGAGAAGTGTAGGTACCCACACGCCAACCATGGGCACGGGCAACGCTATCAATCATGGCAAGGGTTGAGCCCTTGCCATTGGTGCCTGCTACCGTAATAACGCGGGGGGCAATGGGGCTTGAAAGCAGCCCCATCCGCTTCGCCACCTGCGAAACCCGCTCCAGGCCCATATCAATCCCTACAGGATGCAGCGTTTCCAAATGCTGGAGCCACTGTTGCAAAGAGTAGAGCGGCAAAGAAGGCGTCTGTAGAGAGTCAGGCATTGCGCGAATGGTCATCACTCTTAGCGGTAGTGGTGTCCTTCTTAGGCGCTTCAACCTTCTCAAACGTGACGTCAGAGGTTTCCGCCAATGCGTCCTCCTCAACAATAGGCTCAACAACGTCAGCATCATCAGGATTGGTCGAACTCACCGGCGTTGCGTCATGGTGCGTTAACTTACGCAGCACGCTGCCCACGCGGGCACGCATTTCATGACGATGAACGATCATGTCGACGGTACCGTGCTCAAGCAGAAACTCGCTGCGCTGGAACCCCTCTGGCAAGGTTTCACGCACCGTTTGCTCGATAACCCGCGGGCCAGCAAAACCAATCAAGGCATTAGGTTCGGCAATATTCAAGTCACCCAGCATAGCTAGTGAGGCTGAAACACCGCCAAAGACGGGATCCGTGAGCACAGAAATATACGGCACACCCGCTTGCTTGAGCTTTTCAAGCGCAGCGGATGTTTTAGCCATCTGCATCAATGAGAAGAGCGCTTCCTGCATGCGCGCACCACCGGAAGCAGCAAAGCACACCAGCGGAATATTCTCTTCCAGCGCCAAGGTAGCTGCGCGAACAAATTTCTCGCCGACCACTGCCCCCATTGAGCCGCCCATAAAGGTGAACTCAAAGGCAACGGCAACCACCGGAAGACCATCCAACTCACCGCGCATTGCGACCAGCGCATCTTTCTCGCCGGTATCTTTTTGCGCCGCGGTCAGGCGGTCTTTGTATTTTTTGGAGTCGCGAAACTTCAACCGATCATTGGGTTCGATTTCCGCCGCGATCTCTTCGCGTCCTGCTTTATCCAAGAACCAGTCCAAGCGTTTGCGTGCCGTCAAGCGCAGGTGATGATCGCACTTGGGGCATACGCTGTTATGTTTCTCTAGCTCAGGGAGGTAGAGAACCGCTTCGCACTTGGGACATTTACGCCAGAGGCCGTCGGGCACGCTAGCGCGACGGTCTTTACGCTGGATGCGACCCATGGAGGGTACGATCTTGTCTAACCAGCTCATATCAAAAAGGCTTCCGTTATACGTCAACGCCCGGCAAAACCAGGCTCGATGAGTGTCGTGAATCTATTCAGTATAGGCGATAAAGCATTTTGCCTTAGGCATCCATCGCCGTACGCATCTCTGCTAATACACTTTTCAACTGGCCCGCAATGGTTTCCGGCGCATCGACACTTTCAGCGATGCGGTTAACCAAAGCGCTACCTACAATCACACCATCGGCGACTTTAGCTACTTCAGCGGCCGTCACACCATCGCGGATACCGAAACCAACACATAGCGGTAAATCGGTCATCCCCCGCAGCGGCGCCAAGTGCTCGGCCACATCGTCTGCGTTCAGGGTGGCGGCACCGGTCACGCCTTTCAGCGAAACGTAGTAGAGGTAGCCCTCGCCATGGGCGCATATTGTAGCGGCACGCTGATGTGAAGTGGTAGGCGCAACGAGAAAAATCGCGGCTAAATTGCGCGATTTCAGCAGTGGCCCGATCTCTTCGGCCTCTTCAGGCGGCATATCCACAATCAACACACCGTCAACGCCCACGCTGGCGGCTTGATCGGCAAAGTTTTCGTAGCCAATACGCTCAATGGGATTCAAGTAGCCCATTAACACAACCGGTGTCGTGGTATCGGTTTGGCGGAACTCTTTGACCATCTGCATAAGGTCAACCAGCCGTGTGCCCTGCTTTAACGCACGCTCACAGGCTTTTTGAATCACCGGGCCATCCGCCATGGGGTCGGAAAAAGGCACGCCTAGCTCAATCACATCGGCGCCTGCTTCCACCAGGGCATGCATAAAACCCACGGTGTACTGAGGTGCTGGATCACCTGCGGTGATGTAAGGAATCAGGGCCTTGCGGCCCTGCTGCTTAAGTTCACTGAAACGCTGATCAATACGGTTCATGCTCGCCCTTAAAAAAGCTGACCTTAAAATTCGATGCCATCAATCTTAGCAACGGTCATGATGTCTTTGTCGCCACGCCCGGAGAGGTTAACCACGATATGCTGGTCAGGACGCATGGTAGGCGCCAATACCTTGGCATGGGCCAGCGCATGGGCCGACTCAAGGGCGGGCATAATGCCTTCCATGTGGGTCAGCTCGCGAAACGCTTCGAGCACTTCTTTATCGTTAGCGGCCACATAGGAGACCCGACCCACGTCTTTCCAAAGCGCGTGCTCGGGGCCTACGCCAGGATAATCCAGGCCAGCTGAAATGGAGTGCGTATCCGACACCTGCCCGGCTTCATCTGACATTAAGTAGGTGCGATTACCGTGGAGCACGCCGCGCGGCGCATTGGATGACAGCGGCGCCGCGTGGCGGCCGGTTTCGACGCCATCGCCACCGGCCTCCACGCCATACATGGCCACGTCGTCATCTTCCACAAAGGGGTAGAACAGACCCAAGGCGTTAGAGCCACCGCCTACGCAGGCAATCAGCGCATCGGGCAGGCGGCCGATCTGCTCCAGCGACTGGCGGCGCGCTTCGCGCCCCACCACAGCGTTGAAATCGCGCACTAGCAGCGGATAAGGGTGCGGGCCCGCCACGGTACCAATGATATAGAAGGTGTTATCAACGTTGGTGACCCAGTCACGCAGCGCTTCGTTCATGGCGTCTTTGAGGGTGCGGGTACCGGACTCTACCGGAATGACCCGAGCGCCCAACAGGCGCATGCGATAAACATTCAGCTTTTGCCGCTGGACGTCTTCAGCCCCCATATAGACATCGCACTCAAGCCCAAGACGAGCGGCGACGGTCGCCGAAGCGACACCATGCTGGCCCGCCCCGGTTTCAGCAATAATCCGCGGCTTGCCGGTTTTTTTGGCCAGCAGTGCCTGACCAATGGTGTTGTTCACCTTGTGGGCGCCGGTATGGTTCAGGTCTTCCCGTTTCAACCAAATCTGTGCGCCGCCAAGACTCGCCGACCAGCGCTTGGCGTGGTAGAGCGGCGACGGGCGGCCCACATAGTGGGCAAGATCGTAGTCAAACTCGGCCTGGAAGTCGGGGTCATCACGCAGGCTTAAGTACGTTTTCTCCAACTCTTCCAACGCAAAGCTCAGGGTTTCTGACACAAAGCGACCGCCATAAGGGCCAAAATGACCACGGGCATCCGGCATTCGGGTCAGATCGCTGAACTTGGTTTTTGGTGAAGGCGTCGCAGAAACAGTCACAGGGATACCTCACAAGATCGCCAGAACAGGCAAACAAAAAATGAATCGACGTAACACGTAGCTCGATAAAATACCCACAAGCAGTACATATAAATTACACACAAACCGGGCGCACATAAACTTATGCGGCGAACGCTAGCGGGTGTCGGCTAACGCCACATGACTCACGAAAGACGCCATTTTGTCAGCATCTTTACAGCCGTGGGAGGCTTCAATACCGCCGGATACATCCACGGCATAAGGCGCTACCTGACGCACAGCGTCAGCAATGTTATCAGCACTCAACCCACCGGCGAGGATAACAGGTTTTGCAAGATTTGCGGGGATTCTCGACCAATCAAAGGTCTCCCCCGTGCCCCCCGGCGTTCCCGGTCGATAAGCGTCTAGCAGCAGCGCCTGAGCATGATGATAGCGCTCTGCCTCATGGGTAAGATCTATCTCATCGCGCATGCGCAGCGCTTTCATCCAGGGTAGCAAAAAGCGCTGGCAATCATCGGGCGTTTCATTGCCATGAAACTGAAGCATATCGAGATAAGGCAAGCACTGCTCAATGAGCTCAGCAGGCTGGTCGACAAACAGCCCCACACGGGTCACAAAGGCAGGCACACGGGCAGAGAGCGCCGCCAGTTGTTCGATATTCACGCTGCGCGCACTTTTTGGCCACATAACGAAACCCAAGGCATCCACGCCCAGCGCCACGGCGAGATCAATATCCTCACCACGCGTAAAACCACAGAACTTGATTCGGGTGCGGGTTTGCGGAGCAGCACTCATGACGACGCCTCCTGTTTAGGGGTAGCTGCCGGGTTACACAACGAGCGATTGCGTCGATAGGCCACCCGTGGCGTATCAGGAAGCTCGCGCTCTCCCGTCCACTCTCCAGTAAATGAGAGCAGATGCGGCCCCAACGGCTCTTTAGGCAGATCAAAGCGCTCATCGTAGACCGAATCGACAAAATGCAGCCCGCAGGCGGGTGCCGTCACATCCCCTTTGCGACGGTTTTTAAGCGCTAAAAGTTCACCAATATAAGCTTCATCCTGGGCACCACGCCCGACGCTCACCAGGGCCCCGGCAATGTTGCGAATCATGTGGTGTAAGAACGCGTTGCCTTGAATATCGATCATCACCAACTGGCCGTAGCGCTTTACGTCCACAAAGTGCATATGTCGCCAGGGGGTTTTGGACTGACACCCAGCGGCACGGAAGCTGGAAAAATCGTGCTCGCCTACCAGCGCCTGGGCGGCCCGGTGCATGGCATCGGCGTCTAACGGGTCACGGCACCAGGTCACATTGGCCCGCTCCAATACAGGGCGGCTGATCTGGTTCAACAGCACGTAGCGGTAGCGGCGCCCCAGGGCGCATAGGCGTGAATGAAAGTCATCGCCCACTGGTTTCACCCAGCGTACAGCAACATCGCGGGGCAAATGGGTATTAGCGCCAAAGATCCAGGCTTTTTCGGAGCGCCCTACCGGCGGGTCAAAGTGGACGATCTGACGGGTCGCATGCACCCCCGAATCGGTGCGCCCACTGGCACTCACCTGGATAGGCTCATTGGCCACCTTGGACAGCGCATCCTCTAACGATGCCTGAACCGATGCGGCGTGGTTTAAGCGCTGAAAACCGCAGTAGCGGGTACCGTCGTACTCGATCCCCATTGCCAAGCGGCCGGTAAGCGGAATTTTCTCATCGAAGTGATAGAACAGCGTCATCAAGCCACATCATTTTGAAGATTTTGAAGGATCGCTATTATCCAGGCCCCGGGGCTTGAATGCTACCTCTTCAATATCCCACTCCTCTTCAATCGGCCGTCGAGGCTGTTTAGCCGGAGACACCGGTGCGGCATGCGACTCACTGAAGAACTCCACCGTGGGCTGCATTGGGGTCTCGGTGCGCTGACCATCATGGGTGGGCGAAGCGCTGTTTAAGATCGGCGGGTGGTAATCGATAAAGCGATGGTCTGGGTCCTCAGCTGTTTCAGAAGGCTTGTCGGTTTGCTGCACATGAGCATTAGCAGCCGCAGGCTCAGAGGCAGGCATACCGGCACGGATAGAAGCTAGCAGTTGGCTCATGGGCGTAGAACTCGGCGGCGGTGCTAAAGAGACATTTTGAGAATGGTCAGCGGAAACAGCGTATAGCTTCAGCCTCCGCTGACGCCCCTGCTCAGCGAGTCCCGATGCCTGGCTTTTTTCATAGCGAAGGGGGTCGTCTTGCGATGGCGTCTGCCCTTGATCGTCGACCAGCCACTGATCAGTATCTAATGTCGACGCGGCGTTAGTGGCAAGAGCATCGTTCTCAGCCTTGGGGTCTACGCGAGGCGAAGCCGCTGGCTTAACCACGGGTTCAGCCAGCGGAATGTCTTCCCAGGTCTCCTCTCGGCGCTTACGTAACCATGCCAACAGCACTAGCAGCAGTGTGATGGCGGCCAAAGCCAACGTCCACTGGTAGCGCTCAATTAAGCCAGCCACACCCGGGCTCTTCGTCTCATCCATGCTAGCAATGAGTGGCGCTGAAGGTGGCTCTTGAGCAGCCAACGTATCGCTTAGCGCCTGCGTTAGGGAGGCAACCTCACCACGCAGCTCATCAAGCTCAGCGCGCATCAACTCACGCTCTTCACGAACCTGCTGTAATGTCGCTTGGCTTAGGTGCAGTTGCTCGGTCAGCTCCGAACGCGTTATTGCTTCAGGCTCGTCGACTTCTTCTTCAACCCCAGCTTGGTCGGCGGCTATGGAGGCAGCAGAAACAGGCGTGGCGACTTCAACCTTCGGTAGCATTACTGTTTGCAATGAGCCATTGCGGCGTTGCTGCCAGGCTTCATTCATCGCTTTGATAGCAGCATCGGCATCACCGTGAGAGCGCGCCAGAATGCGTTCAGAATTAGGCACCCGAAGTGTTTGCTCTGCACGCATGTCATTTATATTGCCCGATGGAAAGACCTCAGAGTTGGCCTCCAGCAGCGCCAGCATCATCTGCTGTACGCTCACCTCGTCAGGTTTAATACGCTCGGCAACGCTCCATAGGGTATCGCCGCTACCCACATAGGCACTCGATGGCGACGTCGAACTGGGCTGAGCAAGCGGAGGCGTGACGACACTGCTTACTGCTGACGAGCTGGGGGCAGCATTTTGAGCAAGCGCTTGATTCTGAGCATAGCCTTGGGGATCAAACAGTAGTGTTATGTCACGAAACTGCTGCCCGTCTGGCAACTCCACCGTTAACAGCAAATCAAGCCAGGGCTCCTGGATCGTTTTATCAGAGCTTAAGCGTACCTGCCGGCGCCCCTGCTGCTCTTGAATCTGGACGCGCACGCTGGCCGCTAATGGCGTCCACTCAAGGCCTGCTGAGGCAAAGGCTGGTGGCTCGGCAACGCTGATATGAATCTCGTCGAGGGCGTAATCACTGCTTTCGAGCAGAGGGATCGAAGCATCTAAAGGCGCATCCAGATATGAGCTGACACTCGCCTGCCCAAAACCAACGGCCAGCGCAACCGGACTTACTGCACTCAACGAGAGCCATGTAATCCATGCCAGTGATTTTTTCATGAATGTTCCCTGATCACCTACTTACTTTTAACGACTGATGCCAGATAATTTTACTAAGTTTTCTTGTCATAACTTAACGAAATAACGGCGTTATTCCCACTATCAAGATGACTAGCCGAAAAAAAAAACGGGAAGCTGCGAACAGCTTCCCGTTTTCGACTGGCGTACAACAATAAACAATTACTGTTCGCGAAGAATCTTCAACATACGCTTCAGCGGCTCTGCGGCGCCCCACAGCAACTGGTCACCCACGCTAAATGCCGAGAGGTATTCACCGCCCATTTGCAGTTTACGCAGGCGCCCAACCGGCACTTGCAGCGTGCCAGTGGCAGCCGCAGGCGTTAGACCAGCAATGGTGGCGTCTTTATCGTTAGGAATCAGCTTGACCCACTCGTTGTGCTTGGCGATGCGATCTTCGATCTCATCCAACGGCACATCATGCTTCAGCTTGATAGTGAACGCCTGGCTGTGCGAGCGCATCGCGCCGATACGCACACACAGGCCATCGATGGGAATCGGGTTGTTGTCGAGCCCGAGAATCTTATTGGTCTCAACGCTGCCCTTCCACTCTTCGCGGCTCTGGCCGTTATCTAGCTTGGTATCGATCCACGGCAGCAAGCTACCTGCCAGCGGTGCGGCAAAGTTATCGGTCGGGAAGTCACCGCTGCGCATGGCAGCCGTTACTTTGCGGTCGATATCCAGAATCGCGCTTGACGGATCTTTTAGCTCTTCGCCGACGCTGTCGCGCAGTTGGCCCATTTGGTTGAGCAGCTCGCGCATGTGCTTAGCGCCCGAACCAGAAGCCGCCTGGTAGGTCATGGAGGTCATCCACTCGACCATATCGGCTTCAAACAGACCGCCCAAGCCCATCAGCATTAGGCTCACGGTACAGTTGCCGCCCACAAAGGTTTTAGCGCCCTTGGCTAGCTGGTCGTCGATAACCTTGCGGTTGACTGGATCCAGCACGATCGTCGCTTCATCTTCCATGCGCAGGGTACTGGCGGCGTCAATCCAGTAGCCCTTCCAACCTGCGCTGCGAAGATCTTTATAAACTGGCTTGGTGTAGTCACCGCCCTGGCAGGTGACAACAACATCCAACGCTTTGAGCGCTTCAATATCAAAGGCATCTTTCAGCGGAGGTACGTCGACACCGATGTCGGGGCCGGGCTGGCCTACCTGGGAGGTGGTGAAGAACACCGGCTCGATGCCGTTGAAATCACCATCTTCCTGCATGCGCTGCATCAGCACTGAGCCCACCATGC
>CEGF01005004.1_pt1 | contig 10806 bp, 9 predicted proteins | sample 306341 | NCBI WGS metagenome assembly CEGF01 (sample SAMEA2755655, study PRJEB7226) | microbial mat metagenome | biome: microbial mat; feature: hypersaline; material: grass silage | place: USA | collected 2014-02-19 | depth 0 m
GTCATGACATAAGACATAACGCCCGACGCCGCGATAAGAAACAGAATGGAGGCGGTCAGGATCGCCGAGCGGCAAACGATTCGCAGGTACTCCCGAGGCGTGGTCATGCGGTAGACCAGCGAGAGAATCAACGCATAGAGTACGGCAACCGCCGCCGCCTCGGTCGCGGTGAAGGCACCGATGACGATACCGCCGATGATCACCACGATCATTCCCAGTGCCGGTAAGGCGCGAAGAACGATTTTTAGTGCTTCGTCAGGCGTGCTGCGAACGCTGCTCCGGTAGCCGCGCTTCCTGGCGATAATGCCCGCCACGATCATGACGGTCAGGCCCATCAGCATGCCCGGGATGTAGCCAGCAATGAACAGTGCCGAGATCGAGGTTCCTCCAGAGACCAGAGAAAACAGAATCAGCGGACCACTGGGGGGAATCAGAATGCCGGTCGGCGCGGAGGCAATATTGACGGCGGCGGAGTAGTTGGCCGCGTAGCCCTCCTTGCGCTGCAGCGGCCCCATGGTACCGCCCACCGCCGCTGCGGCGGCAATCGACGAGCCGGAAATCGCCCCAAAGAGCATATTGGCAATGACATTGGTATGAGCGAGAGAGCCCGGCAGCCTCCCTCCCACCAGGCGAGCCAGGTCGATCAGCCGGATGGCGATGCCACCCTTGTTCATGATGTCACCGGCCAGAATGAAGAAAGGGATGGCGAGCAGGGTGAAGCTGTCCAGCCCGGAAAACATCTTCTGGGTCGAGATGAAAAGCGCGGTTTCCGGAGGAAGGTAGGCAATACCCACCAGCAAGGACGAGAAGACGATTGCTACCGATATCGGCGAGCCCATGAAAAGCAGCAGAAAGAAAACACCGAAGAGGACGAAAGCGGCGTTAAGCGGTTCCGCCATGAAGTTCATAAAGGCCATCATGTCAGAACCCCTCAGCACTGGATGTGGCGTAGGGCAAGCTCAGGCGACCTGTCATGATCAGAAAGACATTGATTAGCTGAAGAATAGAGATGAGCAGCGCCGATATCGGCAGGATCAAATAAACGTATCCCATGGAAAGCTGCATGATGGGCGACACCTGATTCAGCGCCGACATGCTGGCTTGCCACCCTCCCCATAGCAAAACGAGTCCGGCAAACGCCAACACCACGAGAGCATTGATGAGATACAGAATCCGACCGGCCTTTTCTGGCAAGAGAGAAGGAATCAGATCCAGGGAGAGGTGTTTGTTGGCGCCAAAGCAGTAAGCCGAACCTGTCAGCGCCATCCAGATCATCAGAAAGCGCAGAGTCTCCTCAGTGTAAAGTGCAGGAACCCCCAACAAGTATCGTGCTGCTACCTGCCAGAGCATCAAGCAGACCATGGCGATCAGCATCATCGCCATCAAAACCAAAAGAACTCTTTCCAGCCATTTCTTGAACGAAAGCATGAGATCACTCCGGGATCGAACCACGGAAATAGAAGGGTGCTGTTTGTTGAATACAATTTTATTGGAGCAGCATCCAAATACTGAATACCAGAACTTAAATTTGCAATATGAAAAAAAATTTCACTTCTTATACAATAGTCATGAATGTCTTGGCCTATCCACAGGAGGGCAGTCCGATGAGTAAAAAGGGAAGACGTCTGAAACTTGCCGACGTGGCAGCTCACTGCAATGTTTCGATTAGCACCGCATCGCGGGCACTATCGGGGACACCGGGAGTGCGTGCCGACCTGCGTGAGCGCATTCTCGCCACGGCGCGTGAACTGAACTATCAACAGCCCAGCACGCTGGCCGGTATGCGCATCGTAGTGCTGGCCAGCGCCAGGGCGTTGGTGGACTACCAGCGCAATCAATTTACGACTCACGTGCTATACGGCATCAAGGCCCAGGCCAAGCTGCTGGACATGGAGCTCGAAATGCAGAGCGCGCCCGACCGCGAGAGCGAGCTGGCATTGCTGAAAGAGGCTGAAGCCTCGAAGGAGGTGGCCGGGCTGCTGTTCCTGGCGGTGGACGACGAAGTCGTGTTGGCACAGGCGCGAACGCTGGCCAAGCCCATCGTGCTGGTCAATGGCGACGACCCGTTGATGCAGCTCTCGAGTGTGGCGCCGCATAACCGGGCAGCGGCGGCCGCCGCCACCCAATATCTTGTCGATCTGGGACATCAGCGCATTCTGTTCTGCACCAACCCTGGGCGTCGCACCATCGAGCGGCGCCGCGAAGGCTGGCTCGAATCGCTGCCCGTCGAGGCACAGGCAGATCGGGATAAACTCGTCGTCGAGGTCGATGAGTGGACACCGGAAGCGGCGAGGGCGGGAATCGCGGCACGGCTCGATCAGGGCGACGATTTCACCGCCGTGCTGTGCGCCGGCGACAGCCTCGCCATCGGTGTGGTGCTGGAACTCCGCGCCCGTGGGCTGCGGGTTCCGCAGGATATTTCGGTGGTCGGTATCGATGGCCTCCCCCAGGGAGAATTTCTGATACCTGCACTGACCTCGGTGCATGTTCCCATGCACAGCATCGGGCAGGCTGCGGTCAACCTGATGCGCGATCATGTGCTCGACGAAAACTTCATTGCCAGGCGTGTCGAGCTTGCCTGTGAACTCGTCGTACGCGCTTCGTCAGGACTAAAGTCCCAGCCATGAAATTTTTTTTCATATAGATATTACTTTTCATCCCGGGCAGAATCGATCCGAACCTTGCAGAAACGGGGTTGTAAACCGTCGAGTCTGCAAATGGATTTACGGGAGAAAAGCATGAAAACATTTACAACAGCTCTCACAGCACTCTCGGTGGTAACGCTAGGTATCGCCAGCGCCAATGCTGATGTACGCATGCGGCTAGCCAATACACTGTCAAACGATCACCCGAGTAGCGTTGTGCTTCAACAGTTCGCCGACGAAGTCCATGAAAAAACGGATGGCGAGGTGTCGATCCGTCTTTTCGTCAATGCTGTATTGGGCTCCGAACGGGAAGTCCTTGAGCAGCTTCAAAACGGCGCTGTTGATATCACCCGCGTAAGCGCTGCAAGCCTGGAAAACTTCGCGCCTATTTTTCGCGTTTTCTCACTCCCTTACATTTTCAAGGATGAGGACGATTTCTACGCAAAAATGAGGGGGCCTGTCGCCTCTACTGTGTATGAAGCGACGGAGGACGATGGTTTTCAGGGGCTGACATTTTTCGATAGCGGTGCCCGCTCTTTTTACAACATCTCCAAGCCGATCGAGACCCCCGAGGATCTTCAGGGACTCAAGCTCCGGGTCATCAATTCCAATACATCCATCCGCATGGTGGAGTTAATGGGTGGGACACCGACGCCGCTTCCCTACGGAGAGGTCTATACCGCGCTCCAGTCGGGCGTGATCGATGGCGCTGAAAACAACCCCACCGCCCTTACCATCGGCCGCCACGGTGAGGTGGCGAAATACTACTCCCTCGATCAGCACCAGCGTATTCCCGACTTTCTGGTGATCTCCAACCGTGCCATGGAGAAGCTGAGCGACGATCAGCAGAGCATCGTCCGTGAGGCGGCTGCCCATGCCACGGAAGCCTATCGCGACCTGTGGGACGAAGCGGTGCGCAAGGCCCTTGCCGATGCCCGCGAGATGGGAGTGGAGATTAACAGGCCTGACCAGGAGCCGTTTCGTAGCGCCGTTCAACCGCTTATTGATGAGTATCGCCAAGACGACCTGATCGGCCCTCTCCTGGAGCAAATCATTTCGGATTGACCCCGCCTAACCGGAGTGAACTGCTGAAGCGATGTCATCCCCTTGACTCCCTGAAGGGTGGAGGCGTCTCACCCAGCGGCTTACTCCTCTTGTTCAGCTCAACGTGTTCTCGGTTACATGGAGATGGTTTTGTCATGGGCGCTCTGCCAGAAATTTCAAAAGATGAACTTAAACGCGATATCGCGCTCGTTATCAAAGGACTGACCGAACTACGTCACGACGGTCGCTTTCACGAGCCAAACCTTGATGGCACCGCAGGCGATTACGTCAGTTTCAACAGTTGGGAGTGGCCGCAGGGCGTCGGGCTCTACGGGATCGCCAGGCTCTGGCAGCATACCGGTGATGAAGAGGCGAAAAAGCTTTTGGAAAACTGGTACGACGCCCAGTTGTCCTCCGGACTGCCTCCCCTCAACGTCAATACCACTGCGCCGATGCTGGCGCTATCGATTCTGTGGTCAGAGACCAGCGATCCCCGCTGGGAGAGCACCCTCGCCAGTTGGGCTGAGCAGTTGATGGCAGAAATGCCACGCACGCGCTGCGGAGGGTTTCAGCACAACGTCTCAGATAAGATCAATGACAATGAGCTGTGGGACGATACGCTGTTCATGGTCGCACTTTTTCTGGCCAACTATGGCCGGGCCACCAATCGCCCGGAGCTGTCCGAGGAGGCCTGCCTTCAATTTCTGTTACACACTCACTACTTGAGCGAGCGCGAGACCGGCCTGTGGTTTCATGGCTGGACGTTCGATGGTCATCATAACTTCGCCCGAGCGCGCTGGGCACGGGGCAACTCCTGGATTTCCGCCGGTCTGCTGGACTTTCTCGAAATGGCCGACCTGACGCCGTCGCTCGAGCGTTATTTTGGCTGGGTGCTGCGTTCCCAGATGGAAGCGCTGCTCGACTACCAATGTTCCAGCGGTGCCTGGCGAACGCTGGTAGACGACAAAACCTCCTATGAAGAGATCTCCGCCACGGCGGCGTTCGGCTACGCTTTTCTGAAAGGAGCACGGCTTGGTTATGGTGACGAACGCTGGGAGCATGCCGGCAGATTGGCACTGCAGGCAGTGATCGATAACATTCAGGAGGATGGCATGGTTGCCAACGTTTCCTACGGCACGCGGATGGGGCACACGCTGCAGTTTTATCGGGATATTCCGATTCATCCCACTGCCTATGGTCAGTCGATGTCGCTTTTGTGCCTGGTGGAAGCACTGCAGCACTGAGCCTTAGTGGCTAGCGGAGAGGTGGCTAGCGGAGAGAACAGACCCCAGGGATCCTAAACTAGAGTCTGTTGACGTTTCGCACGCGGCCGGGTTGAGCCACCGTTGCTCCTCGGTGGCTATGTGGGGTGCATCTGTAACTATCGTGCGTTTTCCGACACTCCAGGCAGCACTCAATTGAGGGGTGTCGAGGCCAGCGTCTCTTGTGACCGTTTGGCCAAGATAGCTGGCGCCGTCTCCTTAAGCCCTAGTGCCAGAATGCCTGCCAGGACGCAGATGCCACTCATCAACCATAGCGGCGCGGACTGACCGGCCATGTCGGCTGCAGCACCGGCCAGGGTAGGCATTACACCGCCACCCAATACTTCACCGATACCACAGACGAAACCGAGCGTGGTGGCGATGTAACGTGGGTCGACTGTTTCGGAGGGAACGATGGCCATGAACATCGGAAATATGCCATTCAAGGACCAGCCGAAGAAGAACAGGATGGCCAGGATGAACGCATGTCCTTGGAAGTACATGGCGCTCAAGGTCAGAATCAGTCCCATGAAGGGCGTGATGATCATAACCGGCTTGCGGCCCACCTTGTCGGAGATACCGCTGACCACGAAGCTTCCGATGGCCGCCGAGATACCCAGCGTCCCCATCAGCCAGCCCATCGTTTGAGGGGAGTAGCCCCGCACACTGGTGAGGTAGAGCGGCATGAAAGACCAGCAAACCACCAGATAGCCGATCAGCAGTATCGCCATGAGTGAACAGATGACGATGTTTCGATGCGCGAGCATCTCCTTGATGCTCGGACGCTGGAGAGCGGGTTGATCCCTTACGGCGGACGGAACCGGAGCGATACCAGGCTCACGCATCAGCCACCAGAGAAGTCCGGCGGCCAGCAGTCCGGGGATCCCTGCGAGGAAGAAGGCTTCTCGCCAACCAAAGGCCGAGGCGACGGCGACCAGCACCACCGGAGCCGCGAAAGAGCCCAGCAGATTCGATCCGAAGTTCTGCATCACGCCCATGGCCACGCCCCGGCGTTCGGGCGTAACTTCCATGGCCGTCACCGTCTGCGATATGGGTAAAATGGGGCCCTCTGCAACCCCCATGAGTAGCCGCGCGCCAAGCAGCATTAGGAAGGAAGTGGCGAGCCCCGTCAGAAAGGAGCAGAGGGAAAAAATGATCGTGGCCATAATGAGAAAAGCCTTCCTGCGCCCACTACGATCGGACATGGCACCAAATACCATGCCGGATATGGCCCAGGCAATCGATAGCGCGGAGGCTGTCAGGCCTATTTGCGTATTCGTCAGCCCGAGTTCGGGCTGAACGAATGGCATCAAGAAGCTCAGCGCATTCCTATCGAAAAAGACGATACCGAAGTTCAAACTCAGCAGCGCTACCAGAATGATCTGATAGCGTGAGCTGGCGCGTGCGTTGAGCATGACATTAGCATTGTTGTTGTTCATGGCTGATGAGCACCTTGCATTGGCGAGTGCGGTTTTTGAGGGACTCGAATACCGTCGGCACGTTCTGCAGCGACACCGTCTCGGTAATCAAGTGGCGTGGTTCGATAGCGCCCGCGTCAAGCACATCCAGGGCACTTTCGTATTCGCGTTTGGAAAAGAAGGCAGCCGTCTGAAGGCGCACCTCCTTCGACAGGGCGGCAAAGGGGATGAAGCTGTCGGGCTTGGTACACAGACCAAGGAGCAGAATGGTGCCATGGGGGCGCACCTGGTCGATGGCTTGGGCAATGAGGCCTGGCACACCGGCACACTCGAAAACGATGTCCGCTTTCCCGCCGAGCTCACGCTCCGCGCTCCCCACGGGATCGTCAGGCGTGCAGACGAAACCGGTCGCCCCCATGTCGTGGGCCCGCTGCTCCTGGTACCGGGTGATGTCCTGGACGACGACCTGCCCCGCCCCGAAACGACGCGCCCAGAAAGCAACCGCCAGACCGATGGGGCCAGCACCTAGCACCAGCACGCGATCGCTGGGTTGCATGGCGGAAAGCCGAACCCCATGAAGCGCGACGGCAAGCGGCTCGACGATGGCGCCGTCATCCGTGTTCACGCCATCGGGCAGCGCAATGCACTGCCGTGCCGCGGTTGCCGCGTACTCGCCATAGCCCCCGCCCTCAAGCACCATTTGCCGACACCACGCAGGATCCCCCGACCGGCAGGAGAGGCAGTGCCCGCAACTTCGGAAGGGCATGACGGAAACCAACTGCCCCGGTCGCAGATTGTCGACCGCGGCGCCGCAAGCGACGATCTCTCCGGCATACTCGTGACCCAGCACAGCACCGGGGCAGAGTCCGAACACGGCATCTTCGGTCATGTGCAAGTCCGAGCCACAGATCCCACACCGTTTCACCTCGATGACGACCTCGTCGTCACCCGGCGTGGGATCGGGAAGCTCACGGATTTCCAGTGGCTGATGTAACTCCTGAAAAACGGCCGCACGCATCAGCCAACCCTCCCCAGAGACGTCCCCCCATCGATGACTAACTGTGCCCCCGTCATGTACGAGGAGGCATCCGAGGCCAGATAGAGGGCGAGCGCTTTAATCTGATCCGGCTCCGCCAACTGCCCCAGGGGCACCTTCGCATCCCAACTGCGGCGTACGGTTTCGTCTTTCAGCCACCCCCCGCCGATATTGGTGATGAAACCCCCGGGCGCGATGGTATTGACGCGTACGCCAAACGCCGCAAGCTCCAGGGCCAATTGGCGAACCATATGGGAGACACCGGCCTTGGCCGGCATGTAGGGGAGACCCACCACGGGCTCGGTGATAATGGCGGCATTCGACGAGGTGACGACGATGGATCCCCGGCGCTGGGGCTTCATATACTTCGCCGCCATGCGCACGGTGTTAAAAGTGCCCGTCAGGTTGATGGCGATCGTCCGATCCCAGCGGGCGGGATCCAGGGTATCGACCTGCCCCTCTTCGTTGCGCCACCCGGCCGGATTCCAGAAGCCCGCGCCTGGGTCGATCCCGGCATTGGCGAAGACGATATCCAGGCCATCGAAGCGGCGCACATGTTCCTCGAATGCCAGAGCCGTTTGATCTCTGTCGGCCACATCGAGCGCCTGGGCATGTACTTCAAGACCTCGCTCTCTCAGCCGACCGGCTTCATGCTCCGCGGTCTCGATGTCAATATCCGTGAGCGTGACCTTAGCGCCGCTTTCCGCCAGCACTTCGACATAAGCAAGCCCCAGCCCCGACGCGCCACCGGTGACCAATGCCGAACGACCCTCGACACTGAACTGTTCAAAAATAGGCATGGCATCCCTCACAGAAACAGTTGGTCGTTGATGGGAATACCGTTTTCTTCGCAGTAGGTGACGTAGTGGTTGATGAACCAGAAGACATCCAGGGTCTCTGCCCACTCCCCGTTTTCGTCGTAGAATTCATTGGCTCCCTGCATCCAGAACAGCGCTTTCATGCCATTCGGTTCATCGGTCACCAGCGTGTGGGCCTGGCCGGGCATTTCGGTAATGAATTCACCAGGCCCACAAGTCCAGTCATACTCCAGATAGCGAAACGTCCCCTCCATGCCGACAGCCCAGACCATGCCTCGGTGTTTGTGCGTACCGATAACGCCCGGGCCTTTTATCCATAAAATATTGCAGTAGACATTGTTCCTGACATCGAAAGCGAGATGGCGTATCGCCGCATTTTCGCCAAAAGGAACCCATGGGCTTTCCGCTTCCGATCGCCCGACGAAACTCCCTTCTCGCCCAAATCGATCCTGCATCGCCTTCATTGGCTCGGGTACTTCGACGACTTTATAAGCAGTGCTTGCAGGTGCATTCGACATGGTCTTTCTCCTCTAAGTAATGAGACATACAGCTTGCCAATCAGGTAAGAGCAAGCGGTGTGCCACTAACAAAGAGGAGTAGACCTTTGTATAAGCAAGGAGCGTAACCCCCCATTAAACCAGTAGAACCTCCCCCATTTTGAAGACCAATGGATAACGGCGAGGCAGAGAACGATCCTTTAAGCTTTATAAAATTCATCATTTTTACATAAAATTTTGCAAAGCCGAGGCAAGATCGAATTCATTTCTGCGACTTTGGTAGGGTAACTACATGCCCCAAAAACTGCGCCTTTCGGAGATCGCGGCGCAAGCGCAGCGAGCCAATTCTGTCGAAGATGCGCTGTATGCCGGAGACCCTCCGACGCTACACGACTTGACGGAGAGTCTTCGCTTCACACCCAACGACGGACGGATCTGGTTCGATACGCGCCGCATGCTGCTGTTTGGTGCTAACTCGTTCGGCGCCTTGCGTCGAGAGCTGATTGAGGCCCTGGGGCCCATCGGCGCACGCGCCCTGCTGATGCGCGTCGGCTTCTCGGCCGGTGCCTCGGATGCGACGTTCGTGCGCAAGCACTGGCCGGATAGCGATGATGCCGGGGTACTGAGCGCGGGTGAGCGCTTGCACGCCGTCATGGGGATGGTCAAAGTCGAAACGATACGGCGCGATCACGATATTCCGAACGGCACTTTCGACGCTGAGTTTCTCTGGCATGACTCCATCGAAGCCGCCGAGCACGTGAAGGCGTACGGACTCTCCCAGGAACCGATCTGCTGGATGCAGCTTGGCTACGCCAGCGGCTATGCCAGCGCCTTCTATGGCAAACGCGTGATATACCGAGAAGTGGAGTGCGCCGGCTGCGGCGCGTCGCACTGCCGTATCGTGGGTGAGACGACCAATGAACGCATGGACGACATTGATGATCTCAGTTGGCTCCAGCTCGACCGGCATACGTTGCCCAATACCCAGACACTGGCTCGCAGAAAGACCGAAGCCTCGTCTACCCGCGGGAACACGCCCAGCGGTGACGATTTCCAGAGAATTGTAGGTATCTCTGCCGCTGTCAGCGTCGCCCTGCAGAAGATCGAACGTGTCGCTCCCACACCTGCCACCGTGCTGCTCAATGGCGAGTCAGGCGTGGGCAAGGATCTCTTCGCCAACGCTCTGCATCGTAGCAGCCTGCTGGCCGATGGCCCCCTCGTCGCGCTCAACTGCGCAGCCATCCCCGATACGCTGATAGAGGCAGAGCTGTTCGGCGTGGAAAAAGGCGCCTTCACAGGAGCGGAACGCAGCCGACCCGGGCGCTTCGAACGCGCCAATGGCGGCACCCTCTTTCTTGATGAAATTCCGTCACTGAGCCTGGAGGCCCAAGGCAAGCTGCTGCGCACGCTGCAGAATGGCGAAATCGAGCGCGTCGGCGGGGGGCAGCCGATTCAAGTCGATGTTCGGATCGTCGCCGCCTCGAACAAGGATCTCTTTCAGGAGGTACAGGCCGGCCGCTTCAGAGAAGATCTCTACTACCGTCTTAACGTCTTCCCGATCCGACTCCCGCCACTCCGGGAACGGCGCGATGATATCCCGCTGCTGGTAGAGCATTTTTTACGCCTCTACGCCGAGCGCTATCGCAAATCCATTACCGGGCTTACCCGAAAGGCCTCCGACGCCTTACTGGAATACGACTACCCCGGCAACATCCGCGAGCTTCAAAACCTGGTGGAACGGGGTGTCATCAATGCCATGGATGGCGGGCCAATCGATGTTTTCCACCTATTCGAAGACGACGGCTTCTCTTCAAACCCTGGCCCCAAGCTAAGAATCAACGACGCGGGTGACCTCGAGACGGCGGGCCCCGCCGGTGAAGCCAGACCCGACGAACCCGCAGCCACGCGGGAGGTGGAGATGCTCGAACGCGTACTCAACGCTACCGAAGGTAATGTCTCCCTGGCCGCACGCGAACTTGGCATCACTCGGGCCAAGCTGGCCTATCGACTGCAAAAGTTGGGGCTGGATCCAGGGGCGTACCACTACCCACGAAGATTATGAAATTTCACAGGTGGACGTTCGACC
>CEGF01008213.1_pt1 | contig 10761 bp, 10 predicted proteins | sample 306341 | NCBI WGS metagenome assembly CEGF01 (sample SAMEA2755655, study PRJEB7226) | microbial mat metagenome | biome: microbial mat; feature: hypersaline; material: grass silage | place: USA | collected 2014-02-19 | depth 0 m
GCCCCAGCCGCGCCGCCACCCCGGCGCCCAGCACCGTGTCGAACACGTCATCGAACGGTTCTCCATCACTGAAACGCAGTGGTTCATCGCGACCATAACGGTAGTAGCGGAAATAATCGGTGGTGGTCCCCACCACCGGAAAACCACGCAGATTGTCACCGAGGGAGATCGGCACCACCCAGGCCACTTCCGGCCGGTTGGTGATCGCCTCGACGCTTTCCCAGTCCATGTTCGCCACCGGCTCGCCCAGGCGGAACACGCTGTAGAGCAACAGATTCAGAGCGCCACTGGGTTTGCCGACGATCAGATCCACCCCGGAAACAGTACTGGTGAAACGGTCACGGGTTTCCTGACGGACCCGCTCCACTCCGGTCAGCAAAGCGGTACTCAAGGCGATGGCCAGCACCACCAGCACCAGGGTGGCACGGCGATGCCAGAGGCTGCGCAGGGTTAATCGCCAGAGCACGGCGCCGCTCCATTGAGAGTGGGTAAATCGAGATGCCGGTCGAAATGCGCCGCCAGCCGTTGATCGTGACTGACGAACAACACCGCGCTGTTCTGCCGCTCGCTCTCACGCAACAACAGCGTCATGAAGTGGTCACGGCGGCGGTCGTCCAGCGCCGAGGTGGGCTCGTCGGCGATCAGCAGCGCCGGCTCGGCGACCGTCGCCCGCACCGCCGCCACCCGTTGCTGCTGGCCCACCGACAGCTCGATGGCTTTCCGGGCCAGCAGCGCTTCGGACAGTTCCAGGCGTTCCGCCAGGGCCAGGGCGCGTTCCTTGCCGGACGCGCGGCCGATGCCGGAGAGCGCGGCGGCCAACAGCACGTTGTCCAGGCCGCTCAGGTACGGCACCAGGTTGAACTGCTGGAAGATGATGCCCAGGTGACGCGCGCGCCAGCGATCGCGGCCGGCGGCGGACAAGCTCGCCAGATCCTGGCCGGCCACCGTTATGCAGCCCTCTTGCGGCAGCACCAAACCGGCGATCAGGGCCAGTAACGAGGATTTGCCGGAACCGCTGGGGCCACCCAGAAACACTCTCTCCCCGGCGGTCACGCAAAGTGATTCCAGTATCAGTACCGGGCTATCACGCCAGCCAAAACTCAGGTCCTGGCAGCGCAACACTTCGGTGCTCATTGCGCCTCCCTCATCGCACGTCCCACTATCGCAAGTCCATGGACAACCGGGTACGGGGCGCCTTCAGGCTGTCAGCACGGGCGCCCTGATCGGTGACCAGTTGCACCTTGAGCGTGACACCGTTAAGGAATTCCAGTAATGGCACATCGATCCACTCCAGTTTTTCCGGGTGATCGCAGTGCCAGCGATAGCGCGCCTCGAAGTCGGCATGGCCACCGTGGTCGTGGTCGTGGTCGGCGTTATGATCAGGGCTTTCTTCTCCATGATCATGCTCTTCGGTTTCGGAATCGGAGAGGCCACTGTGCACGCTCTCGCGAGTTACCTTGCAGGCGGCGGCGGGCGCCGGCTCCAGCACATTGGTGCCCTTGCCCAGCCGGGCCAGGGCGTCTTTCACCAGCGCCTTCTGATCGTCGTCCCGGGGAGCATGTTCAAAACCCACCACGTCCGCCGCCGGCAGCGACAGTTCCACCAGTAGCGTGCCGCCGGCCATGGCCAGGTCCAGATTGCCTTGTCCGTGCACATGGGGGCCCGCCGCCTGGGCCAGCCCCACCGAAGTGCTCAACGCCATCGCTATCGCCAACCGTCGCATGGTGGTGCTCCTCTTCAAATGCGGAATATCAGTGCCGTATGCGGTCCAGAGCCGCGCGGAACGCCGCCAGACACTGGCCGGGAAAGGCCGGGTCGTCGCCATCGGTAATCAACACCAGCCGGCTGTCATCATCATCACCGGGCCACGACGGCAGCGGCGACATCTCCAATGGCTGGCCACCCACACCTTGGACCAGCAAAGGCCCATCCAGTTTATCCACCGCCACCAGCGCCTTGAGCCGCACCAGACGCGGCCCACACCGTTCCAACAGGTCCGCCCACAAGGACTGCAGCGCGAAATAGTCCACCGCGCCGCGCCAACGCAGGTCGGCGGCATGCAGCCGATGCCGGCTTGCCTGGGACGCCACGAGCAATGGCGGGCTGGCGGCGCCGGCCACCGCGCTCAGCTGCCCGGTGACCCGGCAACGGCGTGGAAAGGCGCGATCCAGCAACGCCGGTTCCACCCGCCCCTGCTCGCTCCACTGCCGTTCGGCGGCGGGGTTCAATTCCGCCAGGGCGGCTTCCAGTGGCCCGCGTTGTTCCGGTTCCACCTGATCCGCCTTGGTCAGCAACAGCACGTCCGCGGCACGCACCTGCTCAATCACTTCGGGATGCCGGCTCAACCCCGCCATGCCGGATCGCGCGTCCACCGTGGTGATCACCGATCGCAGCTGGAAATGGCGCCGCAGCCAGCGGTCCTGTTCCAACACCGAGGTGACGCCAAAGGGATCGGCGGCGCCCGTGGTTTCCACCAGTACGGTGGAAAAGCGCGGCACCTCGCCGGCGGCCCGGGCCATGAACAGGTTGCGCAAGGTAGTGCGCAACGACCCCTGTACCGTGCAGCAGACGCAGCCACCGGCCAGCAGACTCACCGGCACCGATGCCTCACCCACCAGGGCCTGGTCGATGCCCACCTGTCCCAGCTCGTTGATGACCACCGCCAGATCATCGCGTCTGGACAGCCAGTGATTCAGCACCGTGGTTTTGCCGCTGCCGAGAAATCCGGTCAGCACCACCACCGGCACCATGGTCACGGCACAACCGACCAGGGCAGCGTTTCACCGGCCAGGAACGGCACCAGTTCCTCTCCCGCGGCCCGCACTTGTTGCGGTACCGCCCAGGGATCCCGCCGCAACGTGACGGTGTCCGGATTGCGCGGAAGACGATAAAAATCGGCGCCGAAATGGCTGGCGAAACCTTCCAGCTTGTCCAGCGCGCCGTGGCGCTCCAGGAAAGTGGCGTACAACGGCAAGGCCGCCCGCGCCGAATAACAGCCGGCGCAACCGCAAGCGGCTTCTTTCTTGTCACGGGCGTGCGGCGCGGAATCGGTACCGAGGAAAAAGCGCGGATGCCCTTCCAGCACCGCCTGTTGAATGCGTTCCTGGTGGGTACGGCGCTTGAGCACCGGCAGACAATAGTTGTGCGGGCGAACGCCGCCCACCAGCAGATCGTTGCGGTTCATCAGCAAATGCTGCGGCGTCACGGTGGCGGCGGTGGCGTCGCCGGATTCCTTGACGAAATCCACCGCTTCACCGGTGGTGACGTGTTCGAAGACGATACGCAAGGCCGGGAAGCGACGGCGAATGCCGGTGAGATAACGGTCGATGAAGACCTTTTCGCGATCGAACACGTCGATCTCCGCCTCGGTCACCTCGCCATGCACCAGCAACGGCACATCGTGCTTCTCCATTGCCTCATAGAGATGAACGATCCGCGACGGATCGGTAACGCCGCTATCGGAGTTGGTGGTGGCGCCGGCGGGATACAGTTTAAAGGCGTGAACAAAGCCGCTGGCGGCGGCCTTTTCCACCTCTTCCACCGGCGTTTCGTCGGTGAGGTAAAGCACCATCAGCGGTTCGAACTCCACGCCGGCGGGAATGTGGGGCACGATGCGCCGACGATAGGCCTCGGCCTGGGCCACGGTGGTGACCGGCGGGGTCAGGTTGGGCATGACGATGGCACGGCGGAACACCCGCGCGGTCACCGGCACGGTTTCGGCCAGGATGGCGCCATCACGAAAATGCAGGTGCCAATCATCGGGCCGGCAAAGTGTCAGGGTATCGGTCATAGGAAAACAGTCGGGTCCGGGAAAAGTGCCATGATACGAAAAACCGCCGGCGCTTGCCCTGAAGAACCGGTTTTCCATGGTGTCACGCCAATTTGTTATAACATAACAAAATCAACATAAATCACAACCCCGTGCTCTCTTACAACAGCCAGCGAAATGCCCGGCGCAATTCTTCCTCGCCTTTTTCCCGGTACCACCGGCCATGCGCCAGGATCACCCGTTCCGGCTGCCAGCCAAGCAACGTCCGCACCGCGTCACGCAACGCGGATCGACGCCCGAGAAAGGTGAGGCGCATGTCCCGGGGCATTTGGCCGTCCGGGTCCAGTACACCGCCCAGACGGGCCAACCAGCGGTGGGCTGGCGCCAGGCGGGAGGCTTCGAAATTCTCCACCAGGTCGGTGAGAATCAAAGTGCGGCTGTGCGGATGGAAGAACACCACTTCGGTCATGTAGCGGCTGGTCACCGGTAAGGTCCGCAGCAGATCATCCCAGGGCCAGGGCCCGCCGCGATCCAGTATTTCCACGGGAAAGTCGATGCGCTCCCCGGCCCTCTCCCGCACCCCCGGCGCCACGAACGTGCGAGCCGCGGGGAAAGCGGCCTGCCACTGCGGCAGCCACCAGTAGTGAATGCGATTGGGACCGATCAACCAGCGCGGCTCGCCCAGCGCCAATACCTGCCGCCGTAGCGGCTCGGTCAAGGCGGTGGGGGAATGCACGAACAATCCGCCGTCGGCCGAACGCACCAGCGTCATGCGGGTGGGAAACGGCATCTTCATACCCGGCGGCCCGAAGCGGATCATCGGGCCATCCACCACCCAGACCGAGTCGGCCACCGGCTTCAATTGATTCAAAGGGGTATAAATCCCAGGTTCCCTGGAGGTATCCACGGCCTACGCTCCTGGTTGGCCAAAACCATACCGTACCGGCCTTGATCGTTTTCGCCAATGGCTTTGTCGGAGCCGGCCATTGTGGCGACGCCCCGCCCCTTCAGACTGGAATCAGGCCTGCAGTGGGGAACCTCGCCGTCCGCCGCTCGACACACTCTGTTCATCGCCGGAACAGCGCCGGGATGATTGGAACAATAACAATACCGGAGGCCATGCCATGACGCCTTTTGTTCGTGTTTTGTGCGTTCTTTTCACGTTATCGCTGTGGTGTCTTTCCTCGCCTATCCAGGCCGAGCCGAGGACCCTGCATTACGCCACCGCCGTGGCGCCCACCGATCGCCCCAACAATCGGGCGCGGCATTGGTGGGCCGAGCAAATCAAGGCCCGCACCAACGGCGAGATCGAAATCGAAATCCACTGGATGCAGAGTCTGGTGAAATACGCGGATACCGCCCAGGCGGTCAGCTCCGGCCTGGCGGATATCGCCGGGATGACACCGGATTACACCGCCGCCCGTTTTCCGCTCTGGGCACTGTCACAAACCGAGGTGGGTCCGGGGGATCATTATATTGCCGCCGAGGCGTGGCGGCGGATGATGGCGGACACACCCGCTCTGCGGGAAGAACTGCAACGCAACAACATGGCGTTCATGGCTGTGTACTCCACCGGACCACGGGTGCTGATCAGCAATACCCGGCCCTACCTGACACCGGAAGACTTCGACGGTGACCGTGTGCGGCTCACGCCACGGAGCGTACAGGCGGCGCAGCAGGCGGACTGGGAGGTGACACCGATCAATCTGACCTTCACCGACATTTACTCCGCCATGGATCGCGGCACCATCAACGGCGCCCAGTCCGCCGCCTATCTGGTGCCGCTGTTCAAGCACCACGAAGTCGCCAAGCACATCGTCGAAACCGGGAACGGCCAGTCCATGATCCTGGAAGCGATGAATCTGGATACCTGGAACAGCCTGACCCCGGAGCAGCAACAGGTATTCAAGGAAGTAAACCGGGAACTGGAAGTGCGAATGGCGGAAGCCGGCCTGGAAGAGTTGGAACAGGCGCGGGAGATGATCCGAAGCAATCGCGAATTCCCCACCGAATACCACATTCTCAATGCCCGGCAACAGGCCCAATGGGAAACCGGTTATCTGCCGGTTGAGCGTGCCTTCGCGGAGAAAACCGGAAAGCGCGCGCCCCAGGCGGTATCGGTGTTCGAGCGTTTTCAGGAGCGTCTCGGGGAAGTGGCGGCGGAAGTAAAGGAAAGCGGCTACCCCTGGGAACGGGATAAGGTGGCGGAACGCTGAACCCGCTGGCGCTTTACGCCAAATCTTTTGTCGCGATAGGTCATTGTTGCCCAACCGGGGGACCGACAGACTGAAATTCGAATAGGGTGGCCCGCTGGCCGCCCCCGCCTCGAATGTAATGGATCGACCCATTAAATAAGAATAGTAATAGCGGAGGCCCTACCAATGTCGCTGAAAAAACATCTGATGGTCGCGGGCGCGGCCATCACTTTCTCCCTCACCAGTGCTCTGGCCGGCGCGGACACCCGTACGCTTCATTACGCCACTCCCGCGCCGCCCACCGACCGCCCCAGCAACGAGGTGCTGCGCTGGTGGACCAATGAGGTCAAGGAACGCACCAACGGCGAAGTCGAAATTGAAGTCCACTGGCTGCAAAGCCTGGTCAAGTACCATGACTCCGCCCAGGCGCTCAGCTCCGGGCTCGCCGACATTTCGCCGATGAACCCGGAATATGTGGAATCCCGCTTCCCGCTGTGGACGCTGTCGCAAACCGAAATCGGCTCCGGTGACAACTACATCGCCAATGAAGCCTGGCACCGTGTACTGGAAAAAAACCCGGCCATGGCGGAGGAACTGAAGAAGAACAACATGGTGCATCTGATCGCTTACTCCAGCGGCCCGCGCGTCAACGCCAGCACCAGCCGCCCCTATCTGACACCGGATGACTTCGACGGCGACAAGGTCCGCATGACACCGAGAGCGGTACAGGCGGCCAAGCAAGCCAATTGGAACGTGACACCAGTGCAGGTGGCGTTCGCCGATATCTATTCCGCCATGGATCGCGGCACCATCAACGGCGCCCAGACCTACACCTATCTGATGCCCCCCTACAAACACCACGAAGTAGCGAAGTACGCGGTGGAAACCGGTATCGGCCAGTCCATGGTGGTGGTCAACATGAACCTGGATACCTGGAACAGCCTGACGCCGGAACAACAGCAGGTTTTTGCCGAGTTGAACGATGAGTATCGCACCCGCATGGCCCGCGCCGGTCTCCAGGAGGCCGAGGATGCGCGTGAGATGATGCGCACCAACAAGGAGTTCCCCACCGAATTCCATATCCTCACCGCTGAGCAGCAAAAAGCCTGGCAAGCCGCCCTGGAACCAGTCGAACGCGCCTACGCGGAAAAACTGGCGAAGCGTGACCCCCGCGCTCTGGAAATCTTCGAAAGCTTCCAGAACGAGTTGCGCGCGGTGCAGAAAGAAGTGGCGGATAACGGCTACCCCTGGCAATCCGAAAAAGTCGCCGGGAACTGATCCATGTCTCGAATGCCGTGGCCCGTTCGTGTGATGGACCGGGTGGATCAGGTCCTGGTATGGCTGTCCCAGGCCCTGCTCGCCGCCATGGTCGGCATCACCTTTGTGTCGGTGGTGGGGCGGAGTTTTTTCCGCAGCCCGGTCCCCGATGATCTGCTGCTTTCGGAAATGCTGATGGTGGCGATCGTGTTCGTGCCACTGAGCTACGTCCAATCCATTCGCGCCCACATCGAAGTCACCGTGCTCACCGATCACCTGCCCCGCTGGCTGCAGGAAACCCTGGTCTCGATCGGTCTGATCATCGGCATCGTCATGTTCGCCTGGATGGCCTGGCTCAGCGCCGGCAAGGCCTGGGAATCCTATGAGTGGGGAGAAATCGCCTATGCCAGCACGCTGGGGTTACCAGAATGGCCGGTGCGCGCCTTGATTCCCTTGGGCCTGACCTGGTGGTGCGTGCGCATGTTGATTCAACTGCTGATGCCCTGGACCCGCGAGCCGCCGGAGTCCGAGGTGGAACGCACTTTGCGCGAATCCGAGGACGCTTGACCGTTCATTATCGGAATAGCACGGGTCCTCTGAATATTTCGGGCGCATCGCCCCTTCAAGAACGATAACAACAGGAGATCCAATGGATCCGGTTACGATCGGCATTGTGGTCACCGTGGTAATGGTGGCCCTGTTATTGCTGCGTATTCCCATTGCCGTGGTACTGGTCAGTACCGGCTATGTCGGCCTGGTGCTGGTCATGGCGGTACGCACCGGCGAATTCGATCTGGCGCGCGGTTTGAGCACCGCCAATCAGTTCCTGTCGGATCTGCCCTATTCCTCCACCGCGGAATACACCTTCACCACCATTCCCATGTTCCTGTTGATGGGCTACCTGGCCACCGAAGCCGGTTTCACCCGTGATATCTATCAGACCGCCCGGCTGTGGCTGGCACGGGTCCCCGGCGGCCTGGCCGTGGCCTCCTCGGTGGGCTGCGCGCTGTTCGCCGCGATCAGTGGTTCGAGCCTGGCCACCGCCGCCGCCATGGGCCGCATGGCGATTCCGGAAATGCTCAAGCACGGTTACGATAAGCGCCTCGCCACCGGCGTGGTGGCCGCTTCCGGCACCCTCGGCTCGCTGATTCCACCCAGCATTTTGATGATCCTGTACGCGGTGTTCACCGACCAGTCCATCGCCAAGCTGTTCATCGCCGGCATCGTTCCCGGCATTCTGTCCCTCGGTATTTATGTCGGTTTCGTCATGCTTCGCAGCAAAATGAATCCGGCCCTGGCGCCGCCAGTACCGAAGGTCGACATGGCCGAGAAGATGGCGGCGCTGAAGAAAAGCTGGAACATGCTGGCGCTGATCGCGTTGATCGTGATCGGTCTCTACAGCGGTATTTTCACGCCTTCGGAAGCGGGCGCGGTGGGTGCCGCGGTGGCGTTCCTGATGTGTATCGTCACCCGTCGTCTGGACGGGGAAAAAACCCGCAACGCCCTGAACGAAACCCTGAAGACCACGTCCATGCTGTTCGCCGCAGTGATCGGCGCCTACATGGTGACCTCTTTCACCGCCCTCACCGGCATCGCCTCGGAGCTGACCTCCTGGGCCGGCAATCTGGATGTGCCACCGGTGGTGATCCTGCTGTCGCTGACCGTGCTCTACGTGTTCCTGGGCACCTTCATGGGTTCCATCGAGATCATGCTGCTGACGCTGCCGGTGGTGATCCCGATCATCAAGGGGCTGGAGTACGATCTGATCTGGTTCGGCATCATCATGATCAAGTATCTGGAAATCGGCATGATCACACCGCCGGTGGGGATCAACTGCTTCATCATAAAAGGTGTGGTGGGCCGCTCCGTCAGCCTCGGCCAGATCTTCCACGGGGTGACCTGGTTCATCGTCCTGGATGTCATCACCGTCGCCATCCTGATCCTGTTCCCGGATCTGGTCACCTTCCTGCCCAACCTCATGTAATGGTTCCTGGAGAAAATCCCTCATGTACCTCACGCAATCCCTGCACAAGGCCCTGCAACAATGCCCCGAGCGCACCGCCACCGTTTGCGACGGGCGGCGTCACAGCTACGCCGAGTGGGTCCCGCGGGTGGCCCGGGTGGCCGGAGCCCTGCAGGGACTTGGCGTGGCACCCGGCGATCGCGTCGGTATTCTCGCCCTGGGCTCGGACCGTTATCTGGAAACCATTTACGGCTGCTGGTGGCGCGGCGCGGTGATCAACCCGGTGAACATCCGCTGGAGCCCGAGGGAAATCGCCTACTCCCTGGACGACTGCGGCACCCGGGTACTGCTGGTGGACCGCAACTTCGTCCACATGGTGCCGCGATTGGGGGAGCTGTCCGAGGCTCTGGAAGAAGTGATCTATCTGGACGACGACGCACCGGCGGATCTCACCGGCTATGAAAGCTGGATCGCCGACGCGCCCGAACTGGACGACCAGATCGCCAGCCACCAACAGTTGGCCGCCATTCTCTACACCGGTGGCACCACCGGCGCGCCCAAGGGGGTGATGCTCAGCCATCGCAATCTGTACTCCGGCACCCTGGGTCAGATGGCGGCGGTGCAACGCAGTCATCACCCGGTGGCGCTGTACTCCTCGCCGCTGTTTCATGTGGCCGGCATGGCCTCCGTGGTACAGATCGCGGTGCGCCAGGGCACCCATGTGATTCTGCCGGGATTCGATCCGGCGGTGGTGCTGGACACCATCGAGCGGGAAGGCGTGGAAGAAACCTTTCTGGTGCCGACCATGCTGCGCATGTTGCTGGATCATCCGGACTTCTCCCGGCACGATCTTTCAGCGCTGAAGTACCTTCGTTACGGTGCTTCCCCCATGGACGAGGCGCTGCTGCTGCGGGCCATGGAAGTCCTGCCCGGCGCGGAATTCTCGCAGAGCTACGGCATGACCGAGTTGTCGCCGGTGATTTCGATCCTCAGCGGCTGGCACCACACCGCCGAGGGACGCCGTGCCGGCAAACTGAAGTCCGCCGGCTATCCGCTGCCCAACGCCGAAGTCCGTATCGTCGACGAAAACGATAACGACGTGCCGACGGGCCAGGTGGGCGAAATCATCGCGCGCGGCCCCATGGTCATGGAAGGCTACTGGAACAAGCCGGAACAGACCGCCGAGGCCCTGCGCAACGGCTGGATGCACACCGGCGATGGCGGCTACATGGACGAGGACGGCTTTATCTACGTAGTCGATCGGATCAAGGACATGATCGTCACCGGCGGCGAGAACGTCTATTCCGCGGAAGTGGAAAACGCTTTACTGAAAATGCCGGAGGTCGCCCAATGCGCGGTGATCGGTGTACCCGATGAACGCTGGGGCGAGCGCGTGCACGCGGTGGTGGTGACNNTCAAGTACGAGCTGCGCAAACCCTTCTGGGAAGGCCGGCAACGGCGGGTAAGCTGACACCGGGTGCCATCCGCTCATTTGAGACTCAGGTCACCGTTCCAGAGGGTGCCTTTGAAGACGCCGCACGCGATGCCTAAACTTGCGCGTTTTTGACGCGCAAAGG